>Ga0129333_10000593_pt1 | contig 30357 bp, 33 predicted proteins | sample CPB6_08_DNA_FD_94474 | JGI IMG/M metagenome (GOLD analysis project Ga0129333, IMG submission 94474) | Freshwater to marine salinity gradient microbial communities from Chesapeake Bay, USA - CPBay_Sum_0.6_0.8_DNA | ecosystem: Environmental > Aquatic > Marine > Coastal | place: USA: Chesapeake... | reverse complement strand
CTTCTTACATTTTTCACATGTAACCGCGTTACTATTATCTTTCTTCTCTGGGAATATTGGATTTCCATCTTCGCCAACTTTTGCAGTAGTTTTGCAGTCTGGATATGATTTGCATCCAAAAAACTTTCCCTTCTTTCCTTCTCTTAATATCATTATATTTGAGCACTCTGGACATTTATGTCCAGTTTCCACAACCTTATCTTCTGCTGTGCTACCATTCATATCCCTTACGCCGCTACACTCCGGCCAATTACTACAGCCTAAGAAAGCTCCGTGTTTTGAGATCTTTTTGACCATTTTTGCATTACATTTTGGACATTCATTTTCAACCATAAATTCTTTTGGCATAGAGCCAGTTAGCGCATCCTTTACCTGTAATTCTATATCTTGATAAAAATCAGATAAGGTATCTTTATATACTAGTTTCCCATCTGCAATTTTATCTAAATTTTCCTCCATCTTTGAAGTAAAGGTTGGGTCAACAATCTTTGGAAAATTATGAGAAAGATAATCAGATACCATTATTCCAACTTCTGTTGCTGATAATGAATTACCATTTCTTGTAATGTAATCTCTTTCAAATAGAGTATCTAAGATTGAAGCATAAGTACTTGGTCTTCCAACTCCATCGCTCTCCAATATCTTAACTATTGAGGCATCTGTATGCCTTGGCTTTGGTTTTGTAAAGTGCTGAGAGGATACTACATTCTTTAAATTTAGGCTTTGATTTTTTGTTAACTGAGGAAGTGTTACGTCATCCTGCTTATCACCGTAGACCTTTAGGAAGCCGTCAAATGTCATTGTGCTTCCATTCTTTTTCATGTTTATGACATTCTTTCCATTAACTGCATCTATCTTTATAGATACCTGATCAAAGGTGGCCTCGGCCATTTGTGAGGCCATAAATCTTGATTCAATAAGATTTAAAAGTTTCTTATCGTCCTTGCTCATTGTTGCGGGCGGCTGCTCGTAGGTTGGCCTTATAGCTTCGTGTGCGTCTTGTGCGCCATCTTTTGCCCCATATTTTACTATGGTTTTTGATAAATAATTTTTGCCGTATTGTGCTTCGATTTTTTCCCTTAGATCATCAATCTTCTTTGGATCAACCCTCATAGAATCTGTTCTATGATATGTTATTAGACCTTGACCGAAAATAGATTGAGCAACATCCATTGTCTTTTTTGCACTCCAGCCAAATGAGCTACTTGCTGCCTGCTGTAGTGTACTGGTTGTAAACGGAGGATATGGCTTTCTTGCTCTTTTCTTTGATACAATCTCAACTATTTTTATTTCAGAAGCATTTTTAATTTTTTCTTCTATTTTCTTTGCTTCAGCTTCGTTTGGTATTGACAGGGATTTTCCATTCTCAGCAAAAATTTCTGCGTCAAATTTCTCAGAAAAATTAGCAATCATATTCCAATATTCTTCTGTTTTAAATTCTCTAATCTCTCTTTCCCTATCTGCTATATACTTTAGTGCTACAGACTGTACTCTTCCAGCACTAGTTCCTATAAGCCCCTTATTCCACATAACAGGGCTTACTTTAAAGCCTACAACTCTGTCCGTTATCCTTCTTGCTTTTTGTGCTAGGAATAGATTTTCATCTAAAGTTTCTGGCTTTTTAATAGCCTTTAAGACTACATCTTTTGTTATGGCATTAAACTTTACCCTATGTATAGTCTTCCCTTCTGGGATAAGTTTTGATAAATGGAAGCCTATTGCTTCACCCTCTCTATCTGGGTCGGTTGCAATATATATAACATCATGATTATTTATTTCTTTTTTAATATTTGCTATTACATCTTTTTTATCAGCATTTGGCTTGTATGCTAACTCAAAGGTTTCTAGATCTATTATGCCCATGTCCTTTTTGGAAAGATCCATGATGTGACCTACAGAGGCCATTATTTTATACTTGTCCCCAAGTATATCTTTTAATTTTGAGACCTTATTTGGTGATTCTATCAGTACTAATGCCATCTTATTAACCCCAAAATTTAATAAGTGGATATACAATATATCCACTTATTTTTATTTTTTAATTATATCATTAAGTTCAGCTAAATCTTCTGGATCCAAAAGTGGAATCAGTTCTACAACTGGTATGAAGAAGTTTATATCTACAAGATATTTTTTTAATAAGTATTCTATAAATTTTTCCTTCTTTATATTACCTTCTTTTTTTATATCTTCAATTATTTGTAGAACTGTTTTACTCATAACTACTCCTTGAGACTTTCTGCCTCACTAGAAACAGCGGTATTAACAACCTTTAAATCTGTGCTTCCAAAGCCACCAGAGCCTCTATCCGTCTGATCTAGGTCGGCGGATACAAATTCACACTCTATTCTTCTTTTCAATACTAGCTGAGCAATCTTTGGTCTTTTTTGAACTATAAGCTGCGCAAGTGAAGATATAGTCTGTGGTCTAATATCGAATACAGAGACTATGCCATTTGGATAAGAATTTTTTCTTGCATCTCTTCCCATGTCTGGGTGATGAACTCTAGCTGCAACCAAAACTTCTCCAGTATATGATTCATCTATTACTCCAACTGAATTTGCAAGACTTAATGGTAATTTGGAAATACTAGATCTTGGAAATAGTTCAAAATAATAACCAGATGGTGGCTGAACGCTAATACCTGTTTTGAAGAAAATTACATCACCCTCTATTTTTTCAACACCAATTATACTTAAATCCCACCCAGAATCTGTTGGATGTCCTTTGGATGGAACTACAGCCTTATCATCTAGCAGTTTGTATTTTACACTAATACTATTTCTTTTCATTTTATTACTCCATTTTACACATATTGCTTTTTATAGGTGGCTATATGAATATATATTATTATATTTGATTATATTCAATAATCAAATTATAACCACGGGGGTCTTATTGGACAACGAAAAAGAATCATTTTATATAAACTTTTCAATTGATGGTCTTATCATCGTTTCGGACGAGGATAGAGCAGAAATGATAGGCAAGATTTCCGCTCTAATGAGCGAGCTTTTATCCATGGAAGGATTTATATCTGGTAAGGAGACTTTGAATGTAATATCTGAACTAGAGGTTGCTGGATCATTATTTTCTAATAATGAATTTAATTAATCACCATGTATTTTTTATCATTATAAAATAATGACTATCATTATGATGTAGTTGCACAAATATATTATTTTTTAATTTTAAAATATTTTCAATAATATTTGAATTATTATCATTACTTTCTATAATAATTAATCCAGATACTACTATCTCATTGCCAATAACTATACCTATATTTTTATTATCAGTAGATCTGTATTCTCTCCAGCCAGTCTCATCATCCTTTGTCAATATTGAAAACTCTTCAAAGTTAGTAAAATTAGGAATTCTAATACTAGAGGATGTTCTCTCTAAAGCCAGAAGCCTATCCCTAATCGAACCAAACTTCTTATAGAAGTTGGAATCTAATATCCTATTTCCTATAGTTTTCTCTATTGATATAACAGCAGATCTTAATGCATTTATTGCCATAGATTGTCTGCTGTTATCATTTAACATTGGTATCTGTGCATACCCATCTATTCTATCTGGAAAAATAGTCATAAAATATTCCAATTACTTTGGCTTTGTCCCAGGTATAGATATAAGTTTGTTTACTCTTTCCTTTCTAACTTGAGATGGAGTTTTTGCAGAAGTATTGTTTACAGAGCTTTGATTGTTTGGCTGATTATTAACTGTCTTTCCTGCAACTTTTTTCCTACCACATCCGCATCCCATATTGACTCCTTTTATTTTTTTATTTTTTTAAGTAAGCTAGATGCCATTATAGAGAGCATAGATATATCTATAGACTTACCTTTTTGTATTAGCTTCATTGATTCATTAGAAAGCTTCGCAGCTTCTAATGCATATTTTACCCTACTATCATTATTCTTCTTATATTCTTTTGAAATTTTTTCTATTGTTTTATCATTTACACCATACAAGACCATTGATGGTCTTAATTCATCTATTAATGCTTTAAGCTCTCTCGTCTCTTCTAGAGATATTTCTAATTTTGGATTTTTATTTTTCTTACACTTTAGCTCACAAGTATTGCATGAATCATATAATTGATTATCCCATAAGTGGCACTTTAGAAAGTTCTGCTCTGGCTCCGATGCATTTTTTATATTAACTTCACATGAAAATAATATCTTACCATCAACAACCTCCGCTGATGATTCACAGTACTTGCTTACCCGCATTTCTGCGGGCATTTTGCATTTTTTTGAACAATCAAATTTCATAATAATTTATTATAATATTTTTGCAGCGTATGTAGCAAGCTTGCTTCTCTCACCCTTTAGAAGAGTTATATGGCTTGATAGTTCAAAGTCCTTAAACTTTTCAACTATAGCTCCAAGTCCGGAGGTTGTCGAATCAAGATGTGGTGCATCTATTTGCTCTAAGTCTCCAAGCATTATAATTTTAGATCTATCACCCATTCTTGTCAGAACTGCTTTTGCTTCTTGGTATGTTATATTTTGGGCTTCATCTAATATGAAGATTGTATCTGGCAAGCTTCTTCCTCTTATATAGGATAATGATTCAACTTCAATTATTTCTTTTTCAAGCATTAGCTTGAAGTAAGAATCACTATTATTAAATACAATTTTAAAATTATCTATCATAGGCTGAATCCATGGTTCCATTTTTTCATATTTTGTACCTGGTAGAAAGCCTATGTCGCTGGATAGAGATTGAACTGGCCTTGATACTATTATCTTCTTATACTTACCAGACTGCAACATATTAACCGCTGATGCAACTGCCAGCAGGGTTTTTCCGCAACCTGCCTTCCCGGTCATGGTAACCATGTGACAATTTGGATCCAACAGGGCTTCTAATGCAAATGTCTGCTCCTTGTTTCTTGGTGTTATACCCTCCACTGAAAAGCCACTACCACTTGTAAATAATAGCTTTTTTATTACTCCATTTTTATTTACAGCAAGAGCACTTTGTCTATCTGCTTTTAATACTAAAAACTCATTTGGATAAAATGACTCTTCTAGTCTTATCTCTCCATCTTTATAGAAAGAAGACATTTCTTCTGAGGAAATCTCTCTAACGGAGACCCCGGTGTATGCTTCTTTTCTATCTATTTTTGCTTTTTCTTTGCTATAATTTTCCGCAGGAATTCCAAGCGCATCACATTTTACTCTGAAATTAATATCTCTAGATATAACAGCAACTTCACGACCTGTTAGAAAATACTTATAAGCAACTGAGATAATCTTATTATCATTTGTAGATTCAAATCCAGATGGCAATATAGATAAGTCAGATTCCATACAGATCCTTACAATCTGTCCATTTTGGAGCATCACCCCTTCTTTTAAGGATCCGATTGCTCTTAGTTCATCTAAAAATCTATTTATATATCTTGCTGCGTTGCCTCTTGAGTCATCTTTAGTCTTAAAGTTGTCAAGCTCTTCCAGTACTTCTATTGGAAGTAGTACCTCTTGATCTGGAAAGCCATGAATAGAATCTTCATGGTATAGCAGGACTGAAGTATCCAGAATAAATATTTTCATTATTTTTCCTTATTTTGTTGTTCTATGACTGACCAATATTTTATTGTTATTTTATTGTAAAATTGACCATTATCATTTACTAATTCAATATCTGGCCCTCCCCACTCTCCTATGACCTCTCCCTCTAGTTTAACCTTTAAAGCTTGCATTTCAGTATAAAATATTAATTCTAATTTATTTTTTATAAAAAAATCTAGCACCTTATCTCTTGATAGAGAGTCTAGTTCGACAACATCGAACCCAATAAAAGAAAAGATATCTCTAAGCCAATCATCTCTCAATAATTGGATATCTTTTTCATAATCAACTCTGTCTGTTAAAACTGTTATACTTTGCATTTTTTAACTTCAATATTATATTCTAAAGTAATAGAATATAATTTTATTATACCATATAACTTTTATGAGTATCCTTTTATAATAAGCATTATTTTTCTATTAAATTTTAAATATTGCTTTATATGGATTATAAATAATGAATAAATTATTAAAATTATATTTTTTCTTAAAAAAATCAGAATTCAATAATGAAGCAGAAAAAATAGAAAAAATAATAAAAACATCCGCATCAAAATTTAATGCGTTAAGAAATCTAGGATTATCAGATGAAACATCTAGGCAAATAAATGATATTTGCAAAGGTTTATCTATCTGGTTTACTTATAAAATGATTGATTATGATAAAAAGAAAAATGGCTGGGATGAAAAATATTTAATATCACAAATTGATAAAGATTTTAATTGGAAATTCAGCCATGCTGCTGTCTTAGTAATGGATTTTATAAAATATGGTCCAGAAGGTATATATAACAAGGTTAAAGGAGAGGATTTAGGCACAATTATTGATAAAGCTCAAGAATGGAAGAATGAATTTGATGATAGTGGTGGTGGAAATATAAATTATATTGAAAAAAACAAAATTATATTAGATTTTAGAGATGAAAATGGACTAGGTTTCTACTGGGCAGATTTAGCTACAGATAACTCAAAAGAAGAGTGTGATAGAATGGGTCACTGCGGTAAGACTACTAGTAACGCAACTCTCTATTCCTTAAGAGAAAATAAGAAGATAGGACAGCGCTTTTATTTAAACAAAAGCATTTTGACAGCATCCATAACTAATAAGGGAGTCTTGCAGCAGATAAAGGCAGGCGGAAATTCACGACCTGATGATTGGCACTTTCCATATATTTTAAGTCTAATTATGTTCAAAGCTAATGGAGAAAATCTTGTAAAAGATCTTGGCGTAGAATATGGAGATAATCTAGACTTTTCTTTTTTCGATCTAGATAGTGAAATCTTAAAGATGCTAAAGGAGCATAACAAAAACTTATTGAACTCTATTTTATTTAGATTAGCTTTATTATTTGTAGGTGGTGATAGAACAATAAATAAAGAAGAGTTTAAATATAACATTAATTTGGATAATGATCTTTTATTCAAAATACTAAAATATGCTATAGATGAAAATGAAGGTGATTCAGATGGTTTTATAAATGATATAATATCCATGACATTTAGTGAAGATAAAGAAATTAAAGAAATTGATTTTGATAGAGCTAATTACTTTTTAGATAATTATTATTTTAAATCTGTAATAGATTTTATAAAAGATATAGATGAATCAAATAAGGACTTGATAATATCCTATATAGGTAGCTACACCAATATAAATAAATCAAACTTTATTCCAACATTAACTAACTACTATCTTGAAGATACTTCTGCACCGCTAGCTGAATCTATTAATTTATCTTTATTTTTATCTATTAAAAATGAAATTATAAATCAAATAAGGAATAAAGTATCAGAATTACTAAGCAAACTTGGAGTTGTTAAAATAACCGGCAATAATATTAGTCTAACTATAAACATTTATGATTTATTAGAAGATTCTAATGAGCCCTCTTTATTAGAAGGATATCTAAGCTACAGTGTTTTTAAGAATTCAAATAATATTGGTTATGATTTTTTATCAAAAGTATTTGAAGAAGGAGAGGCAGATATGTGCAATATTGGCAAAATTAAATTAGATTTTGATACCTTTTCTCCAGACATATCTATTTTTAATGAAAAATTAAAAATGTTATTAAATAGATTAATAAGTAGTAAAAAAATATTATTATAAGATCTTGTTTAAAACCTATTTGCAGAAAGTAGTGCATTAACTAGCGCCTCTGCTTCGGTAGATCCTAGGCCACATATTCCGCCATGTGTTGATCCAGACCAAGAAACTTCCCATACATCATTGTTGCTAGAGTGCCTTACTATTATACCTTTTGGCATCATCCATGCCATTCTAACCAAAGTCAGTAAGCAGCCAATTGTTCCGGAATCTCTAAAATCTGGAATCATACCCTCTGAACTTCCGTCATACCATCCGCCACCGTCTGCTGTGGATCCCGAACGAAAACCGACAATACAATCAGAACCTCCTTCTATTACCCTTAGACGACACATCGTTAGCATGCCATCAATCCAGCGCCAATTTGGAGAGGTTATTGCTAATCTTCCAAGATTAATCATATAATCATTCATGTGAATATCCTACTTTAGGTTATATTTTAAAATTACTGAGCCCAAACATCTCCCCAACTTCCAGTTAGCGCTCCCTTTGCATAATCGGTTACTCTATTTTCAAAGAAATTTCCATGAATTGGAGCATTAATCATCTCCTCTACCCAGGGAAGTGGGTTCTTTTTTACTTTAAAAATACCTTTTAATCCAAGTGAAATAAGCCTTCTATCTGCAATATATCTAATGTATTTTTTTACATCATCAGATGACAGGTCTTGCATATCACCCATTGAAAAAGCAAGATCAATAAACTTATCTTCTAATTCTACCATCTTTGTAGCAATGGTATAAATCTGTGATTTCAGATCATCTTTCCATATATGTTTATTTTCTTCTATAAATGTTCTAAATAATTTTATCATAGATTCAGAATGAAGTGTTTCATCTGTTATGCTCCATGAGATTATCTGACCCATTCCTTTCATTTTTCCATGCCTTGGGAAATTCAAAAGCATTATAAACGATGAAAATAGTTGCATGCCTTCTGTAAAAGCAGAAAATACAGCTATCTGCTGAGCTATAGTGTTTTCATCTTGTTTTGAAAAGCTTTCAACGTAGTCATGCTTTTCTTTCATGGCACTATATTCTAGAAATTCATTATATGTAGACTCTGGCATTCCAAGAGTCTCAATTAAATGAGAATAGGCAGCTATATGTAACGCCTCCCTTGCTGCAAACCCAAGCAACATCATTCTTACCTCTGGCTGAGGAAATACTGGAAGATAATTGCTTACATATCCACTCGCAACTGAGATATCACCCTGTGTGAAAAATCTAAAAATTTGAGTTAAAAAATATTTTTCATTTTCAGAAAGATTGTTTTTCCAATCTTTCACGTCCTCTAGCATTGGAACCTCTGTATGAAGCCAGTGAGCTTGTTCATGCTGCAGCCAGGCATCATAAGCCCAGGGATAATGGAATGGCTTAAAAGCCTCTCTATTGTCAGTTAATTTAATTTTTTTTGTTTTCATATTATTTCCATTTTCCTTATTCTTTATCTCTTTTCCAGCATTCTATACATCTTGCTTCATAATCTGAAGCAGCCCCTATTTGAACTAATTCTTTTGAGTCTCTGTCCTTTAATCTAAAGGATCTTGTTGCAGGCTTTCCGCATACTGCGTCTCCTTTTTTTGAAACACATATTGCACTAACTTTACATACATCATCCGCTATGGCAAGTAGGTCTGGCATGGGGCCGAATGGCCTACCCTGGTAATCAAGGTCTAATCCGGAAATTATCACCCTGACCCCAGAATAAGCAAGCATCTCTACGAAAAGTACAAAATCTTTCGGCAAGAATTGTGCCTCATCAATTGCGATTACATCTGGAAATCTTCCGTTATTCTTTTTATCATCATTTATAATTTTTATTAAATGAGAAAAGCTTTTAAATGTTTTTGCAGAAAATAAAGAATTTGAATGTGAAGCTATTTTTTCTGAGTGATACCTGTCATCATTATGTGGCTTGTAGGCAGATATCTTTAGTCCAGCTATCTCAGCCCTTCTTAATCTTCTATTTAATTCTTCAGATTTACCTGAAAACATGCATCCAGTTATTACTTCTATCATTATATCCTCATTTTAAATTAAATGAATTTTACATATATGCTCTAATCTCTCAACATGCTCAAAAGCAGACCATGGATCACTTGCAATTGATACTATACCATGCCTATCTAGACCAATTATATCATAATCTATTATGCCATTATTTTTTATATTAAAAGCAGAACATACAGCCTTTGAAAGCTCAAGAGATACTGGTTCTATTGCTGGAACATTTGGGCCAACTCTAGTATACCTTTTTAATTCTGGAAATTCTTTAGATAAAGAAGATAAATAAACACCTTTCTTCATTGCTGCTATTGTATATGTTGGATGAAGGTGCAGAACAAATCTACAACCATCATAATCTTTTTGCAAATTATGATGCATTGGTAACTCGCCAGTTGGCAGCAATCCTTTACAGAATTTTTGATCTGGCGATTCAAACCACTTTCTGGATAAGTCTGGTATAGAAATCTTTATTAAAAGCTCCTCACTCAATAAATGCTTTCTAACACCAGACGGAGTTACATACATATGTTTTTCACCACTTCTCTTAAATGAGAAATTTCCATCAAGGCTCGTTATCCAGTTTCGTTTATAAGATTCTTTTAATACATCACATGCTATATCTAACATATTTTACCTCTTGGTATTTTAGATACCAAAAAATTAGCATATAATGTATTAAATATCAGCCTTCACAAGCCAGACATTCTTGATCAAAAGCAGCACCGACACTAGTAACTGAATCATGTGACTCTATTATATTTCTTTTTATTTTTTGAGATACTTTATCTGCTTTAATTATTTTTTCTGATCTACAGTAATAGAGTGTTTTTAGTCCTTTTTTCCATGCCAAGAAATGTACATTATGAAGATACCTTATATCTGCGTCTGGTTTGAAGAATAAGTTTACAGATTGTCCTTGATCTATAAACTCCTGTCTATCTGCTGCATGCTCAACTATCCACCTTTGATCTATTTCAATCGCAGTCTTAAATACAATCTTCTGATAATCATCAAGAATATCTAAATGTTGAACAGATCCGTTATTTGATATAACGCTTGACCATATATCATTATAATCAAGACTCTTATCATCTAGGCATTTTTGTTTTATAATATTATCTAGATATTTATTTTTATTCATAAATGCTCCAGATAATGTATCTTGTCTATAGCAGTTTGCTTTAAAAGGCTCTATTGATGGAGATGTATTTCCCATTAAAATAGAAGATGAGGCGTTTGGGGCAATAGACATTAGATGGCTAAATCTAAATCCGTAACCTTCGGCATCTGGAGCTTCGCCTCTTTCTTCTGCCAATCTTCTATTTGCTATATCAAGTTGTCTTCTTATATCTTTAAAAATTCTTATGTTTATTGATTTAGCCATAGCGCTCTCAAAGGCAACATCTTTTGACTGCAAATAAGCGTGGAATCCAAGAGCACCTATGCCAATTGATCTCTCTCTCATTGCAGAGTATTTTGCTCTGTGTATTTCATTTGGAGAATTTTTTATAAAATACTCCAAAACATTATCAAGCATTTCTGCAACATCATGTAGGAATAACTTATCATCCTTCCATTCATCATATTTTTCAATATTAAGAGAAGATAAGCAACAAACTGCGGTTCTATCTTCTGATGTGGGGAGAATAACTTCAGAACACAAATTTGATTGTCTAATTTTTAGACCTTTAGACTTTAAAAATTCTGGCATTTTATTGTTTGATGTATCAATAAAATGTAAATATGGCTCACCAGTCTGAACTCTAAGTTCTATAATTCTTTGCCATAAATCTCTTGCAGATACTACTTCTTTAACTTCGCCGTTATTTGGTTCTATTAAATTCCATCTATCATCTGCATCTGGATTTAACATACAGTTTTCTATTATCTTCATAAATGTATCTGGTATATTTATACCATGGTGTAAGTTTAGACACCTCATATTTTGATCACCAGTTGGTTTTCTCATATCTAGAAATATCATTATATCTGGATGAGATATATCTAAATAGGCAGCATAAGATCCACGACGGGTATTACCCTGTCTGTATGCAAGAGATGATGCATCGTATGTTTTTAGGTGTGGCATTACACCAGTTGATTTATCTCCGGCAGATCTTATACCAAAGCCGAGTCCAACCCCACCGCCAAGCATTGAAAGCCAATTTGTTTCTGACAAAGTATCGACCAATCCCTTTGCCGTATCTGGGATCCATGATAGGAAGCATGATATAGGAAGACCATATTTTGTTCTTCCAAAAGAAAGGATTGGGGTTGCGTAGCTCAACCAGTGTTTGCTTGAATACTCATATAATCTTTGTGAGTGCTCATCATTTGAACCAAATGATTTTGAAACAAAAGCAAACCTATGCTGAGGAGATGTCTCATCATCTTTCATATATGATTCTCTTAGTCTTTTTAGACCAAGATTATCAAACAAAGAATCTCTACTATAGTCTACTGTTATTCCCATATATTTTTCTTTCATATTATTCCTCTTCTATATCTGGATTATATTGTTCTGAAATTTGTCCGTTCTTCCATATTCTAACTTGTAATGTTTCCTCTGAAAGTGTGAATACAGACATAACATCTTTTCTTGTTGAAAAAGAAGCTGCAGTAATGTGCCTTGTACTGCATCCATCTGGAACTTCCAATACTGGATTATCTACGGTCAAATAGATTTTTGCCCCTAGTATTTGACCATCTCTATTTATAATAATAGATCCATCATTACCCTCTTTTATTAGAAGATGTAGATCTTTATCAAAAGAAGGTATTGTTATATTTGAATATTTTTGTATTGGATTTATACCAATTTGTCTCATCCCTGTAACTATATGATCTTTATAAATATCAAAGTATCCATAGACTATTATACACCCTAATCTAAGATTATTCTTAAAACAATCTTTTGAAATTTCGATTAAATTATTATATATTTTTTTTTCTACTTTTTTAAATTCTCTTGCAGAATTAAATTGAAAAGAAAAATCAACATGAGGAGATTTTACTACATCTTCTTTTATCATATGCAACCCTATGCGCTAAAACCACCCTCGTCATATGTTAGATGCATTTCTTTATTTTTTGAATCTACTGTCTGTATATTAATTGGATTTTTCCAAATTTCATAAATATATTCACAAACTTTTTCCATATGCTTTATATCCAAAGTTCCTATATGAGAACTTTCGTGTCTTAGCTGCAGGAAGCCATCCTCTATCCCCACTATGCTAACCAGGGGGGCTCTGTAGTCATAGAGATTTTTTACAAGGGACTCTGCAACGTCGTCAACCTCCCTTGATACGATCTCTACTATTTCATCATAATTATTTTTATAATTTTTATAAGTAAATAAACCAAGATCTTTTATAAGCTCTTTAGTTAGATATGTTTTTACAAAAGATATATCATCTTCTTCTTCTACAACTTGAAATATTTTTTGCAAACCATTTACATCAGACTCTTTATTTTTAAATTTCTCATCCCATCTTTTTCTTATATCATTAAAAATTGAGAAACCTAAAAAGTATGGATTTATATTTAATTTATTTGATCCAGGCTGAACAACCCTCTCGTGAACTTTACAAAATTCAAGATGCTCAGTTTGAGATGTTATATCGGTTTCATACATTAATTCTGCATGACAGAATGATGCAAAACCCTCATTCATTATTTTTGTCATGTATTGTGGATAAAAATAATAAGATTCTTCTCTTATTATCTCTAAGATATCCTTCTTCCAAGATTCAAGATCTTTTGAGTATGTTATTAGAAACCATAGAATATCATATTCTGGGTGTGGTGGAAATGAATCATTTAATGTATATACATGTTTTGAAGTTTTTGGCATACCAAAAATATCTGCAAATTCTCCATTTGATACTTCTTTTGTTAGGGTTCTTTTTTCTGGATATGGTTTTCTATGTATACCTTTGTGCCAGTCAATATGCTTGTCAATTGCAAAGCCTATATCCATCACTCTTTCTACTTCTTTTAATCCATATTGGGCTATATACTCCTCTATTCTCTGGGCCCTCTCTGCAGCATGATACACCATTTTATTGTCTGTTTGTTTAAACAGATAGTTATTTTTAAAGAAATGTACGTGACCAAATACATGTGCAGCAACCATAAGGTTTACTATATCTGTGTTTGTGTCTAACAAGAAAGCATATGAAGGATCATTATTTAAAACTACTTCATATATTTTTGAATTTCCCATTTCTCCTTGCATTTTTTGATAATCATATGACTGACCATATGACCAATGTCTAGCTCTAGTTGGAAGACCGTAGCTAACAACCTCCAGCATAACCTCTGTTGGAACTATTTCAAAATTAACATTATAAAAATCAAGACCAAAGTTTTTTGCTAAAACTTCGATTTTGTTTATTCTATCAATTAAATTTTCAGACATTTTTTTCCTTTTTTGCAATTCCATCTACATTAAAAAACATTTTTAAAGCATCAAATACTTCATCTCTTGATTTTACTTTTATACTTACGAATCTTGTTCTTTTTATAGAATGTTTTAAAACATCATATAAAGTATCTGCTTCTATACCTTTCCAATTACTGCTATCATTTTCTATTTCACCATAACCAATTGCAGTACATAATGGCAATAATTTCTGTATATATTCAACACATAGATCATTATCCTCACCCCAATTATCTCCATCAGAAAATTCAAACACGTAATTATTCCAATATTCTGGCGGGTGATTTATTTGCATATGATCTAATGCCATTTTAAATGCAGTACTACAGCTTGTGCCTCCAGATGAGGATATCTTGAAAAATTCTTCTTCATTTACAATAAAAGCTTTGGAGTCATGAGCTATAAAGACAAAGTCTATTTTCTTATATCTTCTTTTTAAGAATTGAACCATCCAAAAATAGAAACTTTTTGCAATATAGGTCTTTTCCTCATCCATGGATCCGCTTCTATCCATCATTATATATACAGCTGCATTTGAATGATATTCTTTTACTATATCGTAATTTTTATATCTAAAGTCATCTTCATTAAAACCACCTATCTTTGGATTTCCTTTTGCAGCATTTCTTTTTAGATTTTGTATTATTGTTTTTTTAATATCCAAGTTTGGATATATTCCCTTTTTATCTATGGATGAAAATTCTTCATTTTCAATCTCTATAACAGAATTTTGCTTAGGCTCCATCCACGGAAGATTTAGCTCTTCTAACATTATATCTACTATTTCATCAATAGTAACATCTGCATCGAATGTTCTATCACCCTCTTCGTTACCAGCCTTTCCCTGGCCTGGTGATGGCTTTCCGCTTTTAATCTTAAACTTATCACCTTTTTTTGCATCCATTCCTTGACCAGTGGATTCATCATTATTCATTTTTCCATATCTTATTTTGTACTGGTCTAGGAATCTAATTGGAACTTTTATTTTTTTATCTCCATCAGATGTTATAATATTATATTCTGTAATAATATCCTTGCCATTCTTTCGAATGGCTTCTTTTACAAGTTCTTTATGTCTATCAGAATCTCTTTTGCCCCTTCTTTTGAGGCTCCAGATATCTGATAGACTATCTGATGTTTTTGCTGTATCACTCATTAGTTTCTTGCCATTAATGAACTTACATATCTTAGTAGTTTATTTGCAGACTCTGCTGTATATCCATGTTTTTCACAAAGAGTATTGATAACAACGTTTATTCTCTTCAGAGACTCTTCATCTGGATTTCTTGTACTAACAGTTAGTCTTATTACATCCTGTCTTTCATCAAAGAGCTGCTTCTCTAATGCCTCTCTTAATTTTGGGTGCTCCTTGTAGTTGTAGCTTCCGCCATTAAGCTTTGCACTTCTTAGCATCTTTCTGTATATCTCTTGTCTAAATGATTTCTTTCCGCTCTCAGTTATACCAATCTTTTCTTCTATTGATCTCATCAATCTTTCATTTGGATCTTTTAGACCGCCCCATTCATCTTCAATTTTGGTTCCATCTAAAAATGCACCAACGTGGTCCATGTAATTATTTAATAGATTTTGAAGTTCATCTTCAAAGTTTACAAAGAATGCTTTCTGTACTTCACTTTTTGCTATTTTTGAATATTCTTCAATTACAGATATCATTATTGTTTCTAGTTTATCTATTTCCTTTTGATCTAATTTTGGATTTGTTTTAAATCCATCTCTAATAGATCTAATTACATCAATTGGAGTAACACACCTAACGCCTTCTTGGGATAAGGTTGCTGATATTCTATTTACAATATATCTTGGAGATATACCTGACATTCCTTCTGTTTCAAATTCCTTTTTAAGAATTGAAATATCGCCACTAGAGAATCCGTCTACTTCACCACCACTATATAATCTCATCTTGTTTAGTGGGGTTGCCGAAGAATTCTTTGATTCTTTCATTCTTGATAGGACTGAGAACATAGCAGCACAGTATAGTGTGTATGGCGCTATATGTATAGATCTTAAATCTGAAGATTTAACTAGCTTTTCATATATCTTTACTTCATCATTTACATTTAAATTATAAGGAACCTTTACAACAATAATTCTATCATGTAAAGCTTCCATCTCTTCTTTTGCTAGAAATCTCTTGTATTCAGTTTCATTAGTATGTGCTAGTAAAAATTCATCTGCGTATATAAGTGGGAATCTTCCAGTTTTTATATTCTTTTCCTGAGCAAGAGTTAGTAATACATATAAAAACTTTTGATCTACCTTTAGCATTTCAACGAATTCCATCATACCCCTATTAGAGATATTTAGTTCTCCATCAAATCTAAATGCTCTTGGATCTGATTCAGATCCATATTCCCCAATTTTTGATAGATCCATAGATCCAACTAACTCAGATATATCCTGACTCTTCTTATCTGATGGTACAAATGTTCCTATTCCAACTCTTGACTGCTCTGAAAAGATTATTCTTTTCACAGGTAGATTTAAAAAGTTACCATTATATTTCTCTTTAACCAAAAGATCCATCAAGGGGCTTAGGTGTCCTTCTATTTTCAGCCCATAATTATCTAATAAAGATTTTCTTAATTCATTTGGAATCGCCCAAAGAGGATCCTCATGCATGGGTGATTCAGATAGGGCGTATATTGCTCCCTCATCAGTTTTAGAAAATTCTTCCATGCCCCTCTTTAGCATTATAGCTAACTGTGATTTTCCAGATGAGGTTGGACCGTAAAGCAGAAGAATTCTTCTTGCAACCTCAGATCCTGCTGCTGCAGCTCTAAGATATGACATTATCTGCTCAATAGATTCTTCTGCTCCAAATATTTCATCAGCAAAGAAGTTATATTTAGTTATCTGTCCATCATTATTTCTCTCTACACCTGCATGTTCTATCATTCTAAGAACTCTTGCATGAGATGTCATATTTAATGATGGATTCTTAATAACCATTTCCAAATAATCTTTTAAAGTTCCAGACCAACTTAGATTATTTGTTTTTTCAATATGTTTAGAAAGTTCTTCGAAAAGATTAGTTGATTCCATATTCATTCTCCTTCTCCATATATATCTCTAATAACATGTTGGTCTCCACTTTTTATTTTTTCTACAATTTTTCTAGATTCTTCTTTTGCTTTTTCTACAATTTCTTTAGAAGATAAAGAGATCTTACTTGATATTTCTTTATAAATTCTAATAAAATTATTACTTTTACAATTTTTACAAAAATAGTTTTTAAAGTTATCTTTGCTTATTATTCTAAACTCATCAATACTAATTACAATATTTTCTATATTGCTACACTCTTTACATTTAATAGTATAATTTGGCATTTTCTACTCTAACATCTTAGATTCAATTGCATTTATTATATGCGGATTATTTTGATTTAAAAGATAAAAAATTGATGTTTTCTTATCCTTTTTTATTTTTTTTATTATATTAAAGGGCATCGTTAATGACGGTATAACATCATAAGAATTAGAACCGCCTAGTACTTCATCTATCGGTAATAATAATATATATTTTTGAGCCATATTAATATTTAATATTAAATATTTTGAATACTCTTCTGAATATGAAGTCTGCAAGTCTATGATATCATTTTTAGATATATTTAAAGATTTTATTCCTTTTCTATATTTCATTTTCATCTCCATTATCAACAACCCAATTATCTGGTAAGCTTTCTATTCTGCTTTTATCAAAAGCTTTTTTCAATAATACCGTACCTTTTGCACCATCTCTATTTTTAACTATGTGAATTTCCATATCCTCTCTTAGGAGTTCATCCTCCCTATTTCCAATTATAAATGCTATAGCAGCGTTATCACCTATCATCTTACTTCTTCCGAAGTCTTCTAAACCTACGTCATCCACCTTTTTACCATTGGCTTTCTTTTGGGCCGCCTTTCTCTGAGCTGCAGTTACTACAGGTTTGTTCTTCTTTCTACAGAATTCGTGTAATTCCTCTGACACCTTACCTACATCTAGCCAGTCGGTTCCAGTTGCACCTATGGTTGGCTTCATTAGCTGCAGATAGTCTACGAATACTGCATCTGGTTCAAATATACCAACTATTGACTCGTATTTTGCCTCTATCTCGCCCATTGTTGAGCCACGCGGCATATCAAGTATATAAAATACTTTATCATAGTCTTTTTGAAATTCAAGACACCTTGTCCACACCTTACGCTCTTCTTCAGATAGGGTGGCCCTCATTATTCCTCTATGCCTTATTCCGGCTAGATTTGCATCTAGCCTCTGCTCAAGCTGCTGCTTGGACATTTCTAGAGAAATATATAATACATTCTTACCATCTGGCTGCCCGACAATTCCATTTGCTGGATCATTACTACCACGCCAAGCATTTATGGCCATGTTCATCATCAAGAGAGATTTACCGGATGAAGATGCTCCGCCAATTACAAGCATCTCTGAGTTTTTAATTCCCCATGTATAATCGTCTAATTCTTTATATCCAGATAGAAATCCCCTTATCTGCTCTGGATTCTCTAACACATAATCATAATGTCTTATTCTATCATCTGTGGAATCTGATACAGATCCCTCTGAAAATGCACTATGTTTATATAGCTTTTCAGTTTGTGCTATAACTCTTTTTATATCATCATTGATATCTCTGATATCATTGCCTTCCTCCTCTATCTCCTCTACTTTCTTTACAAGCTTATCAGCCAAAAACTTATTATATCTTATTTTTATTTTATCTATTAAATAGCCAATTTCATTTGCATTTGTTGTTTCATTTTCAACTATAGAAACAACCCTTGTTTTTTCTCCAGCCTCTTCTAATAGTTCTCTTAATACAAAGAATGATGGAGGAATCTTATGCCTTGAATAATAAGAGCATATTACTTCAGCTGTAGCTTTAAAATCTGGCAAAAGAACAGCTTTTATTAAATCATGATCTAGGTTTCTAATGACCTCGTTATATTCAACTGAGCCTTGAAGCATCCACCACAAAATTTTTGCATCGAGCATTATTTTCTCCTCTGATCCTTTCCACTTACGTATATAACCTTTATGTGTTGCGATCTGAGCGACCTAAACGTCCGGCCGAAATTTCCTGCAAATATTTTATCCACGTCGTCGGCGTTTGAACACATAATCGTAGGAAGGCCGTTTTGAAATCTGCTACGGAGCAAATGTTCCATCGTAGATCCGAATAACTGTTCGGACTTTTCTGACGGGAAAATCCACCTTGGATCAAGCTCGTCTATAGCTAGAAAATCTGCTGATAATAATCCTTCTAAAAACTCCCCACTATTATCCTTTATGACCCTATTTACTATATCGGCCATAGTTGTATATATAACTTTATAATCACTAACTATTGCAAGCTTTAACATGCAGCAGACACTATATGTTTTACCAACACCAAGTGATCCGACTAGCAGTAGCGACTCTCCATCATCGTAAATTTTATTTATATCTTTTAATTTTTCTCTAAAAACTTCTGCAAATTTTTGATCTCCAACAAAATCCTTAAAAGAGGAATTCCAGTATATTGTTGGTATATTGGCAGCTGAATATCTCTCTATCCTTGAAACCTTTCTTTTGCACTCAAGACACTGATCCCCTCCACGCGAGCATGCTTTGTATATCTTGTCTTTTTCTCTAGAAAGCTTTATATCAGATATCATCTTCCACCACAAATTTTATTGCATTACTATTTGGTGACTTCTTGAAACTTACAGATAAGTCTTCATCATCAAGGTGATCCTGGCCAAGCAATGATCTTGGTATGCTTAGAAATGTTTCAGCATATGAAATTCCATTCTCTGGAAATTGATCATCCATATTAACTTGGTCAGCCAGCCTCTTGCTAATTGGCTTATCTTCTTTTGATTCCTCTATTTTTATTAAACATACTTTATCTTTAAATAACAAGTAAAGCTCACCATCTCTTTGAATTATTATTTTATCATCTTCCTGTTTTTCAACAATTCCACTTACCTCCCAGCCGCCGTCTAGAAATAAAGTTACGTTTTTACCTACTAAGTAATTATTAGACATTATATTAATCCTATTGATTTTGCTTTATTTATTACAATTGATTCTACTGAATCATCAGAAAGATTATAACTAGATACATATCTTTCTAGTATCTTTAGATCGCTAATTTCCTCAATTTGATGGTTATCAAAAATTGATGGATATTCTTTTTTTATCATTTCTAAAAATGTATCAATATTATTTTTAATTTCATTTTTCTTTATATACGAATTATACATTCTTTCAAATTCATTTATTATTGATGGAGTCAAGAACAGCTGTGTACCATTTACAGAGCGCTCTCCACTTCTAAACTTATAATCAAACATCCAGTTTATATAATTATATATTTTTATAATTATTGCATTTTTTATTCTTTTTTTATCATCACTTGGCATATCTTCATAGTTTTCTGGCAAAAATGTTGTAATTAATTTTGAAAAATCTCTACTTTCTTTTCCCTTTCCTGGCTCATCCTTCCATCTCACAAGTCTAAATCTTGTTTTATTTTTTAATTCATATTTATGACAAAAGTATGCCATAAGAGTTATATGATTCCAGGTATCCTTATCTTTTGATATCCACTCTGGAATTTTTTCATAAAATTCATCTTGAGTCATTTTATCACCAGTTATCTAACTATATAGATTATAATAATACGGCGCCACTCTAGCGGTGAGAGCATTCCGTATCGGCATTATAACCAGCCGATTACTCCTTCATTACAGGATTTTTAGTAAAAAAATATTATACTAGTAGATGTAATTATATAGTTTTAATTATTACTCATGCTAATTAGCATCGGTGCTGCAACCACGAGTATAGCCACTATTGCAGTGGCTATTTACACTTTTTATGCCCAACTAATCTTCTTTCTGTCTGGATAAGTTAATACTTCTTTTTTAGGCATTATTATTTTAAAACCAGGTTCACTTTCATATATTTTTATTCTAGATTCAGAATGATCTTTTAAATATTTGCAGTTATCATAAAAATCAACTATAATTGCCTTTTCCTTGTCTTTTGCAAGCCTGATAACCCTTCCTATCCTCTGTAGTGCTCTACCGCTTGATTTGCCTGATCCTGCCAAAATTAAAGCATCTAATTCCGGTATGTCAACTCCTTGGTCAAAAATCTTTGAAGCAACTAGAACTTCTATTTTCCCATCTTTCATATCTTGAATTGTTTCCAATCTATTTTTTGTTGATTTTGCTCCATCTAAGAATTTTGCATTTAACCCAGACTCTTCTAAAAGAGACATTATTTTTTTACCGTGATTAACTCTGACAACTAAAATGAGAAGTTTTTTACCTGAAGATACAAGCTTTTTTGCTGCTTTGATTATCATATCATTTCTTACTTCATTTTCAACTATATAGTTTGTATAAACTTGTGGATATGTAGTTCCAACGTTTCTGAAAACTGGTACATTAAAAAAATGTATTTCTGGTTTTATTAGATACCCAAGGTTAATTAACTTTGTTGCATTTAAATCATAAATTTTTTCACCACCAACTGATTCTATCAGAATGTCGTCGCCTGTATCTCTCCATGGTGTTCCTGATAATAAGAATCTATGTTTTGCAGAAACACTTGCCCTATGTATAAATTGAAGTGTTTCTGATGCAGCATATTGACATTCATCAAATATAAATAATTCTGCAGACTCAACCTTCTTTCTAACATCCTTTTTTAGCGATGAACTTAAAGATGATTCCTTGTCTTGTGAGAAATCTGTCTCATCAACTTTCGCCTCCTTATCAAAAGCTGCAGCAGCAGACCATATTGTCATAATTGTTATCTTATGATCAAGCTCGCAAACACCGCCTCCAACTATGCCGCATTTTACACCATAAGCCTTTTCTATAGTATCTTTCATCTGATATAATAATTCTATACCAATTACATAGACAACTGTTGGTATATTATATTGAGCTGCCAGACTTGCAATTAATAAGCTTTTTCCGCCGCCCGTAGCCAACCTTATTATTCCAGAACCATGTTTTTTTGCAGCTTTTACAGCTGCCATCTGATAATCTCTTATTTTAAATTTTGATTCATCAAGCTTTAGTGGCTCACCATATTCCAATATTGGTCTGCAATCTCTTACTTCATATTTTAAAGATTCTTCATCTAGAATTCTTTTTACTCTACCAAGTAATCCAACTGGAAATTTATATGACTGACTAAAAAGTCTGACTCTTCCATCCCACCCTCCAATCTTTCCAGACAAACCAAAACCACCCCTTCCTCCAGCCATAAACTGGTATCCTGGGTGGTTATAGCTTAATTCATTATCTATCTTTTGGAATACTGCTAAGCTTAGCTGTCCGTCTATTTTAACAAATGTATTGTAAATTTTTAATATTAGCATTGTATATATCCACCCAAATATAGATAGATATATACATTTTGCATAATATGTCAACTATTTTATTTCTTTCTTCTCATATCTATAAGTGAATTTTGCGATGATCCAGTCACCTGAAGTCTATTGAATCCAGAATTTTTTCTTTGTATTTTTTTATGTATATCACTTGCAACATTGCCAACACCTTCATCATCTAGTGACATACTCATTGCACTAACTCTATCTTTATCTTTTCTAGATGCAACTGCAGCTTGAGCCTTGCTTTCTTCCTTTAGGGTTTCAATTCTTGATTTTGGAAGTCCAAGTCCAGCAAACCAACTATAAATTTTTACAGAATCAGAATCAGAGTCAACATCATAAATTCCCTGGAATATAGATGCTCCATTTGTCTGCTCAGATATCATGTGAAAGCAATAATTTATATTTATTGCAGGGAGTCTGTCAAGAACCTCTCTGGATCCTGTTATTATTACACCACCAACTCTTGTCTGAGACAGATCAAATCCATCTGCTAGCATGTTTGAGTTCAAACTATCAATGATAGCTTCTGCTAATGCTGTTTCATTCATATAATCTTCTACTTCAATTAAGCCATATACAGAGCAATCGCCTGCTGATACGATTTTTCCAAAATCACTTGGATCTAATGAAGTATATCTAGATGGTCTTGATGTTAGATGATTGAAAACATCTATTGGCTCTACGATTGCCATATTTGAAACTTCCCAGAATTTTGACTGAGATAGATTTGCATATATAGCTTCAATTCTTGCGTTATCAACAACTACCAAAGATGATATTACATTTGCAGATGATAGTTTCGCTAATCTTGCTAATGTTTCTAGCGAGTTCTTTTTTGACTGAGCATCCTCTGTTGCTTTGGGCAAAACATATATAACACCAACTGGAACTCCAAGCTCATATAACATTGGAACCATAGTATCTACGGAAGAGGAGCCAGTTCCTCCGCCACCTGATACTGCAAGATATGCCATATTATTACCCTCTACAATGGAGCTAACGAATGATGCCACATCATCATAGTTTGTAGAGAAAACCTCTCTTCCAAGTTCCAAATCTTTTCCAGTTCCACCCAAAGTGCCAGTTAATAATAACTTATTTTCTGGTGCAAGATCTATAAATTCTAGATCTTGAGATGATGTATTTATAACTCCAGCATTATATCCTAGCTTTGAAAATACTTCAGCTATTCTAGAGCCAGCCTGACCAACGCCCAAAACTGCCATTGATATAGCTACTGTTTTCTTTTTATGAACTGTAGTTTCTTTAACTGTAGTTTCTTCAGCTTTCATCTCTGCTTTCTTTCTTAATCTCTGAAGAACTGATGAGTCTAGTGCTGCAGATAGCTTTGCATTCTCTTCCATAATTTCCTCTCTTGTTTTATTTTGTTGCATAAAAATCCTCATAATATTTATTTATTTGATCTGCAATTGCAGATGGTGATACTATGGCAAATGGTATCGGTGAATCATTTTCTTCATAACCAGATACTTTACAAAGGTATCTTGAGTGCTGCCTCATTGGATCATAATCAGTTGTAATTATATCGCAACCAAATTTTTTTGCCTCATAAAAGCACATGCCAAGCCCCTCCCTAGAGGATGGCGATACTATACAGTCTGATATACTGTATGCATCATATATCTTTTGTCTACTTAAATTTGAACCAATATGGATAATTCTTTTATCTGTAATTTTTCTATTATGTACTCCAGATATAATTAGACTTATGTCATTATTTTCTATGCTAGAAAATGCATCAATAACAGATTCTGTATTTTTTTGATTATTTAAGGAATTAGAACCTGGATGATATAGTGTTAATATATTATTCTTAGTTTTAACCAAAGGCTGCTGATTACAAAAATCCCATGTTATTTTTTTTGCATTTGCATACGATCTAAAAACATCATAAGACTGTTCAGTTAAACAATAAACACTTGAAAAAATATTATATTTTCCAGTATATATATCTATCTTATTTGTCCACTCAGGCATTGGTATATCAATAACCTCTACACCATTTGATCTTAAAGTTTTTACCCAACTACAATCTCTCATAAAAGTTTCAAATGAAAATATTCTTTTTATGTTTTTTTTCTTAACTAATGTTAAGAGCTGTATGTTGTACAGAATATTTTCATTTATATGAATAAAATTATCTAACTCATATTTAATTTTTGATATCCATTTTCCATCTTTATTTATAAAGCTTTTTTTTGGAAAAAGAAAAACATTATTACCCTTATCTTCTTCTATTTTTTTAAATGAATCTGCTAGATAATATAGTCCAGATATAAACGGATATGTAACAATTCCTATATTGTCCACTTCTTCATCCTATTTGAAGATTCTTCTTTTATTTTATTTATATTATCCAATAATATTGGTAAGTTTTTAGGATTTGAAGTTAATGATTTTTTATTTATAGTATCTCTACTGTAGAGATATAAAGGATCATGTATATAGCTAATTTTATATTTTTCAACAATTCTAACCCACAGATCGTAGTCTTCGGCAAGAATATAATCTTCATTAAATAACCCAACATCATCTAGAACAGCTCGCCTGAGCATTACAGATCCTGATGCCACATAATTTACTTTCATCATATTTTCATAATTTATTTCTATTATAGATTTATAGAAAGGCTCTGTAATTCTAGATCTATTGATCCAAAATCTATAATTTCCACAGACCATTCCAAAATCTGATCCAACTAATCTTGATAGACTGGAGAATATTCTTCCAGGAAGCATTAGATCATCTGCATCTAAAAATGCTATAAATTCTGATGAACTATTTTTTATTCCAATATTTCTAGCCCTAGCTGGGCCAGAATTAACTTCTGTTTTAAGATAATTAACTCCATTTTTTTTGGCAATAATATCTGGTTTATCATCTGAACAATCATCTATAACATAGATATTTTTTCTAAGAATACCTTGTTTTATGGTGCTATCTAAAGCACCCTGTAGAAGGTTCGCTCCATTATAGACTGGTATAATAACATCAACATTCATTTAACAACCACTTATAATATTCAGATAGTTTTTCTTTACTAAAGTTTTCCAAAATAAAGCTTCTAGCACCATAAGCTAGATCTTCTCTTAGCTCTCTATCTTCCAAAATTCTATTTGCTGCGGCAGCCATTGCATCTATATTTTTTTCAACAACAATACCTGTCTTATAATGCTGCCCCATCATAAAAACACCTGGATGTGTTATACACGGTATCCCTGCTGCCATCTGCTCTAACACTGCTTCCGATTTAGTTTCCGACAAACTAGTCGATACGAAACCTGCGTATCTGCTTGCTCTTCCTATGTGCTCTGGATACCTGTATACAGAAGGGTACCCAATAAGATCCATCTTGTCAACTATTTTTTTTTGCAATTCTAGTGCGGTTCCAATATCCTTGGACTCGTGGGATGGATTTCCTTTCCATAAAATCTTATTAAAAATATCATTAGAAGGCTTCCATAGGTCGTAATCTGGCCCTGTCATGAATTCTTCTATCCTATATTTTAGATATTTTTTTAATTTATATTTAATATCCTTATTTACCACAAGAATCAAATCTGGCTTAAATTTATTGCATAGTTCTATTTCTAACTTTGGATTTACTCCATCTAATAAATTTGGACCAATTATTAATTTTTTTCCAATTTTTTTTTCTTTTTCAATAACAGAAAATATTCTTTGATCCAACCCACTCCACCAGTGTACAATATTTGAATTATTTGTATTATATTCTTTAATATTTTTTGATTCCAAATCGCTTTTCAAAACTGTATATATATTAAAATTTTGATTGCAAAATTTTGTAAAGTTCCAGCAACTTATTCCTGGACCATTTGTAAATGAACCATATGCATAGTTAAAACAAATAAGATTTATATTCATCATTTTGATAATAATTTTAAATCATTTATATACATCTCTTCCAATAACCTCTTCCAATCGTACTCTGGCTTCCAACCAAGCTTCTTTCTTGCTTTGCTGGAATTTCCAAGCAAATAATGAACATCAGACGGCCTCATAAATCTTTCGTCTTGTTCGTATATATCTTCAAAATTTAATCCAGCTAATTCACAGACATATTTAAACATATCTTCTATTGTCGCTCCAGAACCCGTGGCTATTATGTAGTCATCCGGCTCCTCCTGTTGTAACATCAGGTGCATAGCTTTACAGTAGTCTTCAGCGTGTCCCTCATCTCTAAAAGATTTTAAGTTTCCCATTTTTACTTTTTCTTGTATACCAAGAGTTACTTTAGCAATTCCATCTGTTATTTTTCTAGTTGCAAAATCATAGCCTCTTCTTGGAGAAGAGTGATTATGCAAAATGCCATTACATGCATATAAACCATAAGATTCTCTGTAATTTATTACACTATGATATGCTGCCAATTTACTTATAGCATATGGAGAAATTGGTTGCATAACACTACTTTCGGTGAAGCCTGTATTTGGACAGGAAGATTTTCCAAACAATTCAGATGTAGAAGCTTGATAAAATCTAGTATATGGAGATATATTTCTTATTAATTCTAATTGATTAATTACTGATTCGGCATTACATCTAAATACATAAGTTGGATCAATAAAAGATTGACCTACATGTGACATTGCTGCTAAATTATACCATTCAAATGGCTTATAATGATGCAAGACTCTGCATAAAAACGTAGAGTCTGTTATATCACCATTTATTAGTTTGAAATTTTTATTATTTATAATGTTTGATATATTATAAGTATTATTATCAGTACTCTTTCTTCTGCTTATACCTATAACTCTATAGCCTAATGATAATAAATATTCAGATAAATAAGATCCATCCTGACCACATACACCTGTTACTACAACATTATGCATATTACACCTTATATTAATTCATTTAAACCATTCTTAAAATCCATATCAATATTATAGCCTAATAAAGCTTGAGCTTTTGATATATCAGCAAGAGAAACTCTTACATCACCAGGTCTTTCTTCAATATATTTAATTTTTTCAAAATTAAATAATTTGGCAATTTCATTTACAGATACATTTTCACCACATCCAATATTAAAAACCTCACCATTTATTGGAGCAGTTCTTGTTGCTGCAGCTATGTTTGCATATACAACATTGCTAACATGACAGAAATCTCTTCTCTGCTCACCATCACCATATATTGTTGGAATTGTATTTAATGTTTTATGTTGTAAGAAGGAAGCTATTAGAGCAGCATATTGTGAATTTGGATCTTGATTTTTTCCAAAAACATTAAAATATCTTAAACTACAAGTATCTAATCCGTATTTTACAAATAACTTACAATACTCTTCCCCAACAAGTTTTTGTAGGGCGTATGGTGATTGAGGGTTTGGTATATCACATTCTCTTGATGCAACACCATCAGTTGCACCATATATTGATGATGAAGAAGAAAATATTAATCTTTTAACATTATATCTTAATGATGTTTCCAATACATTTAAGGTGCCAGTTACATTTACATCATTTGATAACATTGGATTTAAAACAGAAAGCGGAACACTTGGTCTTGCAGCTAGGTGAAATACAAAATCTGGTTTAAAATCAGAAAAAGAATTATTTAAATCATTTCTAATATCAATATTATGAAAAAAAACATTATCACTTAAAGGTATATTTTTTTCATAACCACTTGATAAATTATCAATTATAAGAGTTTGATATCCTAAAGATGATAATTTTTTTACTAGATGATGGCCTATAAAACCGGCACCTCCTGTTACTATTGCTTTTTTCATTTTATTCCTTTATTATTTATTTATATCTTCTCATTTTTATCTGCTCAGATACACATCCAGATAGCACTTCATGTGGTGTAGCTTCTTTTATCATACTCTCTAATAATGCACTTGTATCTTTCGGAAAACAGTGTCCGCCATAGCTCAATTTTCCATCTGGACCTGGAACATTTGTATGCATTGGATTAATCCATCCATTTTTTAACATAAGATCTTTAACTTCATTAAAATTAATATTTAAATTATTACATAATAAATAAAATTCATTAAAAATTTGTACTTTAACTGCATAAAATGTATTACAAAAAATTTTCATAGACTCTGATTCCATAGACTTGCAAATAGATATATTTGCATTTGGATAATATTTTTTATATAAATCAATTACTTCATTATATTCTTTATTATTAAAGCCTAGAACAATATGCTTTTGATTGTGAAAATCATCAAAAGCAGTTCTTTCGGTTAAGAACTCTGGATTATGAACTATTTTGATTCCATATTTTTCTTCGAGACTCAAGCAAGTTCCTGGTAATACTGTTGATTTTATTATGACTATTCCATCAAAGGCCATCTTCACTAGCTTGTGAAGATTCTCCTCTATAGCAGATAGGTCGTATCCTATTCCTTCGAGGTATGGAGTTGGAAGACAGAAGAATATAATATTTGAATCTAATAGAGAATCAATAGAACCAATATTTTGATATTTATCATAAATATGTATTTTTAAACCATTTTCATAAAATGATTTATTTAAAGCAGATCCTACAAATCCGTTTCCTATTTGTGATATTTTATTTTTCTGCATTTATAAAAGTCCATCTTCCAGTATTATTAATTTTAATATTCTTAAAATTATGAATCCCAATTTTTAGTTATAGTATTTTTTAATTTTTCACAACTTTTATTATCAAAATAATTAGAAATAAAAATTTTTTTCATATTAGATTTCCTTATATATTTTTAATATACTTTCTTTCATATTTTTTAATGAAGCATTTTTTTCAGCATATTCTCTACTTAAAAGTCTTTCTTTTTTTAATAAATTTTTATCAGATAATAACTCTATTATTTTATCTCTATATGATTCAGCATTATATTCCACCTGAATTCTTCCATCTAAAAATCTATCGTTATGTAATTTTTTTCTATATATAGTTGGGACTCCCTTGCTTTTTGCCTCAAACAATGCAGAGCAAAAACTTTCATACCTACTAGTATTAACCAACAGTGCTGTCTCATCTAGTGTATCTATATAATCATTTATATTATATCTCTTCATAAATTTCCACTCATAACCATTTGGAAGTTTAGTTATATTTTTAATTTCCTCTCCAAGTTCAATATTTTTAGCATATCTTTTGTCATCTGCTGCCCATAGAACATATTTTTTTTCTTTTTTATAATTAGGTAATAATAAGTCAGTTGGAATAGCATGATCTATATAGCTTACTTTTTTAAGAAAATCTATTTTTTTTTCCTCATTTGCATTTAGTCTTATTACCTTTTTTGAATAAAACCAATCTGATGTATATATTGATTTCCATATACTTCCATCATTATTTTTATATTCTTTAACAGAATCAGGTGCCCTGGTTATTGGGCCGATTACATCAACTTTTATATTATTTAAAAAAAATACTTGAGCCAAACTGCTGTCATCTATATGTATAATATCATATCCTTTTATTTTTTCTTTTATTTTTAATACATCATAATTTTTTCCAGTTTTTATTTCAGATCTATCTACAAATGTTATATAATTATCATTTAAAAATGATAATTTAAAATATTCTGAAGTTGCAACTGTTCCTCCCCACATTGAATTTTTATTTTTACCAAAAACACCACCTAAAACTATTATTTTTTTATTCATTTAATTCTCTTAAAGTTTTTTAAATTAAAATCTTTTACTAAACATATTTCATCTATATTTAAAAAATGCATAGAATCATATATATTATATTTTAAATTTTTATTATTTTCTATATTAT
>Ga0129333_10000592_pt1 | contig 30431 bp, 28 predicted proteins | sample CPB6_08_DNA_FD_94474 | JGI IMG/M metagenome (GOLD analysis project Ga0129333, IMG submission 94474) | Freshwater to marine salinity gradient microbial communities from Chesapeake Bay, USA - CPBay_Sum_0.6_0.8_DNA | ecosystem: Environmental > Aquatic > Marine > Coastal | place: USA: Chesapeake... | reverse complement strand
AGGCCAATCTCGTCTCGGCCGTTCACAACATCAAGATGGGCAAGGTCGCCCGGGTCGAGAACCCGAATGCTCCTCGCGAAGGTCAGTCGGTGTTCGCCCTCGCTCGGGGCCGCACCTTCGAGGCCGGTCTGGTGAAGGACGGCGGGGCGCGGTTGATCGAGGCCCTGCAACGGCACGACGTGTTCGCCTCCACCACTCCCGGATTCCTCGATCTGCGGACCACGGCCAACGGTGGAGCGCTGGCCGATCTCGACACGGCGATCGCCCGCACCGAGGCATTTCTGCTCGATCTGTCGAGGCACACATCACGGGACGGGGATACCTCACGAGACGGGGAAACTTCACGTTTCGAGGGCGTGGTCTCGTCGGCCACCGTGCGCATTCCGAAGGGAGTCATGCTCCCCGAGGCGACGTTGATCATCGACGCGATCACGGTCACCTGGCTCGAAGGTCGGCCGGTGATCAGCGTGGGCGAGATCAAGACGTATTCCGATCGTGGCGGCCACACCTCGCGAGGCGATCTCGCAGTGGCGCGCGCCCAGATGGGCCTCTATGTGCACGCGCTTCAGCTGGTGGCCGAAACGTTGGGTATCCACGACCGCATCGTCATCGCCGACCGTGGATTCTTGGTTCTCACGTTTCCCGGCTCGAACGTTCCGAGTGTGCGCATCGGCGAAGACCTCCGATATCAAGTGGAGCGCGCACGTCGGGGTTTCGACCTACTCGAGAAGTCGGCGGCCGCGTTGCCGGAACTGTTCGACGACGACCGTGACGACGAGGACAGTGACGATGAGCCCAGCGACGACAACGACCGTCGAGGTGGTCATCACGACGATCATCACCTCGTTGACGTCGTCCTGCAGGCGCCGACGGCTTTCGGTGATCAGTGCCTGTCGTTCTGCGAACGCGCCGACGCGTGTTTCGAACGAGCTCTCAACGACGGTGATGGTGCAGTTCTCGGCGACGACGTCGCCCGCTTCCTCAACGGATTGTCACTTCATCGCGCCGACGAGTTGATGGGTGGCGACCAGCCGCGCTCGGAAGCCGAACACGACTTCCTCCGCCGGATGCAGAGTCCGCTCGACGCGGTCCAAGCGCTCGATACGCGATCGCGGGAGATTCCGCGATGACCAGTGGACTCGACACGACGCGCCGCCTGCGGGCCTGGCACGCCGGACGCCCGCAACCACGCGGAGAAGCGCTCAACGTGCACGTCGGCGACGATGACGACATCTTGTGCCTGTCGTTCATCCGGATGGGCGGGGAGTCGCTTCCGTGGGGCGTGATCCTCGGCGGAGCCACCACCGCCGACACGAAGAATTCGCGACCGCGCGTGTTCACCGTCCCGGACCCGCGTAACCGCGATCTCGTGGCCGACATGATGATCGAGGTCGGTCGCGAGGTTCTCGCTCATTTCGGCCACCCTCGGTATTGCGCCGATCAGGACGAATCGATGTCGGTGTATCGGTTCCGCCAACTGTGGCTGCCGAACCCGTCCCATCTGGAAATGCTCCACTCATTGGCTTTCGCCTACGCGCGCACCCGTTGGGAGCGAGCCGATGTCGAGGTGCTGCGCGATTTCGGTCTGCTGGCCAACTGCCTCTTCGTCGAATCACAGCGCCCGGGTCAGCAGACGGTCGTCGTCGCGAGTTCGGCGTTGTCGAACGTCTACTCGTTTCCCACGTCGCCGGTGCGCGAAGCCCATCTCGGACACCAACTCGCCTGGTTCGGACGCGAACGCACTCGCGCGACTCGCCTCGAAGCGGCCCGTACCGCCGAGAAGAATCCGGTGGCCACGACCCTCGATCCCGACTTCGAACGCAAGTCCCTCGCACCACTCGTCGAGAAGTGGAACGAAGCGCCCCGCGCCGATCGAGTCCGGCTCGGCAAGACCCACGCAACGGCCATCACCAAAGTCCTCAGCGGTGAACTCGAGCGCCGGCACGATCTGGTCGTCGAAGCCATTCGGCTTCTGCGTCGCGACTCTCGTCGGCCCAACTCCGGTCTTCGCGATCTCGTTCGTATCGGTCGCGAAAGTTTCAGCAAGATCTGGTGGGACAACGTCCTGAAATCGCTGGCCGACAACCCCGACGCCCCGCCGTATTGGCCCGGCCTGTGGGGTGATGTCTCGGCCGGCTCGGCGGCCTTCGCCTATCACTCGCGTTCGGCGGCGGCGGCGGAAGCACGGCAGATTCTCGTGCACGGTGATCGCGCGCTTCAGGAAGAAGAACTCCTCGCCGGCCACGGATTGCGTATCGAGGTGACCGGACTCGCCGGTCGGGGCTCCACGTGGCACGCCACCTTCGACTTCCCCGAGATTCCGTCACTCAAATCGGGCGGATCACTCTCCATCGCCGGTGCCGCCACTCATTCGTCGAAGTCGTCGCTCAAGATCCTCGACTTCGATCTCGACGCGCGCACCATCGTCCTGCAGCCGAAATGGTCCGCGGCTCGCAGCGCGCTCGGCGCCATGGGAATGGCGAGTGACGATCAGCGATGGGTGGGCAAAGTTCTCGTCTTGGTGGACGACTTCCCACCCGATATCACGGCGCGTTTGGCCGGCCGCGCCGCCAAGCGATCGGCACATGACTTCGACCCGCTGGCGTTGTTCATACGAGAACGCGATCCCGAACCACAAGAACCGACTGACCAATGACCCGCAAAGAACACGAGACCACCCCCGACGTCGTCGACGCGTTGAAGTCGTTCATCGTTTCGGGAACCAACATCGCGATCGTCAAGGCGCCACCCGGGTCGGGCAAGACCCATACGTTGGTCGAATCGCTCGACTCGGCGATCACCAAGCGCCTTCGGGTGTTGGTGGCCGCGCAGACCAACAATCAGGTCGACGAGATTTGTCTACGCATCGCCGAGCGCTACCCGGCGCGTTCGGGTGATCGTCGGGTCATCCGCTTCTCGTCGAGTGGCTACGAGGTGCCGGCCGGGACCGCCGATGAGTTCGAAGAGAAGGTCGAGATCGTCGAATCGAAGGGCGCACTCCCTGACGGCCCGTGCGTCGTCGTGAGCACCGTGTCCAAACTTGCTCTCACCGACTTCGCGAACTCGTTCGATCTGCTCTACGTCGACGAGGCGTGGCAGATGGCGTGGGCCGACTTCCTCCCTCTTCGCCACGCGGCCGACCGCTATGTCCTGATCGGTGATCCCGGACAGATCCCGCCCACGGTGGCCATCGAGGTCGATCGTTGGGAGGCCACTCCTTTCCCTCCTCACGCGCCGGCGCCCGATCTGTTGTTGCGCAACGATCAACTCGAGTCCTACCGGACCGAGTTCCGGCTGCCGACGTGTCGTCGTCTGCCCCTCGACTCGGTCGAACTCGTCAACTCGTTCTACGACTTCGAGTTCGGCGCCGTGGCCGCACCGGGGGAGCGGTATCTCCGCCCCGCAACGTTGGAACGATTTCGTGACGATGAAAACAACAACGCGAACACTGGCTCGAACACGGGCTCGAAGATCATCGTGAACACCAAGTCGCGAGTCGACGACGTGTTGGCCCGCATGTGGGCGGCCGATCGGCCGTGGACGACGGCGATGATCACCCATCCCACTCCCGAAACCGGACTCCCGGTCGGAACCGACACCGAACTCGCCGATGTCGTCGTGGATGTGGTGCTTCGTCTGCTCGAACTCGAGTGCGTGATCTCCACGCAGCCCTCCGAAGCCGCCACGCCCCGTCGGTTGCAGGCGACCGACATCGGCGTGGTCTCGACCCACAATCTCATGAACGCGGCGATCAATCAACGTCTGCTGGCGGTCAAGAAGTCGTTCCGGGAGATCCGGGTCACCACGCCAGAGCGTTGGCAGGGCCTGGAGAAGCCGGTGATGATCGCCGTCCATCCGCTCTCGGGGGTCATGACGCCTTCCGAGTTCGATCTCGAGACCGGTCGCCTGTGCGTGATGGCCTCACGCCATCAAGCCGCGTGCCTTTTCGTCACTCGCGATCACATCGGACGCACGCTCGATCGGCATCTGCCGTCGGCCACGCAAGCACTCGGCGGTGCCGACGTCACGGGCCGCGGGCACGACGTGCATCGCGACTTCATCGACTATCACGAGAAAAGGAACCTCGTTGTCTGAATCGTCGTCTGATCTTTCTACGGTCGTCACCCCGGTGATTCCGGCCGGGGCCACCGGTGACGGTCGGTTTACGCACGACTGCGCACATCGTGTGGTGAACGATCGCAACTCCGAGTACGACGCCCTCGATCGGGTGGCGCCCTCACCACTCGTCGAGATGCTCATGGAGAAGGGGCGCGAACACGAGAACTCGGTCTTCGAGCAACTCGAGATCATCCACGACGTCGTACGGATCTCGTCGTTCGGCTCACTGGACGAACGTGTGGCCGCCACCGCCGACAAGATGCGTCGGGGCGAGAAGGTGATCCTGGGCGGAGCTTTGCCCGACATCGACGGTCGGTCGGGTCGGCCCGACGTGCTGTTGCGGGTGGAGTCTCCGAGTTCACTCGGCGCGTGGTCATATGCCCCTTGCGACGTGAAGAGTCACGACGCTTTCGACGGTGAGAGCAAAGCACGTGATTGGTCGGTCGGATCGCTGGCCACTCCGCTTCTCCACCAAGCCGACACTTGTTCGCAGGTGGGTAAACCACTCAAGAACGACTCACTTCAGCTCGCGCATTACTGGCGAATGCTCGAAGTTCTCGGGCTCGCGCCGAGCGGTCCCGATGCGGTTTGCGTCGGAGCGATCATCGACAAGAACCTCCGCGTGGTGTGGCGGCGGCTCGACGAGGCACTGTGGCGTCACGAGGATCCATGGTCGGGTGCGACTGCCGATCGCTCGGCTCTCGCCATTCTCGACCTCGAGTGGATCTACCGCTGGTCGGCGATCAACGCCATGCTCGAAGGGCAGCCCTGTACCGAACCTCTGTGGTACTCGGCGTGTGGAACGTGCGAGTGGAAGAACGTCTGCTACTCCGAACTCGAGGCCAACCAGCACGTGTCGCTCATCGCCGGAGTCACCCGCGACACCACCAAGCGTTTGGCGGCCATCGGTGTCCACACGATGCCCCAACTCGCCGCCCTCCACATCCGAACCGCGGAAGTCGTGGTCGCCACTCACGGCTCGTGCAATCTCGTCGAACTCATCGCTCGCGCCACCGAGTTGTCGGCCCCCGACGAGCCGGTTGGCGTTCTCTTCACGGCCCGCCAGACCAAGGGTCCGGCCGCGCTCGCGGCCGCCGGTGTGCACACCCTCGCCGACCTCCTGACCCTCGATCAGGACCTCGTGCGGATCAAGTCGTCCAACGACCTGGTGCGGGCGATCGATGCCGCCCGGGTGCGGCTCCACCCCGATGGGCTTCCGCACCTTCCGCGCGGAGTGACGCCGGCGGAAGTCGTGGTTCCACGCGCCGACATCGAAGTCGACGTCGACATGGAGAACTCCGACGAGGTCTACCTCTGGGGCACCTTCACCTCGGTGACCGACGGTGGTCCCTTGCCCGCCGGCTTCGAAATCGGTTACCGCCCGTTTCATTATCTCGATATCGGAAATCTCGATACCGGAAATCTGGATACCGGAAACGACCGACATGGGTCAACGTCCACCCCGGAACGTTCAGAGGCCGATGTCTTCGCCGATTGGTGGCGGTGGATGCACGAACTCATAGTCGCCACCGGTGATCTCGGACGGACCGTGAAGTTCTATTGCTACACCGATGCCGAGTACCGCAAGATGCGCGAGGTCGTGAATCGTTGGCCCACCGATTCGCGTTTGCCGAGTCTCGATCAGATCGACGAGTTCGTGCGCTCGGAGCACTGGGTGGATCTGAAGAAGACGGTCGAGGCGTTCATCTGGCCGACCGACTCCATGGGTCTCAAGTCGGTCGCCCCACTCGCCGGCTTCGAATGGCGGGCCGAGGACGCCGGTGGCGACAACTCGATGCTGTGGTTCGAGATCGCGATGTCGGGCCCGGATCCCGTCGAGCGGCGAGCCATGGCCACCAAACTGCTCGACTACAACGAGGACGACGTCCAGGCCACGAAGGCGTTACGGAACTGGCTCGACGACGGACTCCACGCTCGGGGCTTCACGATCAGGAGCGTGACCGAGCTCGATTGAGAAGCTCTTCAACGTCCGACGACGAGGGTGACCAGACCCGAGACGATCAACGCCGAGCACAAAACACGGCGCAGTCCACTCTTCTCCCGGAGCACGCGCCAACCGAGGAAAGTCGCGAACACCACACTCGATTCACGTAGCGCGGTCACGTAGCCCACGGGTGCCCGACGCACAGCGAGCAGGACCATCCAGTACGTCACGAGTGAGGCGGCCCCCGTCATCACGTACTGCTTCCAATTGCCCGGAACCGATCCGATCATCTCGCGCCACCGACGTCGGTACAGGCCTTGGATCGTGGTTCCGATGCCGCCGGTGACGAAGATCGACATCGCGTACGCACTACCGACCGTCGAGCGGGAACCCTTGCTGTCGACCACGGTGTACGCGCCGATGAGAGCGGCGACGATCAGCGCCGGCCACACATGGGCCCAATCGACGTGGCCGGAGAGGATCGACAACCCGAGCACGACGATGATGATTCCGGCGATCGACACGGGCGACAGGTGATCGTTCAAGAAGACGACACCACCGATCGCCGCCATCAGCGCGCCACCGCCGCGCGCAATCGGGTAGGTCACGCTGAAATCGGCGATCTCGTAGGTTCGAGCCAGGCGCGCGATGTAGACCGCGTGGATGAAGCCGCTGAGGACGGCCCAACCCCAGGCCGACCAGCCGAGGTCGCCTTGCAGGGTCGCCACCAGCGCGTAGGGGAGTCCGAGGAGGCCACCGGCGGTGAACAATCCCCACAAAGCGAGCCAGCGATCGCCCGATTGTTTGACCGCCAGGTTCCATCCGGCGTGCAGGACGGCCGCGCCCAAGGCGAGAGTGGTGGCGACGAGCATGCCCTTCCGAGCCTAGGTGTCGTTGTGGGTGTCGTCGCGGCGCGGGTCGGGGACGGCTACCGATCCATCGAAGTTCGTTCACGTGAACGGGCCGTTTGACAGCGGGGCTATGTTCGTCCCGTGGCCCCTCGTCCGATTCGTGTGGATTCCAACGAGACCGACGAACGGGCCCAGGACCTTATGCGATCGATCGGGTTCTCCGCGTACGAATCGCGCTGTTACATCGCTCTGATCGGCGCGGGCTCGCCGATGAACGGGTACGAGGTCGCCAAGGTGAGCGGTGTGCCGCGTTCGGCGGTGTACGAAGCGTTGCGGAAACTCGTCGCGCGAGGTGCGGCCATGATGGTCACCGGCACCGCCGAGGGAGCGAGCGCCTTCGTGGCCCTGCCGGTCGAAGCCTTCGTCGATCGTCTTCGTAATCAGTTGTCCGGGACCCTCGACGGCTTGGCGTCGGTGCTGCCGACCATGAGCAAAGCCCGCAGTTCGTCGGTGGTCGCGCGGCTCAACGGTCGAATACAAGTTCGCGATCGATTCATCGCCGTCATGGAGACGGCTCGTGAGCACTGCCTGATGTCGCTGTGGCCAACGGGGGTGAAAGAAGTTCATGACACGGCGGTCCGCCTCGTCGCGCGAGGTGTGGAAGTCACTTCGGTGATCAGAGGCGACTTTCCGAACTTCCCCGGGAATTCCCACCCCCACGTCTTCGGCGCCCCCGACGATCTCCGGCAGATTCTCGGCAGTCTCGTCTACGTCGTAGTTGCCGACCGGTCGGAAGCGCTGATCGGTGTCCGCGAGGGTGGCCAGACCTGGGGCTTCTGGAGCGATGATCATGCGGTTGTCACGCTCGCTCAAGATTTCGTGCTCAAGGACCTGGTGATCCAAGAACTCGGTTCAGCCCTACAGAAGTCCGGTGCAGTCGACGAGTACGAGCGAATCCTGCGGGGGCATTACGAACGACTCGGCGCCATCATCGGGCAGTTCGACGGTGTGCCTCGCCGGACCGAGACCCACGGGCCGACCGCCAACAATCCCCAACCCCGCAAACGCCGTAGCGTGTAGGGCATGGCACCCGGACTCGACGGCCCGATCGGCATGTTCGACTCCGGTTTCGGAGGACTCACGGTGGCCCGCGCGGTCATCGACCTCCTCCCCGGCGAAGACCTCGTGTACATCGGCGACACCGGCCGCTATCCCTTCGGCGACAAGCCGCTCGACGAGGTTCGCCGCTACGCCCGTGAACTCGCCCGGAGCCTGGTCGACGACTTCGGCGCGAAAGCCTTGGTGGTCGCGTGCAACACCGCGGCGGCCGCCCTCCCGGTGTACGAACTCGAGTCCGAGTTCGCCGCCGAGGGTCTGAACATTCCGGTCATCGGTGTGATCGATCCGGGTTCGCAGGCATTGGTGCGGGCCACGCGATCGGGATCGGTGGGGGTCATCGGCACCATCGGCACCATCAACTCGGGGGCTTACGAACTCGCGGTCGCCCGCGCGGCGTACGGCGCCACCATCGATCTCACGAGTGCGGCGTGTCCGGGCTTCGTGGAATTCGTGGAGCGTGGTCGAACGAGTGGCCCCGAAGTGACTCTGCTCGCCGAACGATTGCTGGCCCCGATCCGGGAAGCCAAGGTCGACGCATTGCTGCTCGGTTGCACGCACTATCCGTTCCTCGCGCGCGTGATCAGCGAGGTGCTCGGCGACAACGTGATGCTCGTGTCATCGGCCGACGAGACCGCCTTCGCCTTGCGCGAGTTGCTCGATGCGTCGGGACTCCGGCGGGCGCGGAACGAGGGTGGCGCGGCGCGATTCTTGTCGAGTGGTGACGTCGCGTGGTTCGAAACCCTGGGCCGGCGGCTGCTCGGTCCCGAACTCTGCGGCGCCGAAGTCTGGTCGGGCGGATCACCCGCATCCTCGGACTGATCATCAACATCCCCCTCTTCCTCCCCCGAAAACGAACGCAAGATTCACCCCATCGCAACTCACAGGAGCGCCATGTCCGGAACCAGCAACTCGCCGAAGAACTCAGCCGCGGCCGGCCGTCGTCACGACGGACGTTTGCACGACGAACTTCGACCGATCTCCTTCGAGCGTGATTTCACCGAGATGGCGGCGGGCAGCGTGCTCGTCAGCTTCGGTCGGACTCGCGTTCTGTGCACGGCGAGCATCGACGAAGACGTGCCGCGCTGGATGAAGGGGAGTGGCAAGGGTTGGGTGACCGCCGAGTACTCGATGCTCCCGGGTTCGTCGCCCGAGCGCGTCGATCGTGAAGCGGCCAAGGGCAAGCAGAGCGGACGCACCGTCGAGATCCAGCGTCTGATCGGCCGCAGTTTGCGGGCGGCCTGCGACATGGTCGCCCTCGGCGAGCGCCAAGTGGTGGTCGACTGCGACGTTCTTCAGGCCGACGGTGGAACCCGCACCGCGAGTATCTGTGGTGGCTATCTCGCGCTGCACGACGCGCTCACGCGGTTGGTGCAGAACGGCGCGATCAGTCGTCATCCGTTGCATTCGCTCTGCTCGGCGGTCAGCGTGGGCATCGTGGGCGGCGCGCCGTTCATCGATCTGCCGTATGTGGAGGACAGCGGTGCCGAAGTCGACATGAACGTGGTGATGCTGCGTGGCAAAGCCGATCAGATCGGACGCTTCGTGGAAGTTCAGGGCACGGCCGAAGGCATGGCGTTCACGCGTGGCGAACTCGATACCTTGTTGGGTCTGGCCGAGGGCGGACTCCAGCAGGTGTTCGAACTCCAGTCGGAGATGATCGCCGTCGATCCGGTCCGCCGACCGATCACCCGTTGAGTTCTCCGCTCGTCCTCGTCTGCGCGTCGGCCAATCCCGACAAGGTGGCCGAGATCGCGCAGATCCTCGCCGTGCCGTCGGCGGAAGGTTCGTCGCCGCTCGTGGATCTGCTTCCCCGGCCGATCGACGTTCCCGATGTGGTGGAGGACGCGCCGACCCTCGAAGGCAACGCGCGCCTCAAGGCCGCGGCGATTCTCGTCGCCACCGGTCGGGCCGCGGTGGCCGACGACACCGGCTTGTTCGTCGACGCGCTGCCCGGTGAACTCGGGGTGCGCACTGCTCGATACGCGAGTGATCGACCCGAGCACGCCACCGACCCGTACGGCGCCAACCGGCGGAAGCTACTCGAGGCCCTCGAACGCGCCGGATGCACGGACGTATCGTCGCGACGCGCCCGATTCGTGACCGTCGTGATGGTGTGTTGGCCCGACGGAAGCGAGACGGTGGTGGAAGGTGTGTGCGAGGGCACCATCGCCGTCGAAGAGCGCGGAGCGCGGGGTTTCGGGTTCGATCCGCTGTTCGTTCCGGCCGAGGGCGACGGTCGGACCTTCGCCGAGATGACCGACGACGAGAAGAACGACTTGTCGCACCGCGGACGAGCCTTCCGCAATCTCCTACGGGTGTTGGCCGACGAACGGTCGTCTTGAACTCTGAACCCTGAATCCTGAATCCAGAACCCTGAATCGTCGCGGTCGGGTTCACCAACCGCGCAGATCGACCGGCCAGCGTTCGAGAACCTCGGCGTCGGCGCCGAGCCCCACGTCGTCGACGAGCCACATGTCGGCGTGCATGGCCACGGTCGGGTCCACGTGCGCCGGTGTCACGAACACGCGATCACCCACGTTGGCGGTGCGGCCGCTGAAAGTCGTGTGTTCGTCGCTGCAGAACCAAACCGTTGCGTCGTCGATGGTGGGATTCCCGTGGTCCATGCCGAGCGACTTGAGTCCCACGTCGATCACCGACCAGTCGGGTGAACGCGAGATCACGGTGCCGACCACGAAGAGCGATTGCCCGAAGGGCAGACCGAGCGCGCCGTAATGCGAATCCATGAGCGCGTAACTCCCGGCCTGCACTTCGTTGACCCGCGTGAGAACGGAGTCGTTCGGGTCGTAGAGATCGAAGGTGCCGGTGCCACCGGCCGACACGATGGAGGCCGTGTCGCCGGCGATCGCGAGCACGTCGTCGGCGCACGCCACGAGCAAGGTCATCGATTCGCGGACTTTGGCCGCCTTTTGAGCGCGGTCGGGGAGAGCCATGAGGTGCCCCTCGTAACCCATGACCCCGCGCACGGCGAGCCCGGAGTCGAGGGCGCGGTGCGTGAGTTCGACCACCGATGCGGGTGCCGCGCCACAACGTGGGAGTCCGACGTTCACGTCGATCAACACGTGGCGGATGCCGGCCGAGCGGGCGGCCTCGATGGTCGCGACGCTGTCGACGGCGACGGTGACCATGATTCCCGTCGCCGCCTCGACGTCGCTCATGGCGCGCAGACGCCGCGGATCCACGGTTTCGTTGGCCAGCAGGAGATCGGTGCCGACTCCGGCTTCGGCCATGCCGACGACCTCACGTGGGGTCGCGCACGTGAACGTGTGGTGTCCGATCTCTTCCTGACGAGCAGCGAGCGAGGTGCACTTGTGCGCCTTGACGTGCGGGCGCATGGTGACTCCGGGTCGCACGCCCGACATGGTGGCCAAGTTCGTCTCGAACGTGCGGCGATCGACCACCAAAGCCGGAGTCGGGAGATCACCGACATGTCTCGGTGAGGTGGTGGATGTGATGGAGTCGTTCATGTCGGCTCGCTCGTGTGGTCGGGAATGTTCTGGTGCGGGCGGAGGGACTTGAACCCACACCCCTTTCGGGACAGGAACCTAAATCCTGCGCGTCTGCCAGTTTCGCCACGCCCGCATACCGGACGAATCAGCCCGGTTCCCCGAATGCTACGGTCCCGAGCCATGATCCGAGTGAGCGTCTTCTACCCGTCCAGCGAGGGTTCGACCTTCGACCACGCCTATTACAAGGCGACTCACGTGCCGTTGGCCATGAAGGCCTGGAGCCCCACGTCCACGCAGATCGACGTCGGCATCAACGGTCCGTACGTCGCCGCCGTGCACATGACCTTCGACTCGATGGACACTTTCCAGGCCGGTATGGGTTCACCGCTCACCGGTGACGTGATGGCCGATGTCGCGAACTACACCAACATCACACCGGTGATGCAGATCGCCGAAGTCATCGAGGCCTGATCTCGTAGCGGCAGCACGTGCCGCCGTTCATCAGATGCTCTGCACGACGGATCGCGACGCGGGTTCCGAGCGTGCGATCGAGCACCTTGCCGAAAACCTTCATTTCGGATTCGCACAACTCTCGGCACGTTCGCGCGGCGGCGTCGATCGCACAGTGGCGCTCCACGAGTGAGACCGTGCCATCGCCGTGGTCAATCGATTCGGCCCGATAACCCTCGGCATCGCGGATTGCGGCGAGTGCGGCCACGGCGTCGACGAGTCGGGGTGGGCGAGTGTTCGCCTTCGACGACCCCAAGGCGGTGTCGACGGCGACCCGGTAATCGTCGATCTGACGGCGAGCCCGGTGATCGAGTACTTCGACCACGGCGGACTCACCCAACGTGCCGGCCAGCGATCGGAGGATCTCGCCGGTGAGTTCGGCATGGCGATCGGGGAAGGTGTCGGGGAAGATCGAATGCCGGCGGTCGGTCGACGTCTCGGTGAGGGTCCAGAGCGACGGCGGCCGACCACGTGAACTCGACGAAGCGTTGTCCGAGGTGGCGCGGGTCACGAGACCGTCGACCTCGAGTTGGTCGAGATGTTGACGCAGGGCGGCGTCGGAGACTTCGCAGTGTTGAGCGAGTTCACCCACCGTGGCCCGTCCGGCGACCTGGAGGAACCGCACGATCTGTTCCTTGGTCGAGACCGGTGCGAGCGCCGCGTTGGTGTTCGGTGCGGCGCCGGCAGGCATGGCGGCACGCTAGCCGAATTTCACAACCTCGAACTTGGTAATTGGTTCCGGTCGGTTCCTTTGACAAACTGTCAAAGTGACGATCGCCGTGGACTCCGCCCTCGAAAACCAGTTCGGACTGGCCGACCGGGTGGTCGACGCCCAGGCGCTGGCCAACAGTGTCGAACGCTTCCGCCAACAGGGCATCGTCCTGCCGACCTTCGCCCAACTCGCCGACCCGTCATCGGTCGACGCCGGTCTCGTCGGGGATGCCGATCCGCAAGGCCCCGATGCCCGCAACCTCTGGCGCGTCAACTGGTACAACGACCTCGCCGGTCGTCGGGTTCCCGTCCCCGAGCACGTGGTGTTGCCCCCGGCCCTCACCGGCGTTCCGAACCCGATCATCGTGGTGTTCGGTGACCGCTTCCCGATGATCACCGCGCACAAGGTGCTCGCCGCGTATTCGTGTCTGGCCCCGCGCGTCGTGACCGGACAGTTCGATCCCACGCGGCACCGCGCGATCTGGCCCTCGACGGGCAACTACGCGCGCGGTGGTGTGGCCATCAGTCGCATCATGGGTTGCCGCGGTGTGGCGATTCTTCCGGCCGGCATGAGCCAGGAGCGTTTCGACTGGCTCGACCGCTGGTGTGCCAACCCGGCCGAGGATGTCATCAAGACCGTCGGCACCGAGAGCAACGTCAAGGAGATCTACGACGCGTGCAACGAGTTGTCACTCGATCCCGACAACTTCGTCTTCAACCAGTTCTGCGAGTTCGGCAACCATCTCGGTCACTACGAAGTGACCGGTCGGGCCCTCGGACACGTGTACGAAACCGTTCGGGCGAGCATGGCGGCTCAGGGTCGCGACATCTCGTTGGCCGCGTTCACGTCGGCGACCGGATCGGCCGGAACCATCGCCGCCGGTGATCGTCTGAAGCACGACTACGGCACCCGGATCGTGGCCGTCGAGGCCCTCGAGTGCCCGACAATGCTCGAGAACGGATTCGGCGAACACAACATCCAGGGCATCGGCGACAAGCACATCCCGCTCATTCACAACGTCATGAATACCGACGTGGTGTGCGCGATCAGTGATCACGCGACCGACGAACTCGACGTGCTCTTCAACACCCCGGCCGGTCGCGCGTATCTCGCCGACAAGAAGGGTCTCGATCAGAACCTCATCGCCGCCCTCGAGCATTTCGGCTTCTCGGCCATCTGCAACACGCTGGCCGCCATCAAGACCTCCAAGCTTCTCGGCCTCGGACCCGACGAAGCCGTGATCACGGTGGCGACCGACGGTGCAGCGTTGTATCCGAGTTCGCGTCAGTCGACTCTCGCCTCGCGTTTCGGCGGCGACTTCACCGCCGCCGATGCGGCCGAGGTGTACGGACGTCATCTCGGCCACATCACGACCGAGGACATGATCGACTGCACGGCGCGCGATCGCAATCGGATCTTCAACCTCGGCTACTACACGTGGGTCGAACAGCAGGGAACTCCGTTCGAGCTCTTCGAGGCCCGACGTGACCTGTCGTTCTGGCGCGATCTGCAGCGTTACCTGCCGGTGTGGGACGAGATGATCGACGACTTCAACGCGCGCGTCGCCGCCGGCTGACACCGGGGAGCCGGCCATGAGCCTCTTGCGGTGCGCGGCCTGCCACGAGGTGTTGGCGATCGGCACGCCACTGCCGTGGCGTTGCCCGCAGGAGCACGGCGATCGACGTCATGTTCTCCTGCTCGAGACGAGTCCGAACGCGACGAGTGACGCGATCGCGCGCGAGATCGAGAACGACCCCAATCCCTTCGTGCGTTTCGCGCCGCGTCTCGCGTGGTGGGACTTCGTGCACGCCCATGGTTGGTCGGATGCCGAGGCCGTCGACGCGATCCGCCGAACGGACGAGAAAGTGGCCTCGGTGGCCGGCACGGGGTTTCGGATCACGCCGATCACCGAAGAATCGGCACTGGCCCACGCGATCGGGGTGAACGGGCGGGTGTTCGCCAAGAACGAATCGGGGAACGTGGCCGGTTCACACAAAGCGCGACACCTGCATTCCATTCTGTTGCATCTGCTCGCCGCCGAGGCCTTGGGTCTGGTTCCCTGGCGACGTCCGGCCGATCGTCCGGCCCTCGCCATCTCGTCGTGTGGGAACGCCGCCATTGCGGCGGCCACGCTGGCCGCGTCCGTGAAGTGGCCGATCGACGTGTTCATCCCCGAATGGGCCGGGGGAGTCGTGGTCGACACGTTGAATTCGTTGTCGGCGCGCGTCACGCGTTGTCCGCGACTCGAATCCGATCCTCCCGGCGATCCCACGGTTCATCGCTTCCGGGCGGCCGTGGCCGCCGGTTCGATTCCCTTCAGTGTGCAAGGTCCGGAGAACGCGCTGTGTCTCGACGGTGGTCGCACGATCGGTTGGGAGGCGGCCGAACAGTTGCGGGGCCAAGGCGTGAGTTCGCTGACCGGTGTGTACGCGCAGGTGGGTGGCGGAGCATTCGCGGCCTCGCTTTCGCGTGGTCTCGGTGAAGGTGGCGTCACCGCGCCGCTGGTGGCCGTGCAGACCGCCGGATGTGCACCACTCGCGCGCGCGTGGGAGCTGGCTCACGATTCGAGTCAGGGTTGGGCCGCCGACTGGACGAACTTCATGTGGCCGTGGGAGCACGAACCCGTGTCATTGGCCGATGGAATCCTCGACGACGAGACCTACGACTGGGTCGCCGACTTCACCGAACTCCAACGCACGCACGGACGGGTGGTCGTGGCCCCCGAGTCCGACGTGGTGGCTGCGGCATCGTTGGTGCGACGCGCGACCAGCGTGTCGGCCAGTCCGACCGGAACCGCTGGAGTGGCCGGACTCATCACCGAGACGCGCGAACGTGGCGTGACCGGCGATGTGTTGGTCGTGTTGTCGGGAATCGCCCGCTGACGAACAGAGCGCGGACGTTCGTGTCGAGGCGACTCAGACCGTGACTTCGTGGAGTAGTCCGGTGTCGACGTCGTACACGAAACCCCGGATGGCTTCCTTGTGTCCGATGAACGGATTGAGCCGTAGTCGTCCGATGCTCTGACCCACGTCGACGTACGGATCGCGGAACGACTCGAGAGCCCACCACGGCTTCACGCCGACCTCGGCCTCGATCTCGTGCTTGAAATCGTCCTCGTTGACCTGTTGCAGTCCGCAGTTCGTGTGATGGATGAGGATGATCTCGCGAGTGTTCAAGAAGCGCTGCGACAACACGAGCGAACGAATCACGTCGTCGGTCACCACACCACCGGCGTTGCGGATGATGTGTGCGTCGCCGTGGTCGAGACCGAGGATCTGGAACATGTCCATGCGGCTGTCCATGCACGCCACGACGGCCAGGTGACGGCGGGGAGCGAGGGCCAGACCCTTGTCGGGGAACTCGGCGGCGAAAGCCCGGTTGTTGGCGAGCAATTCGTCGGCGTTCGGTGTGAAGGGGGGTACGTCGCTCACCCCCCGATTATGGCGGTTCGAGGGCTAGCCTTCGAACCATGACGTCACCCATCTTCAATCTCGAGGCCGGCGATGCGGGTCGCCCCGACATCTTCACCCGACTGTTGAAGAACCGAGTCGTGATGCTCGGCACCGACGTCAACGACGACATCGCCAACCAGATCTGCGCGCAGTTGCTCTACCTCGAGGGCGAGGACGCCGACGCCGACATCTGGCTGTACATCAACAGCCCCGGTGGATCGGTCACCGCCGGTATGGCGATCTACGACACCATGCAGTTCGTCAGTTGCGACGTCGCGACGGTGTGCATGGGTCTGGCCGCGAGCATGGGTCAATTCCTCCTCACGGCCGGTGCCGCCGGCAAGCGGTACACGTTGCCCAATGCGCGCATCATGATGCACCAGCCGCTCGCCGGACTCCGCGGTCAGGCCGCCGACATCGCCATTCAGGTCGAGCAGATCACCTTCACCAAGCGGCGCATGGCCGAACTGACGGCCCATCACTCGGGTCAGCCGCTCGAGAAGATCCAGGCCGACGCCGAACGCGATCGCTGGTTCACCGCCGAGGAAGCCAAGGCCTACGGCTTGGTCGACAAGGTGATCCTGAAGCGCGGCGAGATCGTCTGATCAGGCGCTCGCCGGTGGTGCCGCCGGCGGCACGCTGACCGGAACGCTTCCTTCCACCCCGATCACATCGGGCATGGCCAGACCACACGTCGTCTCGACCCACATCGCGATGTCTCGCGCCGGACGCTCGGCCTGATAGGCGGCATCGGCCACCGCTTGCCGTGAAGCCGGATCGGCCACATCGACGTCGGCCGCCAACTCCATGAGTTCGGTCAGTGCGTGCCACTCGGCCTCGATGGCCAGCGGCGTGATCGCATCGAGTCGTCGGTAGCGCTTCACCACGTCGCCGACGTCGTTCGGTTCGGCCAGTGGTGCATCGAGGGCCGGGAGTTCCTTGGCGAGTTGACCGCAGAAGTGCTCGGCACTCCGATCGGGGTCGCTGCACGACGACACCAGCGGCGCGAGGAACAGACCGAGGGCGACGAATCCGGCGACCACGGCCATCCGCGACACGCGATCGGGAGCCGGCCGTTGCATGTGCTCATTCTCTCAGGTCGTCCCCGAGTCATCGGGTCACCTCGTCACATCGGTTTCCCAAACCGCGACACCCGCACCCACATCGCGACATGTCGATCTTCGTTCGTACTTCCACCGTCACCGGAACCAACGGTCTCGCCGTCACGGTCGAGGCCCACATCGCCACCGGTCTTCCCGGTTTCACGATCCTCGGCCGGCCCGACGACGTGTGCCGTGAATCGCGCGAGCGCGTGCGGGCGGCGCTGTTGTCGAGCGGATTCCACTGGCCGGCGCGCCGAATCACCATCAACCTCTCGCCGTCGGGCACGCGGAAGGTGGGGAGCGCACTCGATCTCGCCATGGCGGTGGCGATCCTCGCCGCCGACGGTCAGATCGAAGTCGCCGGACTCGACGACATCGCCTTCATCGGTGAGCTCGGTCTCGACGGATCGATACGTGCGGTGCCCGGCGTCGCGCCCATGACCGCGGTCCATCGCGAGCGAGTCGTGGTGGTGCCACCGGCCAATGCGCGTGAAGCCGACATCGTGCAACCCCGTCGGGTGGAAGTCGCGACGTCACTCGTCGACGTCGTCGCGGCGATCACGCGTGCGAAACCGTGGCCGACTCGGACTGCCGAGCCGCCCGTGGCGGACGCGCCGTCGATGGTCGATCTCGCCGACGTCCGCGGCCAGACCGCGGCCCGCCTCGGTCTCGAACTCTCGGCGGCCGGCGGACATCATCTGCTCCTCGTCGGTCCGCCGGGAGCCGGTAAGACGATGCTCGCCCAACGACTACCGGGCTTGTTGCCCGAACTCGATGCCGACACCGCACTCGAAGTGATGATGGTCCGCTCGGCGGTGGGCGAATCACTTCCCGCGGGAGGAGCGGGCACGGTGCCACCAATTCGCATGCCGCATCATTCGGCGAGTCACGTGGCGATGGTCGGTGGTGGTTCGGCCAACCTGCGTCCCGGTGAAGTGAGCCTGGCTCACGGCGGCGTTCTGTTCCTCGACGAGTTGGGGGAGTTCGCCCCGTCGACCCTCGACGCGTTACGGCAACCGTTGGAGGAAGGTGTGATCCGACTCTCGCGGGCCTCGGCCACCGCGGTTCTCCCGGCGCGTTTCACGTTGGTCGGGGCCACCAACCCGTGCCCCTGCGGTGGTGGGCCGCCGGGGTCGTGTGAATGTGACGAGACCGCGCTCGCCCGCTACCGCCGACGATTCTCGGGGCCACTCGTCGATCGTTTCGACGTGCGCGTGGTCGTCAATCGTCCGGGTCCGGACGATCTGCTCGGATCCGGAACGAGCGAATGCACGGCACTCGTGCGCGAACGAGTTCTCGCGACGCGTGCCGTGGCCATCGAACGACAGGGAATCCTCAACGCGCGGCTCAGTGGTCCGATGCTCGACGAGTTCGCTCGGCCGACCGCGGCGGCCACGAATCTCCTGCGCGCCGAACTCGAAGCCGGTCGTCTCTCCGGACGCGGATTGCATCGGATTCGTCGCGTGGCCCGCACCCTCGCCGACCGCGACGGGTCCCATGGCGACGTGGGCGACGAACATGTCGCGTTGGCGCTCTCGCTCCGGGCCCGCATTGCCGCTCGTCACCGCTGAGCATCTCGCCGCCGTCCGCTTGGCGCGGCTGCCCGGGGTCGGCCCACGTCGACTGCGGATGCTCCTCGACCGCTGGTTGCCGTCCGATGCCGTGGCCATGATCCTCGGCGGATCGTCTGGGTCCGAACCGTGGTCGGATTGGGCCGGTCGACTCGACGAGGATCTTGCGAAACATTCCGACGATGTACTGCATGAACAGTTAGGCGACATCGGCGTACTCGTTCGTGGTGAACCCGCGTATCCAACGGAACTCGTCACCGATCTCGAAGCACCGGCGGTCCTCTTCTACCGCGGTGATCTCGACGCATTACGAAGACGGCGAGTGGCCGTCATCGGCACCCGACACTGCACCGAGCGCGGGCGAGCCATCGCCGCCGACGTGGGAAGAACTCTGGCGAACGAAGGTGTGTCGGTGGTGTCGGGTCTGGCCCTCGGCATCGATGCCGCCGCTCACCGTGGCGTCATGGCCGCCGTTCAGGAAGGCGCACCCGGGCGACCGGTGGCGATCGTCGCGTCGGGGCTCGACGTGGTGTACCCGCGGGCGAACGGTGGGCTCTGGAAGGTCGTGGCCGAATCGGGGTTGATCATCACCGAATCGCCGCCGGGCACCGCGCCCGATCGATTCCGATTTCCACTTCGCAATCGTCTGATCGCGGCCCTCGGTGAACTCGTGCTCGTGATCGAGTCGCGAATCCAAGGTGGATCGATGATCACAGTGGACGAGGCGCTCAAACGCGACGTTCCGGTGATGGCGGTTCCGGGTCCGGTCGATCTGGCCGTGAGTGCCGGAACCAATCAACTTTTGCGCGACGGTGCGCTCGTGATGGCCGAGGTCCAAGACGTCCTCGTGGCTCTCGGTCTGCGCGCAGTGGTGCCGGCGATCAGGGATCGACGACCCGCGCCCGACGATCGTGATCGCGCTGTGTTGTCGATCTTTCGGGGAGTCGGCCCGCTGACCTTCGACATGGTCGTCGATCGCCTGACGGCCGGTTCGACGAGTTCGATCGGTGCGACGATGGCCGAATGTGCGCTCAGCCTCGGTCGACTCGAGGCTCAGGGATGGATCGTCGCCGAGGGTGGCTGGTTCGAGATGCTGCCGGCTCCCTTCGAATGACGATGCTCGGTACTCTCAAGGTGTGGCAGCACGAGGTGACCGCTGGGGTGTCGACGACTTCGTCACTTCGCTGACACGGGCTTCGACCAACACCGTCATCGCGTATCGCGGTGACGTGAACGATTTCGTCGAGTGGTCGCACGACGAAGAGATCGACGGTCCCAAGCACGTGGATCGTCTGGCGCTGCGGCGTTATCTGAGTCATCTCGGCACGCAACGGCTCGCCAAGCGCTCGATCGCCCGCAAGGCGTCGGCCCTGCGTCGCTACTTCGCGTGGGCCCGGCGCACCGGTCTGGTCGACACCGATCCGTCGCTCGGTCTGCGGGCGCCGACCGGCGAAGGTCGCCTGCCGAGGGTTCTCGATGGCCGCGAACTGCACGAACTCCTCGAACCCGACGCGGTCGACGAACGCACGCCGCTGTGGCGACGTCATCGCGACGACGCGATGCTCGAAGTTCTCTACGGCAGCGGTCTGCGCGTGAGCGAACTCTGCGGTCTCGACATCGACGGTGTGGATCTGCGACGTGGGGTAGTGACGGTTTGGGGCAAGGGTGGCAAGGAACGGCGGGTCCCGATGTCGCAGGCCGCGGTCGATGCGGTTCGTTCGTGGTTGACCAAGCGCCGCGAAGTCGAAGGTGACCAGTCGGGTTCGGCTCTGTTCCTGAACGGACGCGGGGGTCGAGTCGGAACCCGCGACGTGCGGCGTGTGGTGGACGAACGGTGTCCGTCGCCGACGCACCCGCACGCTCTCCGCCACACCTTCGCCACGCATCTGCTCGACGGTGGAGCCGATCTCCGTATCGTGCAGGAACTCCTCGGTCACAGCGATGTGGCCACCACTCAGAGGTACACGCATGTGAGCAAGGAGCGTCTACGGTCGGTGTACACATCGACCCACCCACGCGCCTGACATGACCGAGACCGACGAGAAGCCTTCCCGCGACACCCCCGCCATCCACCGTGCGTGGCAGCAATGGGTCGACGGGCGCGATCAGTCGGCGCGCGACGTCCTGATCGTCCACTACTCGCCACTCGTCAAGTTCGTGGCTGGTCGAGTCGCCGCCGGTCTGCCGGCGGGGGTCGACACCGGTGAACTCGTCGGCACCGGCATCTTCGGTCTCATGGACGCGGTTGATCGCTTCGACCCGTCCCGTGGATTCAAGTTCGAGACCTTCGCCGTACCGCGAATCAAGGGCGCAATCCTCGACGGATTGCGCGCCATCGACTGGGTGCCGCGGACCGTCCGCCAACGTTCACGGCAGATCGAGAACGCGATCGTCGAACTCGGCAACCAACTGAAGCGCACGCCGTCCGACGAAGAAATCGCCGCTCGTCTCGAGATCAGCGTCGAGGAGTTGGGCGAGTGGTTGGGTGCGGTGGCGGTCGCCAACGTCGGTCCCCTCGATCACGTGGTGTCGGGTGGCGACGGCGAGCCGAGGCAGTTGCCGGCGTCGGGTGATCCGCTGCCGGACGCGCTCGTGGAGGACCGCGAGGTCAAGTCGATCATGCGGGCACAGATCCGCGAACTTCCCGATCGCGAACGCACCGTCGTGGCGTTGTACTACGACGAAGGAATGACCCTCTCCGAAATCGGGGATGTTCTCGGCGTGACCGAGAGTCGGGTGTCGCAGATCCATTCCAAGGCCGTGATCATGCTCCGCTCACGGTTGACGGCCGCCGGCATCCCGTAGATCCGCCGAGTATTCGGCGACTCCCACATGCGGGCATGCTCGCACTCACGACCGCGCTGGCCACCTCGTTCGTTCTGTGCGTCGCCCCGCCGATCGATGCACCGATGAGGCGCGGTTTCGAACCTCCGGCGTGCGAGTACTGCGCGGGTCATCGAACCCTCGAATTCGGCGGACGGGACTCGGCGACACCCGTGGCGGTCCACGCGCCGGTGGACGGCCGGGTTCGCTTCGCCGGGCCGGTCGCCGGCACGGCCTACGTGTCGATCGAACCGAGTGCTCGACCGGGCCACACGGTCACCGTCGGCTGGATCCCACCCGATCCCGGGGTGTTCATCGGCTTGCCGACCCTTGGTCGGCTCGTGCGGGTGGGGGACCCGATCGGCTGGTCGGCCGGTGGCACGACACTCAGCCTGAGGTCCCCGGCCGGGGAGTACCAGGACCCGACCTCTCACCTCGGGCGGATTCGCCGCCGGGCCCGCCTCGTGCCGGCCCACGGACGGGGACGACGGCCTCCGCACCGTGCCGTCTGCCAGCCCCTCCGGTAGATTGCCGGACGGCCCGGAAACGGGTCACTCATCACTGCACGTCGCTCATCTGCGGTCGTTTCCCCCGGGAGGCGCGAGATGGCGTGCCGGCAACCGCAGTACCAGGAGGAACATAGCCATGGCCATCGTCACGATGCGTCAAATGCTGGAAGCCGGAGTCCACTTCGGCCACCAGACCCGTCGTTGGAACCCCAAGATGAAGCGATTCATCTTCGGCGAGCGTCACGACATCTACATCATCGACCTCGAGCAGACGCTCACCCGGGTCGAGACCGCGTACGCCTTCGTTCGTGATCTCGTGGCCAAGGGCGGCGACGTGCTCTTCATCGGAACCAAGAAGCAGGCTCAGGATCCGATTCGCGATTACGCCAACAAGTGCGGAATGCCGTACATCAACGAGCGTTGGCTCGGCGGCATGCTCACCAACTTCGAGACGATTCACAAGCGGGTGCAGAAGATGCTCGAACTCGAGCGTCTGAAGAACACCGGCGAGTTCGATCTCATGCCCAAGAAGGAAGCGCTCCTCAAGGATCGCGAGCTCACCAAGCTCCAGAAGAACCTCTCGGGTATTCGCAACATGACGCGCCGTCCGGCCGCAGTCTTCGTGCTCGACACGAAGAAGGAGCACATCGGAGTCACCGAGGCCAACAAGCTCGGTATCCCGGTGGTGGCCGTGGTCGACACCAACGTCGACCCCGATCTGATCAAGTTCCCGATCCCGGGCAACGACGATGCGATCCGCGCCAACGAACTGATGTGCAAGGTCATCGCCGAAGCCGTTCTCGAAGGTCGCTTCATCGCCGGTAAGGGCGGCGGAGTCACCCAGGAGCGCACGGCCGAGGAGCAGGCGGCGTTCGCAGCCAGCCAGGCCGATGCCCGCGCCCAGGCCGCCGCGGCCCAGGCCGAGCGCGAGGCCCGTCTCGCCGCGTCCAAGGCGGCCGCGCCCGCCGAGGAGGCGTGATGTCGTTCACTGCGAAGGACGTGCAGACCCTGCGCCAGGCAACCGGCGCCGGAATGATGGATTGCAAGAAGGCGCTCGAGTCCAACGACGGCGACATGGAAGCCGCCAAGCAGTGGCTCCGTGAGAAGGGCTTGGCCGCCTCGGCCAAGCGTGACGATCGTGAGAACACGCAAGGTGTCGTCGCTCTCGTCATCGAGAACGGTGTCGGTGCGATCGTCAAGCTCAAGTGCGAGACCGACTTCGTCGCCGCGAGCGATCAGTTCAAGGGCGAAGCCGACGCACTGGCCAAGCTCGTCGCCGAGAAGGGCGAGGCCGCCGTGGCCGAGCGCGCGGCGATCCTCGAGGATCTGAAGATCACCCTCAAGGAGAAGATCGAACTCGGTGAGGTCGTGCGCATCGCCGCCGCGTCGGGGAACATCATCGACAGCTACCAGCACATCCAGGGTGGTCGCGGAGTGAACGCGGTTCTCGTGGAGATCGAGGGTGGCAACACCGATCTCGCCCACGACATCGCGGTGCACGTCGCCTTCGCCCGCCCGAAGTATCTGAAGCGCGACGAAGTTCCGGCCGACGTGGTCGAGAAGGAGCGCGCGACGCTCGAGACGATCTCGCGCAACGAGGGCAAGCCCGAAGCGGCGCTGCCCAAGATCGTCGAGGGTCGGATCAACGGATTCTTCAAGGACGTCTGCCTGCTCGAGCAGGCCTACGCCAAGGACGACAAGCAGTCGGTCACGCAGGTGCTCGGCTCGGCCAAGATCGTGCGTTACGCACAGGTCGAGATCGGCTGATCACCCGATGGCATCGTCGCCCAGCGAGTCTCGTCCCCGCTGGAAGCGGGTCGTTCTCAAATTGTCGGGTGAGGCACTCGCCGAGCCCACGGGTTTCGGTCTCGACACCAACACTCTGCGGCAGGTCGCGACCGAGATCAAAGAGGTGCGCGAGTCCCTCGGTATCGACATCGCCATCGTGGTCGGTGGCGGCAACTTCTGGCGTGGCTTGAAGGGTGCCGGTCAGGGCATGGATCAGGCTCAGGCCGACTTCATGGGAATGATCGCCACTGTCATGAACGGTCTCGCTCTGCAGGATGCGCTCGAACGCGTGGGTCAGCATTCGCGCGTCATGACCGCGGTCGAGATGCCCAAGGTCGCCGAGCCGTACATCCGTCGTCGCGCCGAGCGCCACATGGAGAAGGGTCGAGTCGTGATCTTCGCCGGCGGTACCGGCAATCCGTTCTTCACGACCGACACCGCGGCTGCGTTGCGGGCCGCCGAGATCGATGCCGAGGCGATCCTGAAGGGAACCCACTCGGGAGTCGATGGTGTGTACACCGCCGACCCCAAACTCGACCCGACGGCGACCCGCTACGACCGCGTGTCGCACAAGGAAGTGATCGAGAAGGAACTCCGCGTCATGGATGCCACTGCAATAGCGTTTTGCAGGGACAATCAGATCCCGATCGTGGTATTCGACGTGAGTACACCGGGCAACATCAGATCCGTTCTGGAGGGTCAGCCCGTAGGTACGCTGGTCGGGTGACCGACGACGTATTGCTCGAAGCCATCGACAAGATGGACAAGGCCGTCGAACACGCCCAGTCTCAGTTCACGACGGTGCGTACCGGTCGTGCCACCCCGGCTCTGGTCGAGAAGTTGATGGTCAACTACTACGGATCCGACGTCCCGTTGCAGCAACTCGCCGGTTTCCAGGTGCCCGAGGCCCGCATGCTGGTGGTCAAGCCCCACGACCGTGGCGCGCTGGCCGCCATCGAGAAGGCGATCCGCGATTCCGACCTCGGTATGTCGCCGTCGAACGACGGCACGGTGATCCGGTTGAACTTTCCGGCGCTCACCGAGGAGCGTCGTCGTGACTACGTGAAGCTCGTGAAGAACATGGCCGAGGACGGTCGAGTCGCGGTTCGTAACGTTCGTCGCGACGCTCGCAAGAACCTCGAGACCGCCGAGAAGGCGGGCGATATTTCGGCCGACGAACTCGAACGGGCCGAGAAGGAACTCGAAAAGATCACCCACGACCACATCGAGCACATCGACAAGGCCGTGGCCAAGAAAGAGCAAGAACTGCTCGAAGTCTGAGACCGGGAGGACAATCCGATGAGCGACGACATGTGGCGGCGCACGGGTGATGACCACGACGACGAGAACGACGACTTCGGTGAACTTCGGTTCTCCGACGACGAACCGGCTCCGTTGAGCTTCGGGGGTAGCGACACGGGTTCGCTGCCGCATTGGAGCGAACCGCCCACTGGCGAGGTCCCGCGGCTCTTCACCGAGTCGAGCACGGGTTCGGCGCCACGCCCGCGCCCCGAAGTCCTGTCGTTCGACGACGACGATGACGACGACACCGTCGAGTCGAGCGCGTCGGGTGATGCGACCGACGACGTCGACATCTGGGGTTCGTATTCGGGGGCCGCGCCGCGGCCGATCCCGGACCGTCCGGCCCCTCCGGCCGAGCCGAGTGGTGGTCGTCCGCGAGTCCGCCTCGGCGAGCCGAGCGGAGGCGTGCGTCGCGATCCGAGTGGCGGGGTTCGTCGCGAACCGAGTGGTCCGCTGCGTCGCGAACCGAGCGGTCCTCTCCGTCGTGGCGACGACACCACGGCATCGGGTCCGATGATTCGACGCGGGTCCGACACCTCCGATACCCGTCGTACGGGTCGCGTGACTATCTCGGGTGATGACACGCAGGGACGGCCGGTCACCGGCAGTCGACCGCGTCCGACGACCGAGCGTGGACCGCGTCCGCGTCCCGATGTTCGCCGTCCGGCGGTTCGACCGACGTCGCGCGGTGCCGGTGGACGCGACATGCCCACGGCCGTCACGGCCGGACTCATCATCGCCGCGGCGTTCATCGGTGCCCTCATGTGGAAGCCCGTTGCCGTTCTGGCCATCGTCGTTCTCGTGTGCGGACTCGCCGGTGTGGAGTTCTTCGACAAGGTGACCGAACGTGGATACAACCCGGCGATCATCGTCGGCATCGCCGCCTGCATCGCTGCTCCACTGGCTGCCTACTGGGTCGGGGAGGGTGCACTTCCGCTCGTACTGGTGCTGGCTCTCATGGCCGCCGGTGCGACGTTCGTCGGTGCCGAAGGCGTGCAGTCGAGCCCGATGCCCAACATCGCGATCACTTCGCTCGGCATGATGTGGATCGGACTCATGGGTTCGTACGCCGCGCTGATCGCGGGCGTGTCGAACGTGCCCGGTCTCGGCAACGCCGGAACCGACACGTTGTTCATCATGGCGGTCGGTGTGGTGGCCAACGACGTCGGTGCGTTGTTCGTCGGGTCGGCCGCCGGCCGCACGCCGTTGCGTCAGTGGATCAGTCCCAACAAGACACTCGAAGGTTTCCTCGGTGGCGGACTGGCGACCTTCGTGGCTGTGGTGGTCGTGAGCCTCCAGAGCGACACCTGGAACGACATCGGTGAGGCGGCGTTGCTGGCCATCGTGATCGCGCTCCTCGCACCTCTCGGCGACCTCGTCGAGAGCATGTTCAAGCGCAATCTCGACATCAAGGACTTCGGCACTCTGATCCGGGGTCACGGGGGAGTGCTCGACCGTTTCGACGGGTTCCTCTTCGTCCTGCCGGCTGCCTACTACCTGCTGCAGGTCCTCGAGCCCTACACCTCCTGACCGACCGTTCGCGGTCGATCGGTGCGAGAATGCATCCGACGTGAACGCCGTACGAGTGTCGATCGCCGGGTCCTCGGGATCCATCGGGACGCAGACCCTCGACGTCGTACGCGCCGAACCGGACCGCTTCCGCGTGGTGGGCCTCGGTGTCTCGTCGTCGGTCGAAGCTCTCATCGCGCAGGCCATCGAGTTCCGTCCCGAGTTCGTCGCGGTCGCCGATCCGACACGTCGGGCCGAAGTGGCGGCCGCGCTTCCGTTCACGACGGTCGTCGACTCCATGGCCGATCTCACCGAGTCCGCCGATGTCGTGGTGAACGCGGTGGTCGGATTCGCCGGCCTGCCCGTGACCCTGCGCACTCTCGCCGCCGGTAAGCGTCTCGCCCTGGCCAACAAGGAATCGCTCATTGCCGCCGGACCGGTGGTGCAGCCGTTGCGCGCCACACCAGGTGCCGAGATCGTCCCGGTCGACAGTGAGCACTGCGCGGTCCACCAGTGTCTGCGGGCCACGGTCCGTGAAGGCGTGGAAGTGTCGCGCATCGTCCTCACCGCGAGTGGCGGGCCGTTCCGTGGTCGAACCCTCGACGACTTGTCGTCGGTGACCGTCGAGCAGGCGCTCGCCCATCCGACGTGGAGCATGGGGCCCAAGATCACGATCGATTCGTCGACCCTCATGAACAAGGGGCTCGAGGTGATCGAGGCGCACGAACTCTTCGGGGTCGACTACGACCGCATCGAGGTGGTCGTGCACCCGCAGTCGGTGGTGCACTCGATGGTCGAGTTCACCGATGGTTGCACCATGGCGCAGTTGAGCCTTCCCGACATGCGACTTCCCGTCGGTTACGCGTTGGCCCATCCCGAACGCATCGGCACTCCGTACGGCCGAATCGACTGGACCGAACTCTCGCGTCTCGATTTCGCCGAGCCCGACCGTCGCACGTTCCGTTGTCTCGACCTTGCTTATCGCGCGGGCCGAACCGGTGGTTCGTTGCCGGCTTTCTTGTCGGCGGCCAACGAAGTCGCGGTGGAATCGTTCCTGGCCGGGGGTCTTCGTTGGCCCGACATCGCCGCGGTGATCGAGGCATCTCTCGACGAACACGTCGAGTTCGGCGAGTCACTCACGAGTGAGCACATCATCGAAGCCGATCGACTCGGTCGGGAGGCCGCTCGGCGGGTTCTCGGATCCACGATCGTCATGACGAAGGCGACGTCATGACGCTGTATCGCGCGTTCCGTGACGAGATGATGGCCGGCGGCGCCGTGGACGAGGTGCCCCAGGAAGATCGCGGATCTCGTCGTACCGCGATCGTGTCCGGTTTGGTGATCCTCGGACTTCTGGTGTGGCTCGGCCTGGCCAATCCGTGGAGTCTCCTGCTCGTCGCCGGACTTTTGCTGTCGGTCTTCTTGCACGAAGTAGGTCACTTCGTCACCGCGGGCTGGGCCGGGATGAAGCGCACCCAATTCTTCATGGGGTTCGGTCCACGACTCTGGAGCACCCATCGCAACGGTGTCGAGTACGGCGTGCGAGCCCTTCCGCTCGGGGCCTTCGTGCGCATCGTCGGCATGAACAACATGGATCCGGTGCAACCCGGCGACGAAGACGTCGCCTATTCATCGAAGCCCTACCGCTGGCGTCTACTCGTGATCACGGCCGGCTCGATCATGCATTTCGTCATCGCGATCGTGCTCCTCGTCTTCGTCTTCACCGTGGGTGGACGCTTCCAGGACACGGGTGACGTTCGGGTGATCGGCTTCCCACCCGATTCACCGGCCGCCGCCGCCGGACTCCGCGAGGACGACGTGATCCGGTCGATCGACGGTCGCCCCATCTCTTCGGTGGACGACATGCGCACCTATGTGCGGTCGCTCTCGGCGGGTGACACCGTGCAACTCGAGTACGAGCGTGATGGCGAGCGAGCGACGACGTCGGTGGTGTTGGGTGATGCCGGCGCGAATTCGCCGAGCACCACTTCGGAGTCGGAGCGCCCGGGCTTCCTCGGTGTGGCCTCCGATACCTATGCCCGAGAGCGTTTGTCGGTGGGGCCGGCTCTCGGTCACGTGGGCGGCGATCTCGCCGATGCGGTGTGGTCGACCTTCGAGGGAATCGCCACGGTGGCGAACCCGTTCAACCAGATCGAGCAACTGACGAACGAGGATGCCGATCCGGCCAAACGCCCGACCACGGTGGTGGGGATCACGATGGTGGCCGGTGAAGTCGGTCGCGATTACGGCTTCTTCGGAGTGATGGAGGTTCTCGCTTCGATCAACGTCTTCGTGGGCGTGTTCAACCTCTTCCCGATGCTTCCCTTCGACGGGGGTCATGCGGCCATCGCGACCTACGAACGCATCCGTTCGCGCCGGGGCCGCCCGTATCGGGCCAATGTGGAGAAACTGTGGCCGCTCACCGTGGCCGTGGTGACCCTGCTGCTCTTCCTGACCATGACCGGTCTGTATCTCGACATCACGCGCCCTTTCTGACCGGCGGAGAGCGGCGAGTGACAACCAGCCAATGGGAACGACGGTGCATCGGTCGATCGTCTCTGCGAGGATGAATCCGTGACCTCCGCCGAGAAGTCCTCGTTCGCCCGTCGTACGACCAACCGGATCATGGTCGGCAAAGTGCCGGTGGGTGGAGACTCGCCGATCACGGTGCAGTCGATGACCGTGACCAAGACGGCCGACGTCGAGGGGACCCTTCAGCAGATCTACGCGTTGGCCGCCGCCGGGTGCGACATCGTTCGGTGCACCTGCAATGAGATCGAGGCCGCTGAAGGTCTCGCCCAGATCGTGCCGCGGTCACCCATTCCGATCATCGCCGACATCCATCACCAGTACAAGATGGCCTTGGCGGCCATGGAGGCCGGTGTGCACGGACTCCGTCTCAATCCGGGCAACATCCGCAAGCCCGAACACATCAAGATCGTCGCCTCGGAAGCGCGCGACCGTGGCCTGCCGATCCGGATCGGGGTCAACGGCGGATCGCTCGATCCCGAGCTCTACGACAAGTACGGCGGCAAGGTCACGCCGGAAGCGATGGTCGAATCGGCCCAACGTGAGATGGCCTATTTCGACGAGGTCGGTTTCGAGCAGATCAAGATCTCGGTGAAGGCATCGAGTGTCCCGCTCATGGTCGAGGCCTACCGGCAATTGAGCGAGGTCACGCGCCATCCGCTCCATCTCGGAGTGACCGAAGCCGGTCCGCCGCCCGCCGGACTCGTGAAGGCCACCGCAGGTATCGCGACGTTGTTGATGGAAGGTATCGGCGACACGATCCGCTACAGCCTCACCGCCGATCCGGTGGAAGAGGCCCGCGCCGGTCGGCAGTTGTTGGAGGCGCTCGGACTACGTGAGCGCAAGAACGTCGATCTCATCGCGTGTCCGAGTTGCGGTCGGGCCGAGATAGACGTGATCGACGTGGCCAAGCGCGCCATGGAGGCCTTCGGTGAGCGGCAGTTGCCGCTGCAGGTGGCGGTCATGGGTTGCGTCGTCAACGGCCCGGGTGAGGCGCGGGAGGCCGATCTCGGTATCGCAGCGGGCAACAAGCGCGGTCACCTGTTCGTCAAGGGCCGCAACGTCGCCGTGGTTCCCGAAAGCGAGATGGTCGAGGCACTCGTCGAGTGGGCCGAGTTCATT
>Ga0129333_10000591_pt1 | contig 30441 bp, 11 predicted proteins | sample CPB6_08_DNA_FD_94474 | JGI IMG/M metagenome (GOLD analysis project Ga0129333, IMG submission 94474) | Freshwater to marine salinity gradient microbial communities from Chesapeake Bay, USA - CPBay_Sum_0.6_0.8_DNA | ecosystem: Environmental > Aquatic > Marine > Coastal | place: USA: Chesapeake... | reverse complement strand
TCTTTTACCTTTTGGTTTCTTTTCAGTTACTGCAGTCTGAAGTTTTGAACCAGGATTCTCACGACGATAAGCATCTACTGCTGCTTGACTCAATCCATCAGTTTTATCCTGACGATTGACTTTTTGCCAATCTTCTGTTTGTAAAAAAGTTTCCCCTGGTTTAATATCTGAAATATAGTATGATTGAACTTTGGATCCTGGATATACCTTTTCTATCTGATCTTGCACTTCTTTTTTATTTGGTTTTGCCACTTGTGGGAAAAATAACTTAATCATGTAATATTTGCCTCTCCAATTTAAAGAGACTAAAATGATATTGCCAGTTTTTGCGGGGATACGAATTGCTTCGTCAACAACTTCTGGACACTCTTTTTTACCATGAACCGGACAATCTTTTCCTTTTTCACTGTGAGCACATTCATGTTCTTCTTTTACTTTACCACCTTTTATTGGTTCTGGTTTAATAATATCAATAACCTCTGCAAAAGTATTTCCATTTAAATCTTCAATAGTAGTATTTTCTTCTTTCACGCAGTTTGGATATCTTTTTCCAAACATTGTTTTCATGCCTTTCTTCTTATAACCAGGCCAACATTTTTCATCCAAATTTAATTCTGCAAGTATCTTTTGTGCAATGGGGGATAATCCTTCACTCTTATTTCCCCAGTTATCTGCACCCCTTTTACGGCACTTAACTAATGCTCCTGACGCATATGCACTTGGCCAAACATCATATCTTGCTTTTACTTTATGATAACATGCATCTTTTTTACCACTACCTTTCCCCTTTCTATCAGATTCTTCATTCATTTCTCCACTATCAACATAATCTGCAGCAGAATCTAAGTAATCAGCTGCCTTTGTAATTTTCGATTGAACCCATGCTTCAACATTACCTTCACCTTTTGCCATTTTTGCTTTTAATCTTTTAGCAGCACTCATAATTGTAGATAGTTCTGAACGAGCCATTGAATACTCGTGATCTCTTTCTTTTGCTTCGTTCATTTTCTTTTTAGGACTATCGGTTGGAACATAGGTTGGTTTTGCAGCACCAGATTTTTGCTGTTGACCTGGATCCTCTGCTTTTTTTCTTCTTGCTGCAGAACGTCTTTCTGCAGGTGTCATAGATGCTCTTTTTGAAGAGGAAACACACTTGGGGACACCTTCTCCTGGTTCATCACTTGCACAAGTCCCACCAGTAACAACATTTACCCATCCAGGTTTTCCATCTTTAGATTTACTTTGAAACCATTTGTGAAGACCTTCCTCATCAATAGAGGCACCATTTTCTTTACGAAGCATACCTTCTGGGTCTATCATAAATCCAGGTGGTATTGGCTTGCATTCTTTATTTGTATAACAATAATATTGCCCTTTTGGACATCTTCCATTAGTTTTTTCTTCGTATGCAAGACCTCTTTTAGTATGTTTAATTTCTCCTTTTTGCTTCTTAACTAATTTACTTGACAAATCACCAACATCCCCTCTAGTTGGATTTTCATCTGGTATTTTTTTCTTTGGATTATCATAAACGTCAACATCTCCATCCGCATCACGATCAACATATTGAACAGTTGCATGATGCACCAACTGTTTTAAATCCAAGTTTGGATCTAACTGATGTTGCTTTCCTTTTAAGTGTGGTGTTTTATGTGAAAATTTTGCTGGTTTCATTCAACTGGTTTTGATTTAGTCTGTTCACCTTTTGCTCTTTTCTTTCTTCCCGCACAATGAGCACGTTGAGAAAATCCTTTTGGGTTGGAGCAGTCAATACTCTTTTTATATTTATTCGTCCAATCTTCTTGAAACTGTTTAAAGGTTTTCATTTTGATTTTTTTGTTTGAGTAGTTTTGCTAACTCTGCTGTTGATCCAACAAAAAGTGCATTGGTAACATTTGTTGGACCTTTTGTTTTATCTTCTTCAACCTCTTTTAATTTTTTTTGAAGATCCATTAATTTATCAGTTGCATCAGCAACATTTTTAATGAGTTGCCCAGCAACTTCATATGCTCTCGGCATTTCACTTTCTTGAGCAAGCTCTAAAATTCCATTAATTGCTTCTTGTCCTTTTTCAATTATTGAATAAAGATTTCCTCTTGTATATTCATAATCTTTTTTAATATCATCAAAAGAAGAATTGGTAATTTCTGCTTTTTGAATTGCAGACTCAATTTCTTTTTCTTTAGAAACTACTTCTCCCGTAACATTGAATGCATCGTTCAGGTCGTCAAATTTTTTTGTCATTTTCATGAAATCGTACCGTTAAATCCAAAATCATCACCTTCTTCAATTAATGTATTATCCGTTGTTGTAATTTTCTTGACTGGAGCACCTTTTAAATGTGAAGTAATTGTCGTACCATCTTTTCCTCTCTCAACTGTCAGAACGTTTCCAGATTTTGCTGTTACGTAGACTTCTTCACCATCAAGATCAAGATAAGTTTTTGTTGAAATTGAACTTGCATCATCTACTGTTATAAGAACATCTGTTGTTACCACATCCTTGTTTAGAAGAGTAGTAACAGTTCCTGTATAGTTTTTGATTGCTCTTGGTGTAGCAGTATATGTAACTTCTCTTGTTGTATTTGTAAGATCCGTTCCAGTAATATAACTGATCTTTGCAGTTTTGACGATATCTCTGGTAGCAGTCGAAACTGGTCCAAACAAGTATGTTTTGGCAGTAAATCTAAGTGTATAAAGTAAAACTCTTCTTGTAGAAAAATCACCCTCATAGTCATCTTGCATTGTCAAATTTTCCAAGACTATAGGAATGTCTTTTTTCTCATTTATTGCATCTACCAGTTCTACTGTGAGATTATATGATGGTTGAAAATATGGCAAAATTTGTTCTACAATTTGTAAAGCATCATCATTTAATTTACACATAATACTTAACTCAAATTGCATGTTATATGGAACAGGCATGTATGACTTTTTAGTTTCACTTCCATCATTTGGATCTTTAACTACAAAAGTTTGAGTTGTTGTAACTTTTCTAGAAGGATCATATGTCAACCCCGTAAATTCAAATGACATTCTTGGAAGTGTTATTGCCGTGGATTTATTCAAATCCGGTGTTTGATTTAGTCTTGCAAGAAATTTTTGAGTTGGTCCATAAGCTAAAGGAACTTTAATCACACTCACAACTTGATCAGAAGAGTTTGTGTGTTTAATTGTAATATCGTTAAAAAGAGTGCCAAAAGCTATAACTGTCTTTCTTAAAATTTCGTGATAAAAATACTCAAACATGATTAGGTTCCTTTTATAATATTTTTAATCATAATAACTTCTATTTATGGAATGCCAAAAGGATTCTGCTCAGAAAAGTCAATTATTGAGTCTGATTCAATTTCTATTTCGGAATTCGAAGAATAACCATCATCCACTGGGTTTAAATCAATGAGTCTGAGTTGGTACGATGCACTTGATGCTGCTCCAACAATATTTTCTCCAACCACAAATGATCCTTTAACAGAGAATACTTCCAATTCATTTGTTGAGGAATTCCATGTTCTGACTCTTGCAGTTACTCCACTTACAGATCCTGTTACAATTTCATTAAACTGGAATGTACCAATACCAGAACTATGTGGAGAAGCTATTGAAATTGTTGGTGCCACACTGTATCCAACACCCGCATTAGTTAATCTAATTGCAGTAATTGTTCCTGCCGAACTGACAACGGCAGTAGCAGATGCAGAAACTGTTGTAACTCCAGTTTTGAATATTTGATTTGTAAATGTAATTGCTGGTGCTGCAGTATATCCAGATCCAGCATTGGTAACTGTAATTATTCCAACAATACCGTCACCAATAGTTGCCGTTGCTGCTGCTCCAGATCCACCACCACCACTGAATCTCACTTTTGGAGCAACTGTATATCCAGATCCTGGATTTGTAATTTCTACACTTTGAACTGATTTTGAAGATGGATTGGCACTATCTGTACATACTACAATACCAGAAATCATACTAGCAGTCAGAATTCCAGTAATACCACCGGATGGAGCAGAAGATACTCCCACAGTTGGAGTGCTAGTATAACCACCACCTCTATTAGTAATGGTAACAAGTCTAATTCCACCAGATGTAATAATTCCAGATACTGCTGTTGCTGTTATTCCAGTTCCAACAAGAGTGAGAGTTTGTGTTGGTCCAACTATAGTGTTAATGTTGTCTTCTGTCTCACCATCAATCTCACCACCAACTAAAATTTCATCAATTTCATCAATGCTAGTATCAATTGTTTCATCCTCATACCTGAACAACTCACATTTTAATTGATAAACATAATTCTTTTGTAATTGGTAAAAGGGTTTTTCATGTTCTACAAATTTAATTTCAAAAAGTCTTTTTCCTAAAGGAAAGTAAATTAAGTCTCCTTCTTTTGGTCTTGTGGATAATTTTATGTTAGACTGACCTTTTATAAGAGGTGAAATATATAATTCAAATCTTTCTTTGGAAATCGTCAATGATAACTCATGCGTTTGTTGAATTCCAAATTTTGAAAGAATAACAGAATTATCTCCATATCCTTCATAATTATCAACATATGCCTCTAAAGGGTACGCATTGTCAAATAACGATTCAATTACCTCTCTTATTACTGTGTTTTCAGTAATATATTTTCTAGGCAAATAATGCACTTCAACTCCATACATTCTCAATTGCTCATTAATCAAGTCTTGAATAAGACTTTGTTCTGTTTGAGATCCTTGTAGAAAAAATGGATTAAGCATTGTCTTATCCGATCATATCTAATGGTGGGAGTTCATATGTATTAGACATTTTTTCCATAATTACATCAAGTTCTCTTTGAGCATCATCATATATTTGCCTTCCGTTAAGTTCTACTCCACCAGGAAGTTTAACTCCTTGAAATTTAATGAGGTTTTGTCCCCATTGACGTTTGATAAGAGCAGTGAGATATCTTTTTAAAAATGAATCATTCCAAACTCTAGCAAAATCATTTGGATTAAGCGCTCTATAACAATCAATAATTAAATAATCACCGACATTAACACTTCCCCAATCAATATCCAAATATAATCTATCTTGTCTTTGATTGAATCTGATTTGTTTTTGTGTTGTCAATAGAAAATCAAGATCTTCCAAATAAGTTTTTACCATCGCATAGGTTAAAATTTCGGTAGATCCCCAATAATAAATATCATTTAAAAATAACTGATACTTAATACTAAACATATTGTTAGTAGTAGTATTAGTGCCATCAAAATGATAAATTTTTGTGATTCCTATAATGTCAGGTGGAACTTGTAAAAAGTTGCTATTTTCTTTATATGAAAAAGTTGTGGCAGTGCCTACAATTGTTGCTGTTGCTGATGTTGTTGCAATGCCAACAGTAGAATTACCTCCAGGAGCTCTTCCTCTATCAATATCTTCTTGCGTAATTTGATATTTTAAGAAAATTTGTCCAACACCATCAAAGTGTCTTTCTTGAAAGTATTGAATAGCATCATCTACAAGATCTTCTATTTGCTCGTCAGCTACATTTATTTCTAAAACAGGAGCACCTAATTGCCTTTTGCAATAACTGATTAGTTCAGATCTACTTGCTGGTTGTGCCATTAGACTCCCCCTAAGTTTGCCACAACTTCTTGTTGTTTTAAGTATAATTTAAAGTAAGACTTTGCAACAAGTTTTACCATTTCAATATCTTCTATACTATCTATTTCAGATGAAACTTTAAAGTATTCAAAACTTTTGCTGAGATTTTCCAACTCAATTTTATCTGGATCCATTTAACAACTCCTTAAGTAAAGACTTTATTTCATTAATATCATTTTTCATACTAGCAACTTCTTCTTCAATGTTTTGTACTTTTTGATTCTTTTCTTGTTTTATAAAACGTCTAGCAACATATTGTTCATAATCAAAAGTGTTTACGTTTACAATTGAGTTTGTTTTTGGGTCTCTTGCTAAATCTGCATGACCTTCAATTCCATATTTTTCCATATCAAGCTAAAGCAAGAATTCTCAAATCTTTTATTCTTGGAACATAAACTTGACTTGTTGATGTCAAAATAATTTTAACTCTATACGATCTAAAACTTGGCAGATTGTCAGCAGTAAAAGTATATTCAGTAAAACTTGTTGACTCTGGGTTGAATCCATATGTATTTGATTTTGGTACAAATACATCTGATTCACCATTGCTATCTCCGGGTGCAATAATTCTCCCACGAGTATCGAGATTTGAATATCCTGGGAAAGGAACAAAAATAGGAGTTCCTCCAGATTTATCCGAAATGTAATAGAATGCTCTTATATTAGACTTGGTATTAATGTGAGCGGCTACTAGTATTTTTAAGGATGTTGCTGAATTTTCAAGAACAAACTCTTTGGAGATATACTGACATGCTGTTGGATCTGTAGCAATTTCATTAACTCTTCTATCAGTTGCATAATCTGTAATTACACTATTGACTCTATTTGAAGTTAAGATAGCACTTACTCTTTGACCGTCAATGACAGGAGAAACTCTAGTATCAACACTTGTCAAGAATAATCTCAAATTCATAGATTTAGATCCAATAATATTTGTCAACTTAGCATCTTCATTTACTTTAGAAGCTATCATTCGAGGAGAGGAAAGATAATTAGTTTCATTTAAAGTTATATTTTCAAATCCAGCATCTATAAATGGAATTTCTGTTCCATCTCCACTAATGCTTTGTGATGTTATTGTTCTCAATTCTCCTGTAATATTTGTCCCACGAACAGTAACATTTTGAACTATGGGTGTTATGAGTTCAAATGGCATATTTTGTGTGGCTTTGATATTATATCCACCAGCAGATTTGGTTTGATTTACAAATAATGCTGGATATCCAAGATCATTGCTCCTGTCGTCATTATCACCATTGTATTTTGTGCTCATATCTAATTTGATATGATACGAGTCAAATGAAATTGGATTTGCAATAGTAACATTTTCTAAATCATGTGTTTTATTAATTCTTGCGAGGTTGACTCCACCAAGTTCATATTTGTAAACTGGTGTTCCAACTGGATATGTAAGAGGATTTGATCCTCTCGAAATTGATCCACCAATTGTATTTCCTGATGCTGAAGTGTACTCTATAATTTCATTTCCAATTAAAATATATCCTCTATTCGTTGTACCGACACCAACATTTTCAAACGTAGTAAAGTTTGCTGAACTCTCAACACTCATGGCACCAGTTGAAGTTGCATCATATGCAATTGTTAATTTAGTCGGTTTAACGTCTGGGAGTACTCCTGATATTTTAACTAAATTGTCGTTAAAATACATACCATGATTTTGATGATTAACTTTAATATGCAATCCATCATTTACTACATCTATAGAACTCAATGTTGTTCCTACAGTAGTTCCAACTCCAACGTAATTAAATTGAGTTGTTACTCCAGAACTATTTGTATACATCATTGTATATCCGGCACCAGTTTTAAAATCACCTTGAACATTGTCAAGGATCAATTGATTTGTGCTGGCAATTGAAACAATTGTTAAACGTGCATTTCTACCGTTGGAATTAACTCCAATTGTGCTTATTCCAAGAACATCTCCAATTTGATATCCAGATCCACCATAAGTTATAGAAGCTGTGCTAATCCCTCCATTAGTCACTGTAACAGTGGCTGTAGCTCCAGTTCCATCTCCGGTCAATGTTATCAAGTTTACACCACTAAATGTGGCAATTCCATCCGATGGTGTATATCCTATTCCAGCAGTCGTAACAGTTAAAAGACCATTTGCAATCGATCCAGCAACTCCTACCAAATTACCAGTTGCATTTGTATTTAATTGTGAGAATGTATTTCCTAAAGCCCAACCAAATTCTTCTACGGTTCTTGCCAATCCAACTCTAATTTTTTTGGAACTTAACTCTAACGAATCTGGGAGAAGATTTGCAATTTGTCCATTTCCTTCAGTCAGTTCTGGATTATAAAATTCTACAGATCCAGTATCAACAAAGTCTGCTCTGTACAATGTAAATTTGAGATCTTCCCATTGACTTGCTTCCCAAGTAGACGCATTTTGTGATTTGAAGAGAGATCCAAGATATGGTTGATTTGAAATAAATGTATCGGTAAGTAAATCAGTTTCACCAATTCTCGAAATATAAACACTATATTTTGTAGAGTTAGAAGCTAAGCACATTGCATATTCTTTTCCACCTTCAAGATAAACTGGTGCCTTAAACTCAAATCTAGTGGCAACGGACCCATCGGCTGATGTTGTGATTTGATCTGGATCTAAAACAATTTCAGAAAATGGTAAAACTTTTTGTGTTGGGAATCCATTTTCCATTGTTCTCAGTTGGAAAACAACTGGAATATCCATATCATCTTTACTTCTAAAGAATACATCACAACTAGTTACAAAAACTCCAGTTTCATCTTCAACTAAGAACGATTGTGCCAAAGGATCATACCATCCAACAATAACATCTCTACTACTTTGACTAATTGCTTGTGACCCGACGACCTGAGTTCCTAAAGATCTGTTTACATTTCTTTGTTGGAATTCCTGTTTGTTCTCTACTCTTGCATTTCTAACAGAAATGATATTCTCTTGAACTGTTTCTAAAGTTCCAGAAGCAGTATAAGTTTCTTGGGATATTGTGGTTGCAACATCTTGATTGTTTTGCTCATCATTAACAAGAACAAATGTTTTCACACCCGTTTCAAATCTAGGATGATTGACATTATTTGGGTTTGGAATGTAAAAACTTCCGATCAAGTTTGCACCAATGTCAGAAACAAGTCTGACTCTAGAAATAGTAGCACGGGCACCACTAGTTGCTCCAATCAACGTCATACCTGGTTCAACATAACCACTGTATAATCCTTCAGTTTGTTGAGCAAGTGACGTTGTATCTATGTTTAATATTGTTGAAGTTGAACTATATGATCCTGCAAGTGGTTGCCCATTATATGGATTTTCTCTATAGACAGAAGTTGGTGCATCATATGGACCTTCTCTGTGATTAGACTGAGCAATTCTAAAGTCAATTTTTGGAGCATTATCACTTAAATCTGGACCAAATCCAGTTCTAATGACTCTACCAATAACTTTTTCTCCGAGTTGGAAAGTTCCAGAAACCATTTCAATTTCAAGAAGTTTTGGAACACAGTATTTGGTAACGTTTTTGCCATCAAAGAATGCATACATTTGAGTAAGTGGTTTCATCCTCTTACTAACAAATTCAACGTTACGAGATCTCATATATGGAATTAAATCTCTACTTACAACTCTATCACCAACAGACTCTCTATCAAATTGTTCACTAATAACAGTTCTATTACCAGTTCTTGATTCTACTCCAAATTGAATTGTTTCTCTGAGGGTATCTTGAATTGTAGTATTTGTTTGTGTTTCAACCCAACGAGCAGGATTGCTTCCGGGATCTCCATTTGGCCATCCTCCAACACCTCTTCTATTCCCTTGACTTGATTCAGATCTAGTTACTGTAAAGTCTCTAGTTTCTGTTCCAGTCCAGTTTGTTTGCCAAGCATTCCAAACAATTGGACCAAATCCTGTTTGTCTATCAACACCTTCTGTTCTAGCAAGCAATTCCAATGTAGAAGCATAATTTCCTTCTACATCGATGACTTTAGCTGCTAATCTTGTAGTATCAACCCAAGTATCAGAAGCTGGAGTTAATTCCATTGTTCCTTGCCAGAAACTGATCAGGAATGGAGTAACACTTTCTGTTCTAGTTGCAAAAGTTTGCTTGATATATTCTATTTGTGCATAATCAAGTGTAATTACATCATTCGACTTTCTTACGTTATTTCCTTCAATTGGACTAAAAGCAAGATCGTCAGTAGGATCAATGTTTGTAACGGGACCAAACATTAAGTCAACTGAGTTTGTATAATGTCTTGGTCTAAGTTCTTTCTTTTGAATATCAATACTATTTTTTATAGGATTTTTATCTTCCTGGGGTAAGAAAGATGAGAAATTATCTACAACAAATCCAGACTTAAATCTGTTCAATCCATCAGCATCAGGAACAAACAAGTTTGCAGTATTTGTTTCTAAAAGTGATAATGATGTGTAATACTCAAGACTTCTAATTCGATTCTCAAGTTGTTTAATATCAACCATTCTGAATCTCTTATGTTCTAAGAATTCAATTGCTGCTTGAGTTGTGTTATACAGATATGGTGAAAGTCTAATTGTTGCTATCTCTAAAGCTTCATCGACAGGAATTGGTTTCTGTGGATTTTCATCAGGCACACCATATTTAACTTGGAAAACTCCTTCTTTAGTTAAGAAAATCCTATCAATTCTTGGAAGATAGAAAGAAAAAGTAGTTAAAATAGTTTCATCTGATGCTAAAATATTTGTAGCAGAATTGCCAGATGCAGTAAATATTCTGCCTCTAAATTCTAGTGGTGATCTAGATCCAGCAGATACTGCGTAGTCAGAAACTCTTGGTCTTATATCAATAATATCAGTGTTTCTAAATCCATTGACAGAATGAATGTCTTTAATATAATCAAAATTTCTGTAAGATTCTACTGTTGTGATATCTCCATCATCTGTAGAGTTATAGTATCCATTAGAGAAATATACTCTTAATTTTTTGGATGGCTCTTCAGAATTTGACTTTCTCAACAGTGTTCCATAATCATAAAAAGTTTCTTCTTGACCATTTGCAAATGTAAAATTAGTGGAAACATCAAAACTTTCTGATGAAAGTGCTGTAATAACAGCTCTAACGTTTGACTCTTGAAAAACTAAAGTCTCACCTTCTTTAAAAACATTTTCATTTTTGTAAATAAATGAAATTTGTGAGTCTGTAATCTTTTCTGTATAAATTGCTATAGCACCACTGGTCTGACCAACTAAAAATTCTCCTACAATAAGTTCTAAAGTAGTTGTTGATGGACTGTTGATAGAAGAAAGAACGACTTTTGGTGCAGACGGATCAGATGTATCTGCTGATTCATAAATCCCGTGAATTTCTAAAACGTCTGGAACATTTAAAGAAATAATTTCATCTTGAACACGAGTTCCAAATGGATAGTTGCCATAGGTTAATCCATCATTTAAAGTTGTTGCTCCTATTCCAGATCCATCGTATTTTGATTTATCGATAACAATAGAATTGACTCTTTTTTTAATTTTTTCTTTTGCTTTTGGTTTTACTTTACGCAATGAGGCTGTAAGTTTAGATCCTGTATCATTTGATCCAAGATTCGTAACAGCAATTTTTGTTCCACCATCCAAAAGTCTTATTCTATCTGAAGTAAGAAGTTCAGTTCCACCATCAGATCTGACTAAAGAATATCTTTCTTCATCAAATGGTAAAAATGTTTCATTTGCACCTGCAGTTGGTTGAGTTGCAGTTGTAACAGCATTACCATCAATATTGACAGTGAAAGTTTTTCTAATTGTCAATGAAGCATCTGTTAAATCTACAGTTGCTATGTTATTTTTTGGAAGTTTTGTATAGAGTGTGTTATCTGTAGATCCTGAGAGAGTTGTTGTTAAAACTTTTAAATCAGTTGCCGTATAAGTTGATGTGGGTAAAGCACCGTATGCAACACCAGGAACTGTTGCAAGTCCTGAAATTGAAATTTGAGATGTACCAACACTAACAACTTTTGCAATCAAAGGATCGACAGATGATGATAAATCACTCCATTGAATAATATTTCCGGGTTTAATTACTGTTCCAGGGAACAAAGGATTTGCACTACGTACTGTGCTTACTCCACCAGAACCTGCTGTGATTGTTGCTACACCTACAGTAAAAAATGGAGTTTGAATTACATCTCCACTAAAAGTGTTAATTCCAACTGTTCCATCATTAGTTGCATAAATTGATTTAACATCTGACATTCCGTAAGATGTTATTGCAATTGCAATTCTTCCATTATCAACACCATTAATAATGAAAGATTCATTGAGAATAAAATCACCCTTTGTCTCATAAAGAGTAAGTGCAGTGCTGTTTGTTGTTGCTGATGCTAAGAAAGCAGTTGCCCCACTATTCTTACCTTTTATAAATGTTGGGGTGTTAAGAGTTACTGGAGTATTTAAAGTTATTTTTGTAAATGTCTGAACATCAAATAACGAAATATTCCACTGATTTGTCATGGAATTAGAAGCACTATATGTTCCAGATTCCAATCTAAAGTCATAAACTCTTGCTAAACCAATCTCACTTCCTGGAGCAGTTACTGATGAAACACCAACTCTAGTGTCTCTTAAACTTACTACATAAGTGTTACCAATTCCAGTTGTTGGATTTCCATAAATCCTGTTTAAAGTTAATGTTGGACCTGTATTATAAATTATAGCTTGATCTTCTACAGTTTTTGTTGTTCTAGTTTTTGGTGCATCAATAAAAGTTGAATCTAAAGTTTCAATATCATATCCACGAACAAATGCTCTTCCAGGAGAAATTTTATATAATCCTAAATTATTGGATGGTGTTGATCCACCAGGAGTAAATTGTCCAGGTTGAAATAATCCCCTATTACCCAAATTATCATCTAATGAATTTAAAAAACTAACTTCAAAAGGTTTTACATAGTAATCACCAGATTCGGCGTAAGTTCTTCTTGCTAAAACGTCTGTCCAGTCTTTATATCCGACACCACCACCCAAGTCTCCTCTATTGGTTTGAGTCTTGATGACTCCGGAATTAATTACAGCTAATTCAACAAAATTATTATCTTGAAAATCTGTGGTCGGTTTTTTAGATAATCTAACACTAATTTTTAAACGATCAGCCCCTGGCGCTGCATAATTTGTAAATCCTTGAGAATTATCATTAAGACTCTCATCCATTGAAGGAGTTACAATTTCCTCCGTTACTAATAAACCAACTCTATAACTAGGTGTTGAACTATATTGGTCTAAAATTAAAGTTTCTTTATTAACATTGACAAAATGCCCACGAATAAAGTAAACACCATTATCAATTTGAAAAGCTGATCCAGTTGCTGCAGCTCCATTAATCAAGGTAGATGCAAATGGACTTCCTACTGCAATAGTAGAATTTCCTAAAAGTCCAGATGTAATAATTTGATTACAAACCAACAACTCTCCATCGGAAAAAACTTGGGTGGAATTATTTGCTGTGCTTGAACCAAGATAATTGACATATAATGTTAAAGTTCCCCTTTCAGATTCTGTCGGCAACAGAACTTTATCTACGTAAGCTGTGACTCCCGAAGTTTGTCCAGTTATTTTTGTTCCAACAAGTTGATTTGCATATGCTGTTACAGGAACTCCAAGGTATGTGTTTTGTAATTGAACACAGTAATATAGTTGAGTGTATCCCGTATTTCCTGGGATAACTTTAGCCCCTTCTTTAAAAAAATGTTGCCCAAATCTTTCGATTTGGTTTTGCAATATGGATTGAAGGCTTGTTAATTCTCTTGCCTGTACTGGATACCCAGGTTTAAATAGAACTTTGTGATAATCACTAGTGGGATCAAAATCATCAAAGTATGGAGATATGTTTAAATTAGTTTCCTGTGGCATAATGCGTTAGAACTGCAAAATAACTTTGATATCTTCTTTTTGGTTGGATGACCTTGTTATCGATGGTCTGTTGTCCACATAAATGATATTTCCAGCATGTTTTTTAACTTCTGGATTGGCAACACCATTAGTAAAGGATTGACCAAAGTAATATGTTCTACTATTTATTACTGTAGAGACACCCGTAAATGATGTACTAATTGAGAGATTTACCGAACCCCCAATAATTGTAACGTTTCCACCTGTTGATGGTGAAGAGGTGAAATCTATTAAATCAAATCCATATTGAGGATTTGTTATAGCAATACCAACAGATGTAAATCCGGCAATAGATCTATCTTGCCAATATTTCAATACACCAGTTGTTTGATCATAATTTACAACTCTACCAATAGCTGTGGTTCCTGTTGAAACTGTTTGTCTAATTTGAGTATCTGCAGTAAAAGTAGCACTACTATATCCTGCTCCTGTAAGTCTTAATGCTCCAGTGGCACTTGCTTTATCAATTGTTAAATTTGAATTAGTTCCAAATGATTTTGGATTTTGAACGATTCCAATTCTTGCTATTTGATTTCCTGTGATAAAATCTGGATTTTCATTATCATTTTCTATTCTGGAATACATTAAAACATTAAATGCTCCCAATTCTCTGTAGATGTCAGCACCATGACCACCTTGGGGTGGTATGATAACATCAAATCTTGGTTGTGTTGTGCCAGTTGGAACTCCTCCAGCAACCAAATCTACATTTCCATAAGTGTATCCAGATCCTTGGTTAGATATCGTGATTGACGAAACTTTAGAATCTGCTCCAACTACAATAGTACACTCTGCTCCTGTTCCATCTCCTTTAATTGGAACCCTAGTATATGTAATATTTGCAGTTCCTACACCAACACCCCTGTCTGTTATTGTTGCAATTTTGATAGATCCATCTATTGCATTATCTCTTACAGGAGCATTATCAGTGTTTATGCTCCAAGCATCTGGTACTGGCATGTAGTCAGCAGTTTCAAATTTAATAATTTCACTTGGTTTGATTGTATAGAGATATTTCCAAATATAACCATCATTACTTGTTCCTGCAGACCTTGGTTCTAAGTCAGTAAATGTTGGTTCATCTAAAGATGGTCTCCCACTAGGATTATCTGGGTCAGTTCCATTTTGTAAGCAAATATAAACTCTATAATCACTATTCAGTACAAAATATGATGATGAATATAAATTAGTTGCTCCAGAAACTTTTGCGATATTTGATCTACTATAATCATGACGATACATATCATAGGTTGTTCCTGATGACCACAATCGTTTGGGAACAACTTGCCTTACATCAGATGTATTGATTTTTTTCAAAGCAATCATCGTATCCCAATAATCATTTTCTTCAAAAAAATTATCTTTTGGAGATGGAGGAGTTGTGTTCCAATCAGCATCATAATCTGTTGGATTTGGTAATCCTATAAAAGAATAATAAGCATTGACACCTACATCAGCAACAAAAGTTTTTGCATTTAATATTCTAATCTGATCAGTTATAATTGCGGCCATTTGACGGGAGTTTTTATTTATTTATTAGTTATTAGTTGAGGTAGTTCTTAAATTTAAGAGACTTGGACCTTGAAATCATCATTGATGTTTTTATTCCAGTAACACCATTAGTAGTGTAAGCTGAATATGAATTTATTCCTGTTCTGGAAGTTAAACGTATTTTACCCCAACTAAATTCTCCAAAATATCCAGATGTTGTAACTCCAGTATAATTAAAATTATCAGATACTCTTACAAAAATTCTCTTTACGTGAGAAGTTCCAATTCCAACACCATCAGAAGAAATACCAGTTGGGGATTGAACAATTTGATAATCGTCCACATAGTAAATATTGTCAACAAATGAAGTCCCAACACCAACAGTCGATCCAGAAGAAGTTAGTGAAGTTACTGCAGATCCAACATTAGTATTAAAAATCATAAGATAATCACCAGTTGAAATTCCACTAATAGTAGTTACACCAGAAACTCCCATATAAGTTGAAGATCTTAAATATGAATCTAATGGAATGTGTAAGTCAAATCTCAATTTTGTTTGGGAACTAATAGTAGTTGTTCCAAATCCAACAACTACCCCTTGATCTCCAGTGTAAGTATCAACATCATTTTCTTCATCCACTGATATTGGTGAAGAAATTAAGATAATGGGTGGATTTGTCGTTGTGTATCCTGTTCCTGCGTTGGTAATATTAATTGAAGAAATAGTTCCACCAGCACTTATTATTGCATTGGCAGTTGCTGTTGTTCCTAACCCAATAGACTGTAAAGTATTTCCAATTGAAACCGTCGCAGTGTTATAACCAATACCACCAGTTGATATTGCAATGGAAGTTATACTACCTAGTCCTGAAACAACTGCTGATGCTGCAGCAGATATTTTTATATCTTGTGATGTAAATTTAACTTTTTTCTGGAAATTTAAACTAATATTATTTTCATTCTGTGGATTGAAGAATGGTCTAATATTATCAACGTAAATGTCTGTTGATCCAATACCAACAGATTGTATAATATATGCAACTGGATTGATTACTGGTTCATAAAGTTCTCTATCTTTTGAAATTTCCTTTTCATTAATGATTTTATCTTCTGTTTGTCTACACCAAACAACAGGTCTTAATAAACTTTCATTTTCAGTATTTCCTGGACCAAGATATGGTAATGTAGAAACAATATCCGTAGAATTTACACTTGTAACTGTTCTTGGATTTTCTTGAAGATTTTCATTTTGATCGAGATAAGAATCATATCCAAGAGTAAGTTCATCTCCAACTTTTACAGTTTCAATAATTTCTTTATCTACAACATCAATGTTGCCTGTTCCTTTATAGAATAGAATCTTGCACTTATCGCCACCAAAATTTCCATCACTGGTTGGTCCCTTTGGTGCTTCTGTAAATGTAAGTATGCTTCCACCAGTAAAAGTATAACCTCTTCCAGGAACTTGAAGAATATCATTAATAAAAACCAACAAAACATCTTGAACATTAATTTTTGATCCTCTTGCAGATCTAATAGAAATAAGACTTCCAGAACGTCTTAATTCAAAAGCTTTTGTTGATCCATCAAATTGATCTTCTATGTTATCTAAAACTTCTAAAGTTCCTAAAGACCATCCTGTAAATTCATCTGTAAACGTATTTTGAACCGTAACTTGGAATTCACTAAAAGGTTTTGATTTATCAGTTGGTATTCCAGTCAATCCACCTGTAGGAATTGTTAAAACTTGACCATTTCCATATGCATATCCAGTTTTTTGAATTTCAAAATCTATCACACTTGATCCTTGTCCAACGATAATGTCTATGGTTGCTGCTGTTCCAACTCCAGCAGTGGAGGAAGAACTATAAATTAATGGAATGTTACTATAAGATAATGGATTATCAAAAATAACTGTTGGAGAAATTCCTGTGGATGTGTATCCAGATCCGGCATTTGTTATAGAAACAGTTGTAGAAATATTTCCACTTATGATTGTGGCATATCCAACATGTACAATGCTTGTTATACCAACTGAACTTGTTGCAACTCCAACATTTACTATACCAACTTGTGGATTATAAATTTTTACACTAACTGGTGTTCCTGATGCAATTGAATATGAAACTGTATTGGCAGTTCCAATTCTTACAAAAGTTGTTCCAACGGAAACTATATTTGCGGGGATAGTTGTACCAATTCCAATAGTGCAAGTTGATCCAACACTCAAGAGATTTAAAAGACTGAAGACACTATTTTGGTTAACCAAATGAATAACAGTTGATCCAATCCCAACAGTCTGAGATGTTTCGGTCAATATTTCATAGGTAGATGCAGCTCTATATCCAGATCCAGTATTTCCAACCGAGATGGATTGTATTGTTCCTGAGGTAGAAACTATAGCAGTTCCTCCTGCAGAGACAAGGGGTTGATATCCAAATCCTTCTGTAGACCCAACAGAAATGATAACGCCACCTAAAGGTAAGTTTGTAGTATTTGGATCAGTTGAAGTTGATGTTGCAGTTCCAGTGAATCTAATAGAAGTAATACCAGTAGTTTGCGTTAATGTGTAATCATTTGAAATTCCTGGTCCTTGGAATACATCATTGATTAAAATAATTGCATTTTCTGTAGCAATTCCAGTAACATCCGAACCATTTGATTTTAAAATAAAGTTTCTAGAAGATCCATCAAATCCATAGGATATATCGTCAAACACATAGTTGTTATGATATGGTTCAAATGTTGTCCCAGCTCCTGCTGTTCGTAAGAATATTCTTCCTTGGAAACTAGATCCTGTAGATATTCCTGTCCAATCTCTTTCATCGGGTGCATTTGTGCTTGTACCTAAAGGTGTATTTCCATAAGGTGCTTCAGTGAATGTCAGTGTATTTTCTACAATGTTATAGTTACCGGTAACTTTAGTTACTAGATCTCCAGTAGAATGACCTACAAGGGGTGTTCCCAACCATCCTCTACGAACTCTGATGCGGTTTGTACTTCCAATACCAACCCCCTCAATTTTCATAATTTCATTATTGATCTTAATAAGATCGGCACCAAAGAAAGAAGTTATACCACTAAACTTAATTAAGTCATCTGTAGTAAATACCTGATCTACAAGAATTGTTGTTATTGCAGTGGAAACAACTGGTGATTGAATAATATTATCAAGTGCTATTAGAGCTTTTGTATTTTGATTTTTTGCAATAAATCTGTGAGAAGTTCCTATTCCAACACTAGTAATGTCTAATGCATCTGGAACCACTTTCAGAGCGTTTTCAGAAGAAGATGCTAGTTTAATGGTATCATCATTTATTTTGATAATGAAAACATTTTCTGGTAATTTGTCAGTATTTCCAATTCCCGAAAATGTAGTTGTTGCAATTCCAATTGCTTGAGTAGATCCTGCACCAGCATGAATATATTGAACACTTTCACCACTTACAAAGAAATGATTTGGAAGTTTAATGGTATTGTTGTCAACATTTACTACAGTAGAAGCACTTCCAATAAACTCTTTTACAAAAATTGGGTTTGTTCTATGCTCAAGTTGGAATGATCTTAATATATCACTATCAGTTCCTTCATATGCACCAAATCCTGTTCTTATTGTTCCATTATTAAAATTAATTTCTTGTTTTGCGTCATCTTGCAGTTTCAAAGCATTCATATAAACTTTTACATCAGCTGCAATACTTGGATTTGGTGTAAACGTAAGTTCAACCGTTCCTGCTATTGACACTCTAGATCCAATCGTTCCTAATCCAGATGACGTTTCAACAACACCAAATTCAGTATCAAAAACATCATATGAAGTTGTTGAATCTACAAAACTATCAACCACCATAACTTCAGACATCTGATATTTGTTATTTGTGGTATCAGTTACTTGGACAATAAAATATGCAGAATCATAATCATTTGGATAACTTCCAATTGTATGAATACCTGGTGATCCTGAAGAAGATATTAAAGTAGATCTACCTTCAAGTCTGGCATGTTTTAAATCAACAGTTCCTATTCCAGATATACCTTCACTACTAATTGCAACTTGAATAGTGTTTATAGTTGCAGCTACACCAGCATTAGGTATAAAATCTACTATTAAATTCGATCCAGAAATGTAAGGATTGTACGTACCAAATCCAGGAATTCCAAAAAATCCAGGATTTGTTGTCAGTTGACCATAGTCAGTAAAATGTACTTCTGATCCATCGTGAATTATATTGAGTTCATCAAATTCATATTCATTATTTGAACCTGTAATTTCGACAAGAACTTTTACAGATCTGTACGTTGATCCAATAGACACAATTGAAGTAGAAGCTAAACCAACTGCATTTTTGCTTGTTGTTTTGATATCAATTATTCCACCAATGCCTGTGCTTCCAACACCTAAAAGGTTATCATCAAGATTGTATGATATTACAGATAAATTGTAATCATTTACACTATATTTTGTTGGATAGAACGCAAGTTGACCATCCGTACCAGATATTGAAAAGTCGAAAGAACCTAAGTCATATACACTTTCAACTCTACCATATTGACTAATATATCCAAAAGATCCATCATGAATTAAAGTGACAACCATTAATTGTCTTTGAGATGTAAATCTTCTGTCTCTTATATAAGCAAAATATTTTTGAGCTCTATTTTCACTAAGTTTAAATGTATTAACAATACTAAAACGTGTTGGTCGTGGATTGCTGTTAAATGTTCCACTTACATCATCTATCGATAAAACTCTATTTCCAATAGACTCTGAAAAATCAGTTAAGACTCTACTTGAAAATATAATTTCATCTGATACAATTGTAGACCCTTGCGTTAAAGAATTTTCTGTAGCAAGATCAAAATCAAATACGCAATTAAGATTTACAATCTCAGTTAAATCTAACACTACATCTACATTTGTTACATCAGTAGAAATTCCGACTGTCATTGAATTTCTACTAGAAGATTCAAACTGATAATCCGAAAACTTTTTAAATCCTGATGTGTGATTTAATGCACTAACAGCATCGTTCCAAGTTTCATAATCAACTCTTGATCTAATTGAATATGAGAAATTTTGATAATATAAACTATCCTGAACTCTTTGTAAATTGTCATTTAAAAATCCAGAATTATTTTTCCATCCAGAAACAACTTTTGATGTTGATTCCAAATTAAAATGTGATTCAAAAGTAGTAATTGATGAAGCAATTCCTTGAGTCCTTGAAGTGCTTCCAGTGATTACTTCATTTTTCTTAAAATCTTTATTTGAAGATATTCTGAGAATTCCTGTTTGTGAATTCCAACCTTCAACAGTTCCAGAAGATGAATTTGATGTGACAGTTTCCCCAACGATGTAATTATTTGGTTGCAATTGTACATTAAATGTCGGGAAGTGTTTTTGTGGTATAATTCTTCCTGAAGAATTTCTAGAGTCAAATATGCCTGGATTTTCTCCGGTAAGTAAATAATTTGTTAAATTATAGGTAACCGTTCCAATTCCTCCACGATTTTCATCAACTGCTGTTAATGTAAATAATGAATAATCATAATTCTCGGAATTGTATCCTTTTGCTGTAGATCCAATTCCAACACTAATATTTTCAATTAAAACTTTATCACCAACAGTAAATGGGAATGTATTTGCTGTACTAAATCCAACTGCTAATGTAACAGTTACATCTTTGGTTATTGTATTAAATCCTACTGTAGAAATTCCAACACCATTTGAATTATTAACTGGTAAAATAGTTGGAGTAGTGTTTGTTATTCCATATGTATTTTTTAAAATCTCTACGTTAGATTTCCCTAAAGTGTATCTTAGGTCAACTTCTCTCATTAATTGATTAGTTTTTCCATCAAACAGAAGAAGTTTTGGTGCTGTATTATATCCTCTACCAACTGAGGAAATTCCAACAGATCGGAGAGAAGTTAAAAGATCAATTTTTGCTATTTGTGGTAAAAGTGCGCTTGGTCTAAGAGTTTTATCTGATGGAAAATCAAGTCCAATATCATTAATTTTTGTTCTAGAAATTCTTCCAATAGACTTACTAGAAGCTTCTAAAACTGCCCCAGTTCCTGTTCCTGTAGATATTCCAGATGCTGGAGAAATCGTTGTGATTCCAGGAAGAACATAATAATTTTTTCCTTTGTCTTCAAGTTTAACTTCGGTTATTGGACCATATGCATGAGTACAATTTGTAGTGTAATTTAAAGATGACGTTGATGAGATATATGAAGAAGATTCTGGTTGTTGAGAAATTGTAAAAGTAAAAGAGTTTGTTGAAGCAACGGATACTTTGTGATTTCCATTATAAAGGCTGTTTTTGATACTAATTGAATTATTAGATAAAACGGATGAGTCTACATTTATTTCAGATTTTGTAATTGGTAAATCACTTTCAAAAACAGGGTCTAATTTATAGAATAGATTTTTGGGTGTATCTGAAGTAATATTTAAGGTAACAGTTGCTGAAGTGTCAATTCCAATTCTTCCATTTTTAGATACGTTGAAAGAAGTTTTGTCTTTGTCTTTATAAAATGGTTCAGTAAAATCTTCGTCAAGATAAAAGTTTAAATCGAATGCAGAGTAACTTGTAGACTGATTTGAATATGCCAACGAAGAATCCGATACATCAAACACCAGAGATGATCTTCCGTAAACATTTATTGGTGGATTAATTTGAGATAAAGTTCCTGCTGTACTTGCTACACCAACAATTGATGGTTTTTCTGAGGTAGATTCATAGTAAGTGTTTGATAACTTAATTGTATCATCATCAATTTTAACTACAAAGTAAACTTTATTGTTTTCTAAAGTTTGATCTGAACCTGTTGTTGTGTGAATGACTTTGTTGCCAGTCTGATATCCATGATTAACTATTGTTATCGAATTTGTTAAGGTATTGATTCCACTAGATATGAATGATTTTGGATTTACAACAAGTTTTCTATTATAGTCATTGTACTTAATAACGAAGGTAGTTGAAATAGATGGATTTACTGTCAAATCTACGTAATGATTAGATTCTAAACCATGTGTCTGTGCAGTAGAAACTGTAACTAAACGTCTAATTGCTTTTCCAGTTATTACCGAATAATTTGTAGTAAAACTATGGCGAGTTCCTGTTCCAATTCCACTAAATGCCATTAAAGTTGCATTAGAAACTGTGCTGGCAATGCCAACAAAAGTTCCTGTTGTGCCCAATCCAACTCTTACTGTAGATAATCCAATCAAGTTATTTGATATTTTGGCAACAAAAACAGATTGTTGATTTCTAAGAGTTGTTCCAATACCAACACTATTTTCTAAAATAACTAATCCACTTCCATCGTTTGGGGAGTAAATTAATTGATCTCCAGTTTCTAATCCATGATTTTTGATAAAAATTGATCTGGTAGGCACAAAAATAGTTAATCCTGCCCCAGGATTTGAAATTGTTAAGGTATATCCAATACCCACACCAAACGTTGTTCCAACACCAACAGATTCTGTTGGATTAAAGTAAATTTCTTTATTTACTTTATAGTCATACGTCGTTTTAAATCCAGAATTAATTGTAAATTTTCTAGAATTTTCATAAAGAACTGTAGTTACAGTGTGAGAAGATCCAATTGTCCCATCAATAGATCTCAAAACTCTAATTCTTGAAAACTCTGGTTCAACATTTAATACTTTTACTTTTTCAGTTCCAATACCCAATATATCATTTTCTCTTATTTGAGATAATCCAAGGTTTCCAGAAACTTTAAAATAAGTTACAATTCCAGTTGCTGATAATGTGCCTATTCCAGTTGAAGAAGTACCAACACCAACAATCGCAAGAGTATTTGTTGTAACACCTATTTGATAGGATCCTTCAATCTTAGATGATGTTGTTGAAAGTCCAGTAATGGTAACAAAGTCTCCATCTTTAAAATTATGTGGATTATCACAAATTACTGTATAATTTCCCTTAGTGTCTGATGGATAAATTTCAACATCAGTGATAGTGCTAGTTGCAACACTGACACTATTAACTAATTTTCCACCAATTTTTGAAACTTTTGCTATAGCAGAAGATCCTTGAGTTCCTGTATTGTTAAAAACAACATCATCATTTACCCTGTAATTATTTCCTCCTGTGACGATTCCAATTGACTCAACAACACCAGGAGTAATTGCCGTTACATCTAAAGTTTGATTTAATTTGTTTGGTATTGTGACATACTCATACGTTACTGATCCATCAATTAAATTATAAGCACTTGTATTTCTGGACCAGTTAGTTTTATTTAAATCAACATTATCTTGATTTGATTTGAAATCAAAATTAAATTTATTAGGTATTCCTTTAAAGTTTTTACCAACTAAGTATGGAAATGCTGGTGATTTATATCCAACAAATGGTCCTGCAGAAGCAACAGATAAATCAAAAGTTGCAAAATATGCATAAGTTCCTTTTGGATATTCTGGGGTCACACAGAATCTTCCATTATTTTCATCTAAAGTGGATTCATCTTTTACTTTTAAATACGTATAATCTTCAACAAAAAATCCAACTGGAAACTCTGTAACTGTTGGTCTATTAGATTTTAAATCAAGTTTATATCCAGATTTCATTTGTGTAGCTACACCACCGGATCTGGTGGTATATCCATAAGGTCCATAGATGGGATGTCCATCATAAGACCACCCTATAATGGGAGAGTGATTAGTCGAATTTTGTTCTACATTGTTAATTTTAATTAAATCTTTTTGTCCATATAAAGTTTTTCCATTTGAATCGACAGCATAAACTATTTCTCTTAATTTTCTTGGAGCATATAAATGTGAATATTGTAACTCATATCCTGGATTAATTCCCTCAGAAATAAATCCATCATCTCCTCTAAAATAGTTAATATTTCGACCTACTAAATTTACTGTCCAACTTTGTAATTTTGCTCTAAATTTTGCAGATCCTGTTCCAGGAACAATTACAGAGACTGTTGTTCCACTTTGAGTATATCCATCACCAGTTTCAATAACTTTTACTTCAGTGATAGATCCATTTGAAATTACAGGAGTTAAAACTGCCCCAACTCCAGATCCAGATATTATTAGATCAGGTGGAGAAAGATATCCAGATCCTGAATTTAATACAATAACCTCTACAATTTTTCCATTACTAACAACAGGAGAGACTTGAGCATTTTTTCCATATGCTAAAGTAATTTCTGGTTGGCGATCTAAGTTTATTATTTCAGAAGATCCGTATCCAACTCCCTTGTTTTCCAAATGAACAGAAGTTACTTGACCTCTGAAAATTGGTTGCACTGTTGCTTGGAAAGTCTCAGTTGCAATAGAAGATATTCCTATTTTACCTGAGATAGTAACTTCAATTGGTTGATAATTAAAAGTATGTGTTCCAACTCCAACTGAAGTAAAATTGACATACTGCTTTGTTTGATAATAGAAATCATCACTAGTTGTTCCAACACCTACAGAAGAGAGTTTAAATGTGTTATCATCAACTTTGGTGATATAGTAATCAGATCCACTAGTTAATCCACCAATAGCAGTTCCTACAGAAGTATATCTTACAATTTCTCCAGAGTTATAATCATGGTTTGAAATAGTTATTTGATCATAAGAAGTACTGACACCTGCAATATCAGTGGTTCTTTTTTTATTTTGATATCCAGATCCAGAGGAAACAATGTTAATAGACTCCAATACTTGTTTCTTGTTTACTGCTCTGAAAGAGTGTTTTCCAATTCCTGTTGATGTAATGTCAACAGTATTAATTCCGGAAATTGCATCACCCAAACTCTTATGCAATTTTATAACTTGATTATCTTGAACAGAAACATAGTATGCAGAATAAGTTGTTAAACCACCAACTGCTCTTTGATTTCCTGTGTAGTAAATAACTTGTTCTGCATTTCTGAATTTGTGATATGTTGTAAATCCAATTGTATTTGCTAAAGTAGAAATACCAACAGTTGATGAAGTATCTTCGGAATTAAAAATTGCAGAATGTTCAATAAGTTTTAAATTTGGCGTTGCAATTGCACCAATACCATTTCCACCTGTTATTTTGATGGTTGGTGATTCTACATAATCAAACCCTGGATTTAAAATTCTTATTTCACTCAAAGAACCTGATAGTGCAACATATCCCGTAGCAGCTGTGCCAACACGATCTGCAATATGTAAATATGGAGGATTGATAATGTCAAAGTTTGCTCCAGGAGACAAAACTTCAATTTCATCAATCTTACCATAATAAACTTTATCCGTTGATTTGTAGTTTTTAATTTCTACACCATTAATTAAAACTCCAGTATATCCTGGTTCTGTTTCATGAAGAATCGCATCATAAATTGGAGGAGAAATTTCTCTAAAAATCTTTTGTGGTTTTAATTCTTTATATTTTAAAGTATAAACTTGGAGAATATTATCGGTTACTGTTGTCTGGTCTGTAACTGATATGAATTTTCTGTCATATATGTTATTTAAACTTTTTGCTAATTTAATTTGAGATGAACTTATTCTTTTTACAAAATACAACCCTTCTCCTGGTGGTTTCCTATTAAAAACTTCTTCACTATCGTTGTTAATAGTACCAGTAACTACATATTCTATGTCATCTGAAATTAAACTAGAACTTACCTTTAATCCTGTACTGCTGACCCCAACTAAATTTCTATAAGTATAGGAAACTTTTTGTGGAATGTAATATACTGCATCTCCAGTATAAAAACCATGATCAGTGCTTGAAGTAATGGCAAAAATATCAGTAGATCCTACTCCAACTGCAGGAAAAGTTCCTGAAAATGTTATGGATCTATCCGTTGTTTCTAAAGGTTGGCCATCATAGAATGGTAAGGAGTTTGAAGCAACTAAAAGTTTTTGTTTATCATTATAAATGTTTTGAACATTGGCAGAGTATGAACTAATCTTTGGAAAAGTACTTGAAAAAGCTCTTTGCAAACTTTTTTTGATTTTGTAAGTTAAAGATAAATTTAAGTCACCTTGCCCCTTGATTACAAATGTATCTGATGAAACAATCTCAGTTATTTTAGTAGTTTTAGTGCTTTCGTCACTACCAATAATTACGGCTGAATCTCCCAACTTAAATGGATGATCTTTTGTTAAAGTAACTCTGTATGTTCTGTCCGATATTGAAATTAATGTAAGTGATTTTACTCCAAATATTGGAGAAATATTTAAAATCCAGTTTTTGGACTCAAAAGTTGAAGATCCAGACCCAAGAGTCTTAATTTTTACGGTATCTTCTGGTTGATAATAGAAAGTATCTACTGGATAATCAAAAGATCCTATAACTGGTCTTAGCCTAACTTTTACTATTTTGTCTGGTGAAACTGAAGAATATCCATAAGCATACGTATTAATACCAACTTCCGTTTTATCAAGAATCCTTCCAGTGATGTTCGAACATCCATAAAATTGGTTAATTGATTTAGAAGTGTAAGATACTATTCCAGAGGAAGCATCGTTATAAGTTACATATAGTTCACCTCCAGTTGGAAACCCGACTGTAGAATCTACATCTAAAATAGTAGATCCTAAAGAAACTGCTCCAATAATTTTAGTCTTAGGATGAATTGAAAATTCTCCATAAACTGCACCATCAACTACAATGTCCCTATCATACCCAGCATCAATACCTAACTTGTAGTATGTTTGCCCTAGTCCAGTGATTACTTTTTCAGCATCGGTAATTGGAGCATATGCTTTTGTAATCGTATTTCCATATGAATCTTGGTTTAAAGTTGAATTAATGAGATCCATAGGATCTCCTTCAATCGGTTCAACGACAAAATTTCTTACTATTTCATATTGAGCATTAGATGGAGTAAGAAGAAATTCTCTGGGTCTTACAACCTTTGCATCCTCATCATATAATGCTTTAAATAAAATTTCAAAAGATCTATCAGTGCCTCTAGTAGAATAAAAATCTTTTGCTTGTTTAATGAACAGATTTTGATTTAAATTTTCTGCCAGACTTCTATCAGATAGTCCAGGTAAAAATTGTTTTTTTGTTTTTACTAAAAATTCTTTAAGAAAAAGAACACTCAAGTTTTGAATGCTATCACCAGCGGTATGTGCTTGTGCAAGAGTTGAATCAAAAACAACTTCATCAGGTTTTGCATCTTTTTTGAGTGAAGATGTTCCAGAAAATCCTCTTATACATCCAGTAAAAGACCTTGACGTTTTTCCAGAATAAGTAATAATCTCGTCACCAATTTTTAAGAGACCATACGATTCTGGAAATCCATTCGTACCTGATGGAGACTTAATTATATCTACAGAAATAGTTGTCGCAAAAACATCAACATCGGACTCTAAAATTACTGAATCAATAGTAGAAGTTGACTCATTTAACTTTATATACCTATCAATATTTTGTATTAAATCAACAGGACCACCCTGATATTCTTGAGCAAGATAATACTGCTTTAAAAATTCAGATATTAAAGGAAATTCTTCCTTAACATACGAAGGAAGTTGATTTTGTACAATGTTGCTAAACTTAATTCTCTGCTCTGTCATTTTATGAATTACTGCTTTTTCTTAGTATGATGAACCTGAAGACGATGTGCTAGTGCCACCAGCAGCACTAGGAGTTGTTACTGTGGTTGTTACTGTAGTTGATGTTTGAGAGGTTCCATTAGTAGTTGTGATTACAGTTCCAGAACTTACGATAGATGGTGTATTACGAACTAAAAGTCCATTTGCATAACTGGAAGAAGAAATGTAATTTGATGCAGATGGATCTAATCCAGAAGATATGTTGTCCGTTATCATTTCAAAATTGCTGTTATTAATATCTAGTTGCAAATACAAATCCTGTAATCCAACAACATCATTTGAGTGTGGCACTGCAGAAAATTCAACGATAGTTTGTCCATCTTTCACTTTACCACCAATAATAATAATTGGATTCAGAGTTATAACTCCATTTTTATAATCAATTTTTCCAACATTTCTTCGAATAATGGTGGCAGTGGTAGAATTTGCAGAAGGAACTGTGAATAAAAATAGAGATCCAGTCAGTCTATCAGCATTTGGTATGTCTGACAGATAAACGGGACTAGTAATTCCTTGTACAATGAAAGCGGATGTTTTAATATTATATCCATTCATACTTTTGATATGAAATTCATTTCCAAATCCAATTTGGTATTCTGAAAATGCGTTTAACACAATTCTGAGATCTCTTCTCATTTCAAGAGTTGTGATATTGGATGTTACAGAATCGTGACTATCATCAATAATTTTTAAAAATTTACTGTATTTAAATCTTGCTCCATATCTGTTTAACTCTGAAGACTCTGCATACTTATTTGCATTTGTTTGAACTAAAGTTGAAACATAGTCTGCACTTGGAGCGAGGTTTGTATTGTAATATACTTTTGAAGTTACTTCCAGATACAAGTATTTTAAATCTAAAATTTCTGGAACAATTCCAGCAACAGCATACTTCTTAAGTTTTAATTTGATATTTTCTTTAACTAAGTTTGGTAAAAAGTCACCTGTTCTTGGTTTTATACTAATAAAAACTTTTCCGTATTGTGGAGGATTAAATTCTTCCCCACCAAAAACTGAAATAGATTCTGCTTCCGGATAAATTCTTGATGGAATCAAAGTTTCATAGTCATCTGCAGTCAAAGCTCTATTTTGTGTTGAATAAATTCTTGGAGCATATTTTTTAATTGAGTCAACAGATTCGATTGATTCTCCACCTGTGGATGATATATTTGTTGTAACTAAAGAAATTCCAGATGAAACATTATACGTTGTTCCATTTCGAGTGTAATTTAAATTTCCAGCAAATGTAAATTGCCCCACTCCATTTCCACTATCACCATTTGAAATAATATAATCTACTGTAATATAATTTCCCTCTTCTAGTGCTTTACCAAAAATATTATCACCAAAAATTAATTCATATCTTTCATCTTCTATTTCTTGCAAGTAATAAACTTTAGAATCTTTTTTAACCGAAAATAAACTATCTTGCAGAGAATATTTTACGGATGTGGTAGATGAATCATTACTTCTAACATTTACTTGCATCAAAGATGTATCAATTCCTGAATTGGAAAGAATAAATCTTTGATTGGGATTTCTCGAAGTATATGTAAAGTTTGCTGTCAGCAGTGTCCCTTGATAGATTGGTAACAAATCAAAAGATGCCAGTCCATTTACAACAGGAACTGTAACGTCTTCACAAATTGAAAATACAAATGATGAATTTCCAAAAGCACCTGAACTCGTTGCAACAGGACCTTTTTTAAGAGTAATTGTAGATGGTGCTGGAGAAATATCTGCAGTATTTACGAAAAAACTAATCGTTGCTCTAGAAGCTTTTCTAGATCTTGGAATATAACCTACGTTTCTTGCGAGTGCAACAACATTTTCCCTTAGAGTTGCACTATCAATGAAAACTTCATTTGCAACCATATTTGCATTATAAGAAGTGATGTACGTGTTATACGCAAGCACATCAAGAATTGTTGAGAGATTAGATCCCTCAAAATCATAGTCAGTAAAATTTGAGTTAGCCTTTAAATAATCTCTAAGTGTTGTTTTAACCTGATTAAAATCCAGGTTTGCGAAATTTGCGAGTGGCATTTTTATCTATTTGGTTGCAAAACAAACTGTAATTGTTGTGCTGGAACATCGGCACCAATAATTTCATAGACAATTGTCACATCATAAGAACCATTGTCATTATCGGGAAAAGAATCCACAGAGATTAAATTTACTCTTGGTTCAAAATTATCAATTGATTGTCTAATTTCATCTTCAATAATTGATGCCGTAATGTCATCAACGTTTTCAAATAAAGTTCTAGAAACTCTAGATCCAAAGTTTTCATTAAAAAATTTTTCTCCAGGAAGGGTAAAAACAATGTTTCTAATTGAACGAGCAATTGCATTTTCATTTTTAAGCGCAATCAGATCATTTGTCAGAGGATTTCTCTGAAAAGTCATACTAATGTCTTTAAATCCCTGACTAACCCTTTCTAGAGGCATTGAATATTATAATTCTATCTTATTTATTACCCTTTTATTGACCCATAGGTTGGTTCAGTTCCATAATCCCAGTCATCATAATCATCATCATTGCGAATTTTTTCATGAATTTCATTCTGATGAAAAAAATCGTGTTTTTTGGGAGTTATATCGTCATGAGATATCTCTCGAAGCATTTTTTGCTTCTCTATTTTTTGCTCCCAACCATACTCTGACGACAAAAATTGTGTTCCCCACTCATTTTTCATAAAATTTTCGTCTTTATCGACTTGTTTGGTCATTTTTTAGCTCCTGATCTGTTAAATCAGAACTTTTTACGGGGTTGCTATCCCGAATTTCTTTAATTTCGTACATAAAATCGTC
>Ga0129333_10000590_pt1 | contig 30445 bp, 41 predicted proteins | sample CPB6_08_DNA_FD_94474 | JGI IMG/M metagenome (GOLD analysis project Ga0129333, IMG submission 94474) | Freshwater to marine salinity gradient microbial communities from Chesapeake Bay, USA - CPBay_Sum_0.6_0.8_DNA | ecosystem: Environmental > Aquatic > Marine > Coastal | place: USA: Chesapeake... | reverse complement strand
TGAAGAAGTCATCCGCTGGGAGCTCAGCAGGGTACTCATCAGAGAGGAGAACCCCACCAGCGACTTTGGTGATACGAATCTTGGTAATGTTTTGAGAGACTACGAAAAACCCTGGGATAGTTCTTACCTTAGCGATGTCCCTCCCCTCCCAACCATAAAGGTTAAGGTAGAAGTCATCACTAGCGTTAGCGGCAACAGCACCCGTCTCATAGACGCGCCTCCAACACTCAAGCACTCGATACTCTTTCTTCCCAATGTTTACCATCGGGTCAGCGCCTAAAAGCTGCTTGCCTCCCCCTTTGAAGTAATCATCCCCAGCGTAGGTGGTAGAGGGCTCTAACAAGTAATCATCAAAGTCTTTCTCAATGTCATCAGCCTTATCAGGCCAGAGCTGTTCAATCTTTGCCTTAGAGAACCAGCGATGCTTGATCAAATACTCACAGTCAGAGAGGTCATACTTCTCATGAGGCCCGTAGGTAACATTCTCCCACGGAAACTTCTCACAGATGATCTCGCCTCTAAGGTCGTTATCAAATTTTACATACAGGTTCAGGTTGCCTCGACCTGTAATGGTCGCATCCTCAAACGCAGCGCTCTCCTCTCTTGGGAAGTAGCAGCGGTTAAGGATATGCTTGCTTGCGTGGTTAAGAAGGTCGGCTACCTTCGCATCACCGCCCTCTTGAGGGATATACTTAATATCCGTCCTCTCTTGGCGCTGTATGCCACAAACCGAGTCAACATTCTTTTCAATCTTGTTAACAGTAACAGCGGCGCGAGAGAGGTCTTGGAGGCGCATCTTTTCCGTGTTGTCCCAGTGCTCACCACGGTACATATCTTCCGACTCTTTTGCTTTGGTGAAACTTTCACGCTCAAGCTCCCTTGCCGTCTTAAACAGCTCGCGTACCTCTGAAAGAACAACAGCCTCATCCTCTTTTCTTTTGGACGGCCTTACAACGTACTCCTCAATCGAGTGAACATGCCCGTCCATGCCAGGGCTCACCACCCAGCCACCAGGAGTAGCGGGAGCAATCACCATCCCAAACTGATCAAGCTGCTCAGGCTGAGGAGGTTGAAAGAAAACCTCATGCGTGTGCCCAGCGTCCATCGAGCACAAGCCAATACCAGCCTCCTCGTTAATGTAAACGATATGGTGGTGAGTTCCACGACCTACGCCAACACGAGAGAGCTTCTTAAGAGACTTCATACATACAACCAAGAGTCTTTAGGCTTGTCGTCGCTTCGATACCGAGAGCGCCGTGACCACACATCTTCACCATGAGCAGAGACACTTTGCTGCCCAAACCTGTAATCACGCAGCATGTCATACGCATACGCCACGGCATCCAATCCGTCGTCGTGATAATAAGGGAAGCGCTGCATCTCTAGTTTCAACCTTTCTCGATACGCAACAGGCACAGACGTACACAAATGGAGCTTTCTATGCAGTAAAGGGTACTGTAATGCAGCTTCAATACGCTGAGCCTTTGATCTACCACCTGGCCTAAGCACAACTAAGCTACCGTTTTCCACACTAATGGATCTCCCACGGGCATGTAATACCTTGGCAATATGAACCTCGGCGGTAGAAATACCAACTTTTTCCACCCCCAACTGTCTTGGATTGTTCCTGACGAACATGTTTACAATGTTGGTTAGAGCTTCAGCCTCAGTCATTGGCTCAATCATCATGTCCAAGATAAACACTCGGCTCATGCCAAGGTCATCCCGATAGGGCTCCACACCAATCACAACCAACGCCCAACTATCCCCTTGGCGCTTATCACTCTTCCTCTCTCCCGCAGGGTCTACGGCCATGAACTTAAATAAGTTCTTTGGCAGCTCCCCAGGATTGACCTCAACCAACATTGAACTATCTAGCTTCTGAGTCCCTTGAGGCGTTGGGTCTAAGAGCTGCTGGCTATAGAACATCTGACGGTTAATCCTAAGCTCAGCTAACCTCTCCTCTGGCAAGTACGCACTCGGCCCGTTTGGAGTTCCGTCAATCGTTGCAGCCTTTACCCTCGTTGTATAAACCAGCCTTCCCTCGCTAGTAGCCCGATGCCTTAGCGTATTAAGCAGCCCCTCATGGTGATAGGTCGTCCCAATAACCTTATGCCAGCCGTGAATCGTTCCTAAGTTTTGGCTCATATCAAAAGCATCTTTCAGCTTCGCCATCATCTCAGGACTCGTCACCAAGTCAGCCGTCTCGACGTCATCATAAACCCGCCCACTGAAATGCTTTCCAGTAGGCATACCCTCAATTAAGCCCCAAGCCTCAACCGTAGACTCTTTGAAAAACCCCTTACGCCTTACAATAAGACCATCGTTCTCACTCCACTTGTCCGACTCCTGCCTTGGGTCCTGGTAGAGAATGTCTGGGAAACAGGCTTTAAGAAGGGATGAGTTCTCTAGGATCTGCTTTATCCCACGAAGGATAGAGAGCGCCGCTGGTCTTGAATAAGAGAAGATCCCGATTGTCTGCTCAGGGTCGTTAAGGATTCGCCTAATCGTCTCCCCTTGGGTAATAACTGTTGTCTTTCCATGTTCTCTCGCCCAGAGGTCTAGGGTATGACTCTCAGGACCATTCTGCACATCAAGACAACACTTAACCCAGTGAGGGTGGTTCGCTATAGAAACCCGCATCCCAAAGTAAAGCAGAAACCAAAGGGACTTCCTAAAGCACTCAGCTAAGGCGTCATTGTCTGACATCCCAGCCTCTTTTGCGTCCCTTAAGTACCTAATGAAATCAACGCCGTATTTAAGCCCAGGGACCTTCTTCCACTTTATCCCGTCAATCTCAAGGTCGTAGGTCTCTTGTTCTTGGGTCAACTAATACTCCTAAGACGGTAAGGCTCCCGCTTTAACACCCACCGATTCCTCCATACGAAGGTAAGAAGCTCCTTCCTGTCAATCTCAAGGAGGTCACAAATCCACTGGCAACTGCCAACCGTCTCCCTCTTGTCCCTAAACAGCCAATACCTGTCCCGTGAGCGGTAGTTCCTAACAGCATGACACCTCACCAACCCTATCGCCCCACAAATGCCCTGAGACAAACACACCGCCCACATCCGAGCTTCAGGCTGCCTTAACACCTCATCCCCCACTGGGATTGGAAAAGTCTCAGACAATCGCGCCTCACCATCGACTATTCTTCGCATGTAGAAAAACTATCATAGCACTTAAGACTTCCATCCAGCACCAAACCTGCGTTAATCTGTCTAAGAAAATGCGCCGTATCGGGTCGGAGTACGGAACATACGCATCATCCGACAACCAAAGGGGCTCACCGAGTAAAGCTAAGGAAGTAGCTTTCACAAACGTGAGAGGTCAAAACTGTGGGTTTGCAAACTTGGCCCACCCCCCGCATCCTCTAGTCGCTGGGATGGCTAAAGGGACATGCGAACGTAGGAAGGAGACTGGCGCTGGCGCGTGAAGGTCCACCCCTATCAAGCTGCGTTAAACGAGGAGGCGAGTAACCCTTCTCACCTGACGAGAGATGACAGTGATCGATTCTCTGCACCAGGCGCAATTCCAGTCGTGCGGCATACTTATGTGACGCATGAAACTACACGGCTTACCCTGCTTGCCTCGTTGCAAGGTCGGGGATCAAGTCGTATGGCCCGATGGAATCGGGTATCCCTTCAATCCAGCCTAACGACGTAACTTCAGTTACAGGGGCCAATAGCGCTCTAGTTTTGATGCCAATGATAAACAATGAGACAAGCGAAAGAGGGGCTGAACCGACAGGTGAAGTCGCTCTGTAGCGCCGAGACAATAGGGCTTATAGATATGACGCCTGACAATAGTCCCTTTCCCGAAATTTGACCGAGGGCCCTTAGAAAATTAGACGGACTTATTCATGGGTCTTAATTATTATATGAGGTGACTGACAAAAACCCCCACCCCCTACTCCCCCCACCCTGTCCTACCTACATCACCCGCTCACACTCTCGCGCTGTACCTCTCTCCCTCTCGCCTCATTTGTGGGGGAGAACACGGGCATAGTGGGTGGGACATAGCCTAGTTACCAGGCAAGGGAACGGATACCAGTGGAAAGGGGCCAACGGTTAAGCGGGGTTACAATACTATGAGCGATAACTGTTGTTATTGTTCGTTGTAATCTGAGGAGATCGACATCTTCACGGTAGTCTGACTGGCAACGTTGGAAGTGCTGAGATTACTTTCGAGCCTACGCGCATCGAACACTTGCTTGAAAGCGTATGCTGCGCCGTTGAGCGTACTTTTCGATATTTTCTCAGAGTCATTTAGTGATTTAAGCAACTCCAATTCTGTTGCGCTCAAGAGATCGCGCCGAACGTGCTGATACTGCTCAACATTGTCCAACGAATTGAACACGGGCCTAAACTCGCGCAGAATATCTTTTGTGCGCGTCATTCCTAGGTCGGTTACTTTCGCAATCTCTGAGATTGATAACCCTCGCGCTCTAAGGTCTAAAACCTTGCTTACCTTTCTTCTCACCTCCACGGGCTTAGAGTTCTTTTGCCCCTTGGGTCTTCCGCGTTTTCTTGTCGGCCCTAATACTTCATCCGTCATATTGCTAGCGTGATTGATCTCCCTTGTCAGTGTCAATCTGCTCAAGCATCTTGCCGATAGCCGACCATGAGAGCCCGCTCGCTCGCTTAATAGCGACCAAGTGTTTAATGACTACGCTCGATGCGCCTTTCCTAGTCCAGAGGGATACCATCTGTTTCGATACCCCTGACTCCTTGGCTAGCCTGTTAGCCGACCACTGTTTTCGCTCTAGGATTGTTTTGATCAAGTCTCTCACGCTCATAGTCTCTAGCCTAACATACTGAGGCGAAAGGGTAAAAGTATTTTTACAGAAAAGAGCTTGCACTAATAGCCCCCTTTGAGCGATAACTGTAAGGAGGGGGTAAAGATATCTTTACCTCATAGCCGACTAGCAAAACGGTAAACCAAAACAGTGAGGATACTATGTCAAATGTTGTCTATGAGATCGTTACTAACAGAATCATCGAGCGTATTGAAAAAGAGGGTAAACTACCTTGGCGCAAGCCTTGGAAAAATTACCTCTCCCACAATGGTGCCCCTCAGAATCTTGTCAGTAAAAAGCCCTACAGAGGATCCAACGTTTGGATTCTGTTGGCAGCTGGTTACTCTTCTCCGTTTTGGCTCACGTTCAAGCAAGCTAAAGAGCTAGGCGGGACAGTACGCAAGGGCGAGAAGGGGTGGCCTGTTGTTTACTGGATCTGGTTTAAGAAGGAGAACAAGGACACTGGCAAGAAAGAGCAGATCCCTGTTCTCAAATACTACACTGTTTTCAATGTTGAGCAGTGTGAGGACATCGAGATCCCTGACTTAACCGAAAAGCCAATCAACACCGTTCAGTCTATTGGTGAGTGCGACCGTATAGTCGGCGCGATGCCTAAAGCCCCTCGCTTAGAGCATAAGGAGGCTCAAGCCTATTATAGCCCTACCCGCGATATAGTGAACATGCCGCGCAAGGACTCTTTTCGCGATGCCCCTAGCTACTATCACACATTATTTCATGAGCTGACTCACTCAACGGGTCACGAGTCGCGGCTAGGTAGGCTTAAGGGTACCGCTCTCCTCGCTCGTTATGGGTCTGAGCCCTACGCTAAAGAAGAGTTAGTCGCAGAATTGGGCGCATCTTACCTTTCAGGTATCGCAGGGATCCAAGCGACTCAGGAGGATCAAACGGTAGCCTATATTCAAGGCTGGTTAGAGGCTCTGAAGAAGGATCCAAAGCTACTGGTACACGCCGCCGCGCAAGCTCAAAAGGCCGCCGACTTTATTATCGGCGTGACTCATGAGGAGCAGGGAGAGGAGTAACAGGATCGGGAACGCTAGTTCCCTACACCGTAGCTCTAAGGGGCTACGGGATAGGCATCTCTCGTTGAGAGGTGTCCGACTAGCAAACTAACCGAGTAAGCAACGTGAGGTAATATGACAAAGGCAAATACACTGACACCAATAGACTATTGCGCGCGAGCGATCTCAATAGACGAGACTCGCTATAACATGACAGGGGCGTATCGTGATGGTAGCCGACTGGTCGCAACAGATGGGCACCGACTTCATCTTGTCGAGGGCTTGCCTGATATGGGTAAGGGCTTTCTCGATGGGCGAGTCTGCCAATTCCCTAACTACGAAGCCGTCTTACCTCAACGCAGCAAGCTGACAACGGTTGCAACGGTACAGCTCAATAAAAAGCAAACTGAGCACCTGAAGCGACTGGTTAAAACATACAAGCGAAAGGACTGCGACTGTATCGTGGAATCGGACTGCGAGAACAGTGTTCTTGTAATACGCGGCTATCATGTAACCGATTGCGAGGCACTTAACGGTGAGTTCGTGGTTAGAATACCTGCCGATGGGCTTAAGCCTTTCAAGATGGGGCTTAACTTCAGGTATTTAGTTGAGGCCCTACTGAGCGACTACATCACGCCACCATTTACCCTTGAGACTGAAGGGCCTAGCCAGGACGGTAGCACAAAACCGCTAGTTATCAGGTATGACATGCCGCAAGCCTATATCGGCGTGATAATGCCCCTGAGGATCGACCGTATCTTGAAAGGGGGGGCGTAACTATGACCACCCCAACCGCTCAAACTATCGACCTATTGATCAACGCCGTATTCATAGTGACGTGGGGCTATTTGTTCCGAGTCTCATGGGTACGGTGGGGGTAGTGACAGGATCGGCAGCGACTAATTAACCGTGAGGATATATGCCCAACTATAGACAATTAAAAGATGCCAGGGTTCAGCGAGTAGCCGAGATGGTTGCCGCTTTCTTGATTGAGCAAGTGAACAGCGCCGCAGAATCGGATCGGATTGAGCTTTACAAGGCTTGCTATGACTTCATAGATGACCCGAGCTTCAATCTGACTTATGCCCATGAGCGTATCTGCAACGTCGACCCTCGGCCAAGAGACGAAAACGGCGACATTATAGACACTGACGACTAACAGGATCGGCAGCGACTAATCTGACTAATGAGGTGAAGCATGAACAGTAAAAGACCCATCGAAAAAGTGACAAGAAAGGAAGTAATCGACGAGCTGACTGAAGCGCTATGGGAAAGCCTAGCCGACGACCCCGCGGTGTTAAGCACCTTCCTTACCGAGTGTCTACGGTTTGGATATGTAGGGTTTGAAGATATGTCTAACGACGAGTTAGCGCGCCAGTACGAAGATATTCTTATGTCTGAGATCGTGGTTACTGATTAAGCCCTGACCCTGATTCCCTCACGAGGGGATCGGGTGAGTGCTGAAAGGCTCTCAAAATAAAAACCCCCCAAGGTGCTGGAATACCGAGGGGGGCACGTCCCAAACAACTACCTACTGAGGAGGTAATCGTATGAGTTCGCAAGACACTAACACTGAAGTTTGTTTCCGTGAAATAGATATAAGCTACGGGCGCAAGCGCAAGCAGCCAAGATTCAAGGGGGCTGGTGACGTTGCCAAGTTCCTTAGAACCATCGCCCCGAATAATTCTCAAGAACATTTCATAGCCGTCTATTTGAGCGCATCGCACGACCCTATTGGTTATTCAGTGGTGAGTTCTGGGTTGCTTACTTCATGCCCAGTGCACCCGCGAGAGGTCTACCAAAGGGCGCTGTTACTCGGCTCTTATTCGGTAATCGTTGCCCATAATCATCCCAGCGACAGCATAGAGCCGAGCGGGGAGGATCGGAAGGTCACCGAACAATTAAGAGACGCGGGAAAGGTAGTCGGGATCAAGCTATTGGACCACGTCATCTTCACGGATGATTCCTACTATTCGTTCAATGAAATGGGGCTTTTGTAATTAAGGAGATCGCAATATGGAAACTAATTCAAAAAAAGATCAAGAGATAGCCAACACTATAGCCGAACAAATGGGAGGCGTTCGACGCCTTGAGATAATGGTCGGGGCTCGCGACTTTGTAGCTATCCCCAACGGTCTACAGTTTAGGATACCAGGCAAGAATTTTGCCCGTGATTCTATCAACGTGATTCGCGTCACCCTTACCCCAGCGGATGAATACGACATGGAGTTCCTGCGCGAGAGAAGTCTCAAGCTAAAAGAGATCAAAGCCTATCGCGGGGTCTATTGTGACCAGCTCATGAGTCTATTTGAGGATACAACAGGGCTCACCCTCAGGATGCCAGCCATCTTGGTTGGAACGGGTGACTGGTAGCCACACCAACAAAAGGATCGGCAAGACCACTCGCCTGATCGCCTCGCAGTTTGGGGGCGATCTATCGGGTGATGTTACCCGTTTCTGAGAGGTTGTTATGGTGAAAGGTTATGACGCAAGCGACGAGATTCTAGGGCTACTGGGTGGATCGGCGGGCTTAAAGCGGCTCAACTTGGTTGAGGTCAAGCGAATACCAGGGGGGATCTCTTGCTTCTGGGGGGATCTTCCGATGAAGGCTTGCGTGGTTATCTCAAAAGAGGATGGTCGGTTTATTATAGCCATCCAACACTTTAATCCCGTGAGCTTCTCTAGCTACAGCGTACCAGCGGAAAAGGTTAAAGCCGTAGTTAAGTGGGCGTTAATAAGAAAGGTTCCTGCCTAACAGGATCGGTGGGGAAAATTTTTCTGATTCTTCGGCTACGTTTACGGACGAAACCTTTTCAGGCGTATGCCGATCAAACAGAAAAAGGGGATATGGGACTTTCGTCTCATACCCCCTACCTACCGACTAGCAATCAGTGAGGACACCAATGAAGGTGTTCTCATAGGGTACCAGGCGCTTAACACAAAAGGCAAGGAAACTATGGGGAAAGTTGTTTACCTACAAAGAAAACCTAACGACACTGAAGAGCCAGTAGATCCATCTGATGTTTATCAGGCTCTCACCTCCTGGCTGGACACTCGGCCAAAGAATACACGCGACAGTTACTTAAGGCTCGCTAGAGTGTGGAGTATTTTTTTAGGCTCTGAGTTTGATCGGCAGCGCGCTGGAGCACTCTGGAAAAAAGCGACTTACACTCAGGCTGAAGAGTTCCTTTCTCAGTGCTCAAAGAAGAAGGCGAGGAGTGGACGGGCTGAAGAAAGCTCGCCGGATGGTAAGGTCTCCCCTGCTACCGTGGCGCACAAGGCTAAGATCTTAAAGAGTCTCTACGACTGCCTACTACACAAGGGGCTAGTAGCTAGCAACCCGTTTGCCCGCTCTGCCTATGAGAGAAAGGGCGCAGTCACAGGTGACAGGTCTCCCTACGAGCGAATCCCTGACGAGGATATAAAGGCTATAATCAATTATAGGTTCGACAAAGGGGTGGAGGGGATGCGAGACAAGGCTCTCCTATTTCTGCTTATTGGCGGGGCGCTAAGGCGCTCTGAGCCTATCACTTTACTGATGCGTGATGTGGTGGTGACACCAAAGGGAACTGTGATTCTTAAGCTAAGGCAAACCAAGGCGCAGAAAGTTCAGAAGCTACCGTTAGCTAAATGGGTGGGCAAGGTTGTGTTAGCCTTTAAGAAGGAGCGGCAGCGCGAAGGGGCTAGAGACAGCGACCACCTGTTTGTCCGATATTTAGCTACAAGCAAGAGGACTCCTCCCCTATCAAGCCAGTTTGTCTACAGAATCTTTTGTCGCTATCGAGATGAGCTAGGATTAAGCGAATCATTTACTCCTCATGCCTGTCGTGTGACGGCAATCACACGGCTACTTGATCAAGGCTACTCCCATCGTGATGTTAAGAAGTTATCTCGCCACGCCTCAGTCGCGATGGTTGAGAAATATGATCGGGAGCGCGAGGACGACGACAAAAGTACATCGACTGAGCTTTCGTTTGAATGATTCCCACTTGCGAAAACCTTGGCATCTGATACAACGGGCGACAGTTAAGGCAGTATCAACTTAACGAACCCCTAGCGAGCCGAAAGTTATCGCACTTTTTCCCATAACAAGTAACGTTATCGGGACATCGGGCGACATAATGGATCGGCAAGCTAGACCTACAAGGACTAGCAAATGCCTGAAGATACGAACAAAAAGATAAGCATCCCGTTTCCCGACGAGCCTGGCGCTATCTGGGTAACACAAGCCGAGTTTGCCTCGCTATTAGAGCGATTGGGTGAAGCCTGTGTGTTTCATCTGTGCGAGCAGCTTGAGCGCTACGCCGAAGAGAGCCCAAAGAAGTTCGCGGCTTACAAGAATCACGCACGAGTAATTCTTACCTGGCACCAGCGAAAGCTGAGTGACGGCTATGAGTTCTTTGAGCATCCCGAACACGGGCCAGGGTACTACCGCAAATGGTTGATAGAAAAATTTACAGGCTCTTCAGGGGTCCGATGACACTGCCAGGCGACAACGTAAACCAGCTCTTTGACAGGGAGTTTGATCACCCCGAAGAGATATGGGGTCCAGCTATCTGCACTCACAACCTTGTGATGATTTTCGGTAGTACGGGCTCAGGGAAAACCAGGTTTGTAAATAAACTTCTCTGGACCATTACAAGTGGCGGGCAGTTTCTACAGCACGAGTGCAAAAAGCCAAGAAAGGGGTTGTTAATAGAGGGCGAGCTAGGGTTAGCAGCAACAAAGAAGCGTTTCTTTCAGATAAAAGCTGAAGCCCCCTACTCTCCCAAGGGTGATTACCTACGCATCTTCTCTAAGGACCATAGCGGCGGGCGACTTCCTAACCTAGCCAACCTTCAAGACCAAAAGAAATACAACACTATCATCGGCGACGCTGACGTAATCGTTATCGACAATCTGCTATCAGCCATCTTTCCTGTAGACCGACACGATGACGACGTTAGGCAGTGGGAGCGCATCATCCCGTGGCTGTTTGCGATTCGAGACTCAGGGCGCACCGTCATAATGGTTCACCATACTGGCAAGAGCGGTACGCAGTTAGGCACTTCAATAAAAGAAAATTGGCTGGACACGAACATTCAAATCGTAGTTCCCGATACATCGAGACCAGTGAGGGGCACTGAGTTTGAACTCCACTACCGAAAGACGCGAGACGTTAAGCGCTGCGATGCCCAACCTTTGCACGTTGAGTACATCGAGGGTGATGACGGAGTTTCGCGCTGGATGTGGAGCCCGCTGTCTGATTCCAGGCGTAATGTTGTGAAGCAATTAAAGGCCGAAGGAATGAGCAGACGGGAAGTAGCAAAACAGTTGGGCCTCTCATACCGAGAGGTCAATTATCAGTGGGAGATGGAGGACTAGCATTTATGAAAAAGCAATTCGTTGTTGAGTACAGCATGAGCCAAAAGAGTTTTCATATTCAGGAGCTTGAGTCAGCCGTTGAGGCTAACGCTCGTCGCTTCTGGCACAAGCCAAGCTCAATGTTTGACTGGGTGCCTGTATTCGTGGGGACTCGCAGACAGTGTGAACTGATTGTGTCTCAGTCGGAGAGACGGTTGGCAAGAGAGGTGGAGGCTACGTCATGGACACACTAGGAGTGCTTAATCACCTAGCTGGGGTGATGACCATTGATCAATGGCAAGCGTTTAAGGCGACTGACGACTACCTCTGGATGATGGCTAAGGTTGAAGGGTATCGGGGGGCGTCGATGAAAAAGTTAACAAGGGCAGGAAAGAAGCGGAGGGCCGAAGCCTGGGTAATCGCTCAAGACATGGCGAGAAGCATCATTCGGGCTGAGATGGAGGAGCTTGAGTTGGTAATGCCAGACGAGCAAGTGCAAACACTGATAGTGCGCTTAGCTGAGAAGCTCATGTGCGAGCAGAACTTTACCCCCCCAACCTTTACCGAGTGGGCTGAGTGCGAGACCTGCGGCAAAGTCCCCGTCCCTCCTGGCACCGACAACAAAACGCCTAACTGCCCGTGGTGCATGATATGATGAGAAAGAACATTCCGTTTGAGCAGTACGTCTTAGAGCCTGGGCTTAACCAGTCAAAGCTGGGAGCTCTTAGGCAGTGCCCCGCAAAGTTTAAGTACATCTTGGACGCTGAAGAAAAGAGCTCTCCAGCTCAGGATATGGGGCAGTTGTTTCACTCGCTTGTCTTAGAGCCTGATAGTTTTAATGACCGATACTTCTGCCTTCCAGAGATAGACCGCAGGACCACTAAGGGTAAGGAACTATACGCCGAGCTAACTGCCCTTCACGCTGACAAGATACCTGTTAAGCCTGACGACTTTAACGCAGCGCATGAGATGGCGGCAGCCGTAAGAATTAACACTCATGCAAACTACCTGCTTCAAGGCGCTCACACGGAGCTGACCCTTGACTGGGTTGACGAGGCTACAGGTGTAGCATGTAAGGCTAGGGTTGACGCTTACAATGAAGAGCTTGGAATTGTAGTAGACCTAAAGACTACCGTTGACGCATCGCCCCAAGGGTTTCCTAAAAAGCTCTTGCAGTATGGCTACCACAGGCAAGCCGCCTGGTACTTAGAGGCGCTTAAGAGAAACGGTGAGGCAGCAGAGCACTTTGTATTCATCGCGGTAGAAAAGACCCCACCATTCCTAGTGGGTGTGTACCGCATTAGCGACGACACCATCAGATTATCCAAGGCCGAGAACGAAAAGCTATTACGCATTTATGCAGAGTGTAAGCGAACTGACACTTGGCCTGGATATACACAAGGCATCGAGGATATTTCGATACCAGACTACGCAATAAACAGCATGGAGGAAACGTATGGAGAACCCATTTAGCGGGATGACCCGAAGCAGAAAAGAGAAAAGGTTGATTGAGGCTGGCATTTACCAAGGCAGTTTAGTTGAGGTGAAGAGTGTTCAAGTTACTGACAAAACAACTCAAGAAAAGAAAACAAAGATTGTGTTCGCGTTTGCGGTCCCGCAGGAGGACACGGAAATAAGCGCGTGGTTTAACCCCTCGCTCAACGACAAGGCACAGATTGTAAAATTCTTGAAGGCTGCGTGTGGCTCATCGTTTACCGCTGACATCCAGAATAACCCGCAAAAGATGTGGGAGTTTGTTCAGTCGCTTGTGAACAGACAGTTCTCGCTCGTAGTTAGCCTGAATGACAACTACAACAACATAACGTCAGCTCTCATCATTAAGGAAAAGCCTCAAGCGGAGTTAGAGACGTTCACGTTTAGCGATGACAACATCCCGTTTTAGGTTGGTGGTGACATGAAGCTAAAGGAGATCGTTTATGAGAGGAAGTTTAACCTTGGCAACTACGAGGTAGAGACTATCGGCGTGGTAGCGCAGGTGGATGAGGGGGAGAAGTTTGCGGATGTATTAGCAACGTGTCGGCGAGCTGTAATGAGCCAGACAATAGCCCTTACTCGACCACAGAGCAGCGCCACAAAGGATCTGAACTTGGTGCTAGAGAAGAAAAGCGCCAGCGGTAGTTAGTCCCGCTGGTCGGGGTGTGCTGTCCACCCTTTGAAGGTTGTCTCGGATAGTGACGAGACAATCAGACAGCACTTATTCGGCAGTAACACAAAAACAAGAGGAGCCTACCGTCCCTTCGAGGAAACTTTCTAGTCCAACGGTCTTAAGGAGGAGAATAAAAACTATGGACTGGCAAGATATGGTAGGATTTTCAGCGGTGTTTTGGGCAACGCATCATCTCTTTCAAGCGATAAAGCACTATCGCCAGGAGAGGGACATTACAAGGATGCTCAGAAACTTAAGCGACATCAATGGCAAGCTCGATGACGTTGACAGGGTGAAAAGGATCAAATGACGATAAAGCCGCAGTATCAAAGAATCCTGTCAGCGATCGAGTACACGCTCTCACAGATGCGGGAGGGTCCAAAGGAGCGGGCAGGTTCAGAGTCGCTGGATGCCTATGAGCAGAGGGTTGAGCTTTGGTATCGGCATAAGCATCGGTTTGCGCTGTTCTGTATCCGCTGCATTAGGGAGACCGACGAGTTTCGATCAACGATGTATCTGCAAGAACTTAAGAGAATACGAATAGAGATATGACAACTTTGGCATGGGCGTGGGGGTCTTTCTTTGTTGGCTTTTGTTTAGGGTGTTTATGGAGTGAATGTCATGAGAGTGATTGAGTCGATGACTAAGATTAGCTTGCCGAAGTACACGGTGCGGGTATGGCGAGATGAGGGCGATGAGTATGAGCATAAGCCTGGGCTCTTCACTGACCTGCACTCTATGGCTCAAGCTAATCAGGACAACCCTCCCGCTGAGCTGGCCAAAAAGCTAGCTGGCCTGCCAAGTGTCGCCGCTGTTGAGGTCTTGGATTGGGACTCTGGTGGTGTGGTGGTTTATAACAACTGGCCGTAGGAGGAAGAATGAAAAACGAGACGCCTGAACAGATAGCCGCGCATTGGTTCGCCATGATTAAGGGAGATAACGTCGTGTTTACCTCAGCCGATATGAAGATGGCTTTCCTTTCTGGTTGGTCCAACGCTGTAGAGCGATGCAAGGATGTTTGGGATGAGGCTTACGCGGCGGGGAGAGCTGCAAAGGAGGTAAATGAATAGTCATCTTAAAACCGTCCTACAGTTTGTTATCGTCGTCATCGTTGTTCAGGTGATTACAGTAGTATCGTTCGGCATCGAGTTTATTAAAATACTCCGCGGGTTTAATGATAACTTGCAGGATAAAATAAGCATGAAAACAGAGGTAGAGTTGGACGACGCAGCCGCACAATTCGCAGACGACAATGCTATGGGAGAACATGATTGGGTAGACGCTAGTGACGGTTTCAAAGCTGGATACAGGGAAGCGGAAAAGGATCTTGGATGGAGATACTTTGAGGATGGCGATCCCGATTGGTCGCAAGAGCTGCTTATCGTGTATTATGCTAACGGTGCCCGTCATCTTGGCGTATCTTGGCGTAGTAAAGAGACGTTCGAGCGTGATATCCCCAGTAAGCAGCCCGACTACATGCTACACGCATACCGATACCTGTTAGAGCCTGTCGAGTATACTAGCAGATAGTTGTTAAAAGACGGAGTTGAGGAATAATGAAAACACCTGAAGAGTTAGCAGAGGAATTTGCAGATAGTGGATTATACCGATTGAAGCGTTATGTAGACGGTCCGATTAAACCTTCGCAAGGAGCGCATGGTTTACAAAATAGAGCGTGTAAATATGGCTTCCTCGCTGGCTACCAAGCCGCACAGCCGCAGTGGATCTCGGTGAAGGATCGGTTGCCGGAGGATGTCAGCGAGGTCCTGATAGCCTTTGGTGGCGGTGTTAGTATCGCTTGCTATGGCGGTGATTGGCGTCATCCAGTCTATCCGATGTTGCCACTATTAAGCGTGACCCACTGGATGCCCCTACCCCAGCCGCCGAAGGAGGAAGTTAATGGTGAATAGTAGAGCCAAAGGCGCAGCGGGAGAGCGCGAACTAGCCAACAGGCTAAAGGAGCTAGGGCTCACTGCCCGAAGGGGGCAGCAATTCTGCGGCGCTAATGGTGACAGTGATGTGGTATGCGAAGAGCTCTCCTCCTACCATATAGAGTGCAAAAGAGTTCAGGCTCTAAACCTGCACCAAGCTATCTCTCAAGCGGTTAAAGACGGCAAAGACAAAACGCCTGTAGTAATCCACCGAAAGAATGGGACACCCTGGCTAGCTACCATGTTCCTAGAGGACTTCATCAAGCTCGCCATACCTTCTTCCCCTCCTGCTGATATTGCCGAAACTCAAGCAAAAGATCCTCTGTGGCCGCGATAGGTCCTACTGCATGGCGGTGAACGACCGCTTCAATGAAGTGTTCAGGGTCAAAGCAGCACACAACCTCAAAGTCTTTATAGGCCATGTGAGCAGAAGCGACCTGCCCCCGTCTCTTTATGTACTGAAGTTTTAGTTCGGCTGCCACCGCATCAAGAAGGGAGCTCTTTAGCTCTTTGTTAAGAGTTCTTGTCGCCGTCTGTAGTTCAGAGAGTAGCCCCGTTAAAAGCTCGTTACGAAGGGATATGGGATGGTACTCGACAAGGCAGTTACCCACGCGAAAGTCGAAGAAGCAGCGACCTACAGGTATCTGAAAAGTCGCGCCTGGGTGAGCTACCCATCCACAGTTTTTTTCTAAGAGTTTGGCACAGGCATACTCAGAGGCCGACTGAAACCGAAGCTGAGCAATCGGCACCCTGGGCAGCCTGGCTTTTAGGAACGCATCAAACTGGTTACTTGAATTTTGTGAGGGCTGCATGACCAAGACCCACGGCCCCCAGCGCACCAGCTATCTCAACAAGGAAATGCTGAAACGGCATTAGTGGTGGGATAAATGGGGCAGCCGCAGCCAATACAGCAACCACTGAAGCTAGGCTTCTCTTTAGACCTTTAGACTCAAACATAGGCTTCTCCTTATTCTCCGTTTAGGTGCCTTGCTATGCCCATAAAGAACCCTTCAGAGCGGCGACAGTCGCGCCTACGAGGGTCGATAAAGGGCACATCGCTTGGCTTTAGACAGTTAAACCCACGAGCCCAGATAAACTGCATGTCGCACTGTTTAGTAGCCCGTAGGAAGTTGGTAACGGAGACTTGTTCCACGCTCACTCCATCGAGATCCGATATGCAGGGGCGTCGAATACTTGGACTTGGCCCGTGTCCTTCACAGTAAGAACCTTTGAGGCAAGGGCGGCGATAAGGAGAATCGACAAGACGACAGCCAGGCAGGTGACTACTCGTAATGTTGCGTAAGATCTCTCTAGCTCGCTCATCCAAATCTGATTCGAGCATAGGGGAGACGTAGCATGTAACCCCCCTGGCTTTTGCTAGCCTGTTCTTGAGCCGAATGGCGACCCTTTCAAACTTTGCCAAAAGCACCCTGTCTCCCCTCTTCACCTTGCGATTGGCAGATGCCACCGTTTCCCCGCTAAAGACCTCATACGGGCCGCAGCGCTTATTTCTCAGGCAGGGACCATTAGAGAGGTGGACTCGCACTATCTTTGGCCTAGTGTCGCTTAAAAGCCTGTCAGCGCAGGGACAGGTTACCCCAAAGGTTTGCTCTAGCCATCCGACTCTAATGACTGGCTGACCGTCAAAGGCTTTAATCGAGGCGTCACAGCTCCACGACCTCTGACAGAGGGCTAGATAAGACAGGGCTGGTTCAGCGCTAGCTACACAAAAGGTAGTGACAAGCGCCAGACTCAATATGCTTAAGAACCTTTTTACCATAGTCAGGATCACCCCCTCCGTTCCAACGGAGTAATGCTTTTTCAGTGTCCTGGTGCTTGAGAAGAAGTGTCTGAAGGAACTCGGCCCCCCATTTAAGGTTGACCTTTGGGTCTAGGAGCTCAGTAAGGAAGTCGCCTCGAAAGCCGCGCTCCCTGGCAACCTGACCCATAAGCTGAGTGAGGCCAAAAGAGTGGCAGCGAAGTTTTATCTCCGTGTCTAGGGAGCAAGCCTTGGGAACGTACCCCTCTAAAGTGGAGCGTGTCTTGCCAGAGAGATACTTTCTCTCAAAGCCTGGCTCATATCGAACCGCCCAGATGTTGCCCCCTGACTCCTGGTGGATAACAGCCGAGAGAAGCATGGGAGAGATGCCCGTTTGTTTTGCTTGCTCAACTATTAGGGGGGCTAAGCTCATTGAACGTTAAAGATGTGGGGCAGAATTGCCTTTAGACCAGTGAACCAAGCGAGGATAAGAAGGAGGCTGATAGATAAAACCCGTATGATGGGCTGGATAAGGGACTTTTGCTGCTCGGTTATCTGCTTCATTACAGACACAGGGACATACCCCTGCTCTCTTAGGAGCTTGAGCTCTTTGGTAACCCCTTCAAACCCTTGCTTTAATACAGCCTCTAGGCTTTCAAACCTTTGCTCTTGAGAGGCTTTAAGATGATGTAGATCATAGTGCCCGTTTAACTTATCCATGCTACATGCAAACTCCCCCTAATAGCCTCTCGGAGCATTTTATATTCGCTTTCAAGGGGCATGTAAGACTATCCTAGAGATAGGACTAGCGACCTATAGTGAGGCTTTATGCGGCTCTTATTGTTCTTTGTAGTGCTGGCGGTTTCCCTACCTGCTAGGGCTGATAGCTTGTGGGGGGACTATGGGGATGTGGGGCCAAGCTCTTACAACAAGCGCTCAGACGACTACCTAGTTTACGGCTCCCCCTCTCAACAGCTCTGGCAGATAGAGTCTGAGATTCAATATCAAGCTATGAGGGAGCGTCGCTACCAAAGAGAAGTGCTAGAAGAGATGCGCGAGTCCAATAGGATCGCCCAAGAAGCTCTTGAACAGCAGGAAAGAAACAGCAGAAGGAACAGACCCCTTTTTGACGACTTTTAGAACCTACCCCGCGCAGCCGCAGCATCGTCTCGGGTAGCCTTTGGATACTTCTTTATAATCACAGACTCTTGCCCTCGCCTCTTAGCGACCTTCTCATTTATGTCGCTTAACTTTGGCGGCTTACCTGCCCTAATAGCCTCTAGCTCTAGCGCCCTAGCTCGCTCCATGTCTCCTCTGACGATGGCTTCAGCGATAAGTGACGGGTATGAAATAGAGTCTTGAGCCCCAGCGCCAGCTCTCTCCCCTGCCAGGTACTTGTCATAGGCTCTAGCCGTCTTAAGGTCTCCGTAGCCAAGGAGTTGAGCCAAGAGCATCTTGTCCGTCACTTCACCTTTGGGGACTATTCCAATCCCACCCTTAGTTACTACGCCCTCGCTTGCATATCGGTACGCTTTTGCAAGGTTGGTAATTAGGGGGATGCTTACAGGAAGATTCTCAAGCGCCCTATCTGTCTGCCCTCTCTTTAGGTAGCCAGGGAAGTCGATCATCTTCCTGCCCAATGATGCGGCTGGACCACCCACGAGAGAGCCGATAGCAGCCTCAAACCCTCTGCTTGTATCAGGCAGTGGATCTCCAAACCCAGTTGAGCCAGAGAAGTTTATGCCTGTTGCAGCGGAGAGAGGACCGTAAGTTATAGTCTGCATCGCTGGCTCGGAGAGGCCGTCAGGAAGGTTTTCATCGAGAACTTTTTGCAAGCTATCTTCGGGGCTAAAGCCAAGAGCAGTCATCGCGCCCACAAGCGTCTTGTAGAATGGCAGTCCTCTCACCCCTGCGCTTGCCAATGTTGCGGCCATCGCCCTTCCAACGTAGGCCTTGTTGCCTTTGCCAGCCGCATCCAGCAGCGCGCCAAGGTATCTAAACTGCCAGGTCTTATACTTAAGAGTTGTTGACTGTGCTGCGCCCTGCATCCAAGGAGGGAGAAGCTCGCTCTTTACGTTTGCCTTAGTGTCCTTAGAGAATTGCTCAGCGAACTGTTGTCGAGAAGGAACCTCAAGATTGTTTTTCCTAAAATGCTTAACTGCTTGAGGGTATGCCTCCCAGCCAGTGATAAAGCCATTAGTCTCCGCAAACCTGTCAGAGTGAAACTGCAAGAAGAAGGCAACGTCATCCAAAGTAGAGAGCGTCTTGTTCTTGTTGTCTGCAATTCTGCTTACCTGCTTCTCTAAAGGAGCCCTAACGCTGCCCCACTTGCCCGCTGACTTTGCTGTTGGGGTGATGACTTTGTTTGCTTCAGCAGTAGCGATGCCTTGAGCAAGCTCAGGATATTTCTTAGCAAATGTAGCATCGTCCATTCGCAGTCGGTTGAGGTTTATTCCAAAACTTTTTGCGATTGTCATCTCAGGCTGAGCACCATACTTAGTGAGCTCAGGATATTGACGCTGCGGGATAGCAAATAGGTTAGAGATGGGAGTTCTAAGCTGGAACGTTAGGTTGCTTAGGTCGGTAAGTTTTGACAGGTAGCGCCATGACTCAGACTTAGTGTCGAGAATAGCGTCCTTGCGTTGCTGCAAAGCGTTTACCGCTTGAGAAAGATTTACGTCAATCTGCCTAGGGTCTTTTGGATCTCTAGGAAGCTCAAGCATCGCCTCTTTCCAGGTCATCTCCATGCGATCAAGCGCCATCTTTTTGGAGAGGCCACGGAAGTATTCAGACCACGCTCTTACTGGGTCCATGTCTGCGCCTGGGACTCGACGAGACTTCATTAAGTGCTTCTTAAATCCACCTACGGGATCAACAGAGGTCGCAACCTCATCGCTTACGCCATTAAAGTGCTCAGTCGGAGCTCTCTGCTTTAGAGTGTCGATAGTGGTGACGTAGCCCGCGTCCTCATAGGCTTTCTTCCACTTGGTCAGCTCTGCCCTGCTGTCAGTTTGCCTATCCTCGTAGAGCTCGCCGTTAGCATCAAAGACTTTCATCTTAAATTTGCCGTAGCGATTGCGAGGGACGTAGTTAGTTTGATCCCAAGTTGCGTGACGTTGCTCGATTGCGCGAAGAGCGTTGTACCTTTCGTTTGCAGCGCGATTAACGGTCTCGGAGAGCCAAGTGTCAACGCCAAGCAAGTCAGCGTCTAGCTTCTCTCGTAGTCGATTAGTCTCTTCAAGCACTCTTGGGTCTGTCGGGTCTAGCGCCTCTGTGCGTAGTTGGTCTAAGTCGGCCTGATACTTCTGCTCAAACTCCCGCTTTTTAACTGGGGCCTCAAGATTAGCCCTCTTGACGGTGTAGTTGTACTCACGATTAGCAAGTTCGTTGCTATGCTGTTGGAGCATCGCGCTAGCTTTAAGCTGCAAGTTCTTTGAGGCCTGGATCGCAGCGACCTGCTCATCAGAAAGATTGAGCTTAGCGATGTTTTCAGGGGTAAGCTGAAACCCAGCTCCCTTCTCCTCTGCTTTCCAAATAACGCCATTAACCGACTCGTCGCCCTGCATCTTGTAGAGAGCCATGAGCTCTGGCTCAACCGATGTGATGGTGCGAGAGTTATCTTCGGCAAGGTTCAGAATCGCATCAGCTAGGGGCTTAACTTCTGGGACATCCCGCCCAATGGTGTCGGTAGCAACCCAATTCCTAGCCGCAAGGATATGCTTAGGCTCATACTTGGTGTAGCGAGGATCCCCCTTGGTCGCATCTTTGACCTCTTTGCTCACTCTGCCCAAGCCTAGAAGGTCTTTGCTGATAGCTCCTCGCTCACTTGTCTTAGTGGCGTTGTAAATAGTTCTAGCCGTATTAAGCAGAACCTCTCTAACTGTGAGAGGCGAGTTGTCAGGCGTTGCAATAAGGGGAGGTTCTTTTGACTTTGCCTCCTCTGCTGCCCTAGCGATCCTAGCCATTGGATCATCAAAGCTATTCCCACTCTGCTCAGCCTTAATAATCGGAGACGGAGGAGATTCGCGCACAGCCTCATTAGTCCTGTTTACGCGCTCCTGGTCAGCGATTCTTTGTCGGGTACGGGCAAGGTCAGCCTCTACACTTTGCACCGCTTGTGTTGCTTTCTGCTGCCTATACGGGGAGCGAGAGGAGCTATAGCCGCTAGGCTCTTCAAGTGGTGGGGTAGTCAGGGCTGCTGGGTCTTGTGGCTGAGCATCTAAAGCAAAGCCTTGCTTAGGGCCTTGGTATTGGGTTGGGTCGATAGTTGGATCATTAACTACGACTGGCGCTGACACGTCTGGGCGTAGAGCTGGCGGCTGAGCAGGATCTTTGAAAAGAAAGTCATCCCCTCTGTTAAAACCTTCAGGGGCAGGAGGCTGCCAATTTGAGCGAGGTCCTGGGACATTCATTGGAAACTCAGCGGGAAGCCCCGCTGGTTGTACTGGCACAGGAAGCTGGTCAGGGTTGGTGATGAAGAAGTTTGGATCTTGGGAAGGTGCAATCGGATCAGGCTGCGCCATAACCTCTGGGGCTAGTGGCTGAACAGGACCGCCCTGGTCTGCAAGAGAATCAATCACACTCTCAATGGGATCTACTTTGCTCTGCGCTCTTTGTGGTCTGACCCCAGGCCGTCCTGATAAAGCGCCCATCGCTCCAAAGAAAGGAGCTGTGATAAATGAATCGCCAATCGCCGTTCCGATCTGACCGCCTAAATCCTCACGAGACGTTGGGAGTCCCGCTGTAGCCCTGTCGATTACTGCGTTGCCAGTAACCTGAAAAGGAGCAAGAGCGGCATTGGCGCTGCCTACCTTGAAAGACTCTTTAAGAAGCCTAGTGGGAAGAGACCCAGTGCTGCGACCAAGAAACGACAGAGGGACGTAAGACATCGCAGCATTGAGGCCGCCTGTAAGCCCAGCATCGAGCATCTTCTCAATAGGTGTTAGTGCTGGTGAGCCGTCAGGATTCTGCAATTCATCGAGGGCCCCATACTTTCTTCCCGCTGAACTGGTACCTATGTACGCGGCTGCTGTTGCTGGGCCACCAAGGAGGGAGATAGCGGCAGGAGCTACCTCAGAGGTAACATCAAGAGCTCTTTTGCCAAAGCCTTCGGGGTCCAGATTAAGACCAGCATCTACGCTTGTGTTTAGCTGTTGAGCCCAGTCCCGTATCCCCTTGGCAGTGTCCTTACTCGCTCCAAGACCTAAAGCAAAACCAAGCGGGGTAAGATTGAAAGCGGTCCTAGCTCCAGGGATCTCGCTTAGGGTGTCATCAACGGAGTCTTTCAAGTCATTACGAAACATCTGCAAGCCAGCATAAGCGTCGGCAAGGTTCGCAAAGCTCTTTTGAAACGGAGCGGCAACGTAATCTAAGACACCTGGATTAGCTTCAGGCGTGGGGATCTCCTCCCACTCACTGTCAGTAATATCCTCCCAATCGCTCATTTTGGTGTCTGTCCTTCGGGAAGAGTAACAACTTCCCCTGTGCGCTTATTCCTAAAAGTCCTATAGCGCGAGGCCTGTCCCTTTATGTTATCCACAATGTCTTTTTGCTGCGCTTCCTGCTTTTCGCCTGGCTTGCTGTCGAGCCAGCTAAAGAATCCATCAAGCATCCCAGGTCCATCCTGAGCTGGTGGTTGTGCGATCTTGGCCTGCACCTCCTGTCTGATTCGCTCCTTCTCCGCGCTGCTTGGGTCAAGTAGAAGCCCCTGCTGTTGAGCTACCAAAGCCTGAGACCAAGGGACTTGAGAGACAAAGCCCGTTGAGGGATCTATGGCATCGACCATTTTTTCTTTCGGCCCTCCACCACCACTACCGCCGCTGACTGCTCCCCTGCCCCTACCAGCTCTAAGCGCTGCTACATCCTCTGGTGTAAGCGGGGAGTCAGGGAATAGCTGTTTTGTTCGCTCATAGCCGAGAGCGTCAGCGAACCGAGCGGAATCCTGAAGGTCCGATATTCGCTGCCGCCTTTCCAGTTTATCAATGTTTTCTAGTTTACTTTGGATGCTTAACGCAGTGTCAACATCGCCCATATCAAAGGCTGTGCCGAGCATCTGAGAGTAGGCGTCCCTTATTGACGTTGGTCGCTGTCCTTGAAACTGCTCAGCTAGCGCGTCATTAAGACGAGACCTGCGCTGCATCGACTCAAGCTCAAGAGCGTTAGAGTCATTTATGATATTAGCGCGGCGCAGATTCTCAAAAGACATTTCCCTATTGTTAAGCATGTTGGAGATGTCACCGTAGTCTCCCCCAAACGCCCACTCAGGAACCATCGACGCAATAGAGCCATACATGCTTGAGCGAGGTGCCATAGCTAACCTGGGAATAAAGTTCTTAATAGCCCGTTGAATAGATCATTGTTGCCAGCTTGATTTCCGTAATTAGCCATAATCCTCATGATGTCCATCTCTGGACCCATAGGGGCCATAGGAGGAGTGCCACCTCCACCACCGCCTGAGTAGCGCTTGTAGTTATCCGCTGTAAATTGCGACAAGGCGTTCATGAGCGCTTGCTGATACTGAGACTGTTGCCCCATGCCCTGCAAGCCAAGCTGAGCGATGTTGTTGTCAGACTGCATCTGCAAGATGTTTTGCAGGAAGTTTGTCATGAGAGTATTTCGAGCGTCCCCACGATTAGCCTCAAATTGCTGCTGTCCGATCCTGCGGTCAAGGTCGGTATTGAACTGATTCCTTAAAGCCTCGTTCTCTCCCATGTTGTAGTTAGCAACAAACTGCATCATAGACTGATTGCGATTGGCTTCCTGCTCTGCGAACTGACGCTGCTTCTCGGCTTCAGTGGCGTTAAGGTTTTTTAGGAAGTCTGAGTTTGCTTGCACCTCAGCGCCAGAACCAGTGAGACCTCTTGCCGCCATTAGCTTTTCAAGATCGCTCATGCCCTTTTGCTTTTGGAATTGGTACAGCGGAGAGCCCTCAAAGTTCTTAGGCTCATAGGCTGCCATCGTGTTCGTGCCAGCTCGCATGGCGTTAAGAAGCGATTGAGTCATTGGGGATTGATAGTCTTGAAAGTTTGGGGCTACGGGTCCTGGTAATGGCTGCTGTTGAGGCTGTACCTCTGGAGGGGTTGACGTTGGAGGGCCACCAGGCGCAACGGGCGCTGGCTTTGGTGCTGCGTATGGCTTCCAATTCTTTCCAAGAACCTTATTGTAGTCGAGGCCAAACGAGGTGCCCCAGTTTTTAAGCTGCTCGCCGATGCGATTGTAGGAGGCGTCCTGTGGCTTTAGCTGACCAAACCGCGTGGCGTACTCATTGAATTTCTTGGTGAAGACATCCATCCGATTGCCGCTAATGAGCTTTCCGTCTGCGCCACGATAGAATCCCCTGCCAGCGTTTCTGAAAGACGTGGTGTAGGGGAGCGGCTTTGGAGGAGTAGTGCTGGGCTTGGTCGTCTGAGCCATCACGGTGCCGCTAGGAGGCGTGTTAAAGGCATTGTAGGTCGGCATAGCGTTCTATCCTGTCGGCAGTAATTTATTAAGGAAGCCCTTTCTTAAAGTTTTACCAGGAGCGGGAATGGGCGTCACTCCAACCACAGATGGCGGTAACGGCGCAGGAGCCTTTGGAGCAATCCCAGTAGGCGCGGCAGGGGCACGTCCTAGAATTTGATTTACGTCGCTCTCAAGCTGAGGGTTCCAGTTTATGTCTATTGTGCCGTGATGCTCGTTTACCGCTTTCCGCTCAAGAGCTTTGTTTGCGATAGCCTCCCTTTGCGCTGGTGACATCTTTTGAAGCCAATCGTTTCCAAACTTATCGAAGAAGGCTGAGTATCCCCATATATCTTTGCCCGTCAGATCTGCTGAGTTGCGCGACGTTGCAAACTTATTATTCACCCAGCCGTATTGAGGTGTCTCGCCTACAAAGTCTTTGGGTAGATATGGATTGATAAGATCCTTAGTCTTTCGCCCCTGTCCTAACCATCGAGCTCCTTGCAGTTGCTCTGGAATGATGATCCCTCTATCTAAGAGCTTTCCAAGTCGCTTGCCCTCAGTTTTCCACATGTCCTTGTCGCCAAGCCTAGAGCCAAGGAGACCACCGCCAAGAAGGCTGCCACCAAGCAGCGCCGCCCATCCGATAGGACCAAGCGCAAGACCTAGAGCATTTATAGCTAGACCAGCGCCAAGACCTGCTTGCAGTCCACCAAACCCACCAGCTTGACGCCCCTTAACGCCGCCGATTTTATTTGCATTTAAGACAGTGTCGCCTCCCTTGTAGGCCATGTACGCACCTGCTAGGCCGCCTAGCACGTTGCCCAAACCTTGAGATGCGGCATCGCTCGCTACCTGCTCTCCCGCCGCTCTAGTGGCAGCATCAGCCCCAGCGTTCCACGCAGCTTGACTCGCCTGACCAGCCGCTTGATTCCATAGCGCTTGCGTTGCAGGGGAGTATGTTGGCCCAAATAGCTGTGAATAGAGTCCAGTCCCAGCACTATAAAGATTATTTACGTCGTCGTAAGCGCCCTTAGCTTTTTGGGCATAGTTGGCGATCTGCTCAAAAGTGCTCGGTTTTGGCTGCTGCCCAAAACGTGCCTGTGCTTGCTGCTGCTGCTGCGCTTGAAGGAGCAACATTAGAAGAAGCATCCGATTCTGGTCGGCAGGATTTCCTTGAGGCACTTACTTCCTCCTGTTCAGCATCTCTTCAACAGTCGGGAAAGTCACATTCTCAGACTTAACAGAAGGGGCCGAGTAAGCTGACTGCGGGATGTTGATTGAGTACGAGGGCGTTGGCGGCTTGCTTAGCTGGTCCATAACCTTGGGAGACAGGTAGGCGTTAAGCATCGCCGTTGAGTCAAGATACTGCTTGTAGTTATCTGCCATTTTTGGAGTAAGCATCTTTGCTGCGTCCGCATACGGCTTGTAATCCTTTGCGAGCTGAGTCAGGTACTTCTTCTGAATCGCAAGTGCCTTCTTCGCAGCTTTCTGCCTGGCTTCCTCCTCCTTTCTTCTAGCCGCCGCAGCCGCCGCAGCAGCAGCTTGATTGTACGCCATCATTTGCTGTTGATAGGCAGAATTAGCAAGCATTGAGTTTTGATACACGTCGAGAAGATCGTTTCGGACACCTTGCCGATTACTGTTTGCGTCGAACAGGTTGTAAATACCGCGACCAGCGTTTACTGCCCTGCCGATGTTGTCCCAGTTCCTTCCAAGCCAGCTATTATCAAAACTGAATCCACCCCCGCCACTAGAGGACGGGCCGTATATGAAACTTCCGTCCATGTTTTGACCAATAGGAGATGAGCTAGATCCACCTCCGAACCAGCCACCAACCGTATCAACCGCATCTCCAATCCACTCAAACATGAATTCTCCTAGCGTTTCATTAGCCTTTGCACAAGGTCAGATATTGCCTGATCATTCTGTGCTGGTGCTGGTGCGGGCTTGGTAATGCCCGCAATCATCCGATCAACCTGAGAGGGATCCTTGTACCATCCCATCAGAGTGCCGAAGATGTTGCCGTCTGGTCCTCGCCAATACTGATTGGGGTCCCTGGGATCAATACCAGCAGCAGCGCGATCCTGCGGAGTAAGATTGCCTAAATTTCTTCCAACCTGCCTATCTGCCCGTGACTGTGGCTGAGAACGGCGACGAATTGCCCTATTGTTTTTATCAACGAGCCGACCAAGAGGGTTGCGATATACGCCAGGACTAAGCCTTTCTAGCTTTGGGATCTTTACTTTTCCCGTAGTCTCATCGAAATACGGATTGCCACCTGCAAAAACATCCTTCGCCATAACTAAACTCCCACCACGCTATCTTCAGTCGGTTGCTTTTTTGACTTCTTTAATTTCACTCCCTTGCCAGTCTGAATAGTCATCACTGAGATACTGTGCGCTTTCTTGTCCTTCGGAGTCTCCTTTGGGGCGTCTTGCTTAAATAGACTTTGAAGCACATCCATAAGCTCTTGTAGTTTTTGTGTGTCCATAGGGTCTCTCATTAAATAGTAAAGCTAGCTTTTGTCCCGATGTAATCCTTACTCGTTTTGCCCACGCTCACTTGCGATCACCTCGCCCAGACGCCCTGCTAAGCTCAGAGATCTCTACGTCGCCATCAGACGAGGCAGCCACGACCTTTTTGGCGATACTCTGAATAATTGTCACAAGCGTCACCGTGCTTGGATCTAGTGGGTTGATCTTAACGTCACTTAGTATCCTTATCAGCACCTCCCTTTCATCCTTGGAAAATAATGTCTGCATAGAAGCTAGGCCTTTATGATGAAATTCACGACTAAATATGGAGGGTTATTTGCGCTCGTAGCTTGGTCCGTATTTCCGTTGACACCGCCTGTTACAAGGCCGATTGCACCCGTGACGGACTTGCTTGTGCTCGCAAGTGTCTGCCCTGTTGCCGTAAGGCTGTGAGCGTGACCGTGGCCTGAACCAGTAGTATTTGTGTCTACGTTGTCTACCGTTCCTGTCGAGGAAGCCCGCATGAGAGATGCTGCTGTGCTTGCGGTAGAGCTGGTCCGAGCAACAATTCCGTGGGTGTGGGTTCCGTCAGCTCCACCAACAGTACCAGTCACCGAACTTGCCGCGTGTGTATGAGATATATCAACGGCTGCCGTGGCACCTGTACCCATCCCGTGATAGTGCGCGTAGTTTGTGTGGGTGTGGTCAATCGCCCCACCAGTGCCGCCTAGTGTCGCCCCAGTGCCCGAAGCAGCCTTACCAAGCGGGAACCGCTGCTGAAGATTTGGCACGTTAAACGTCGTCGAGCCGTCACCAACTCCATACGTTGTCGAGAGCACCGCGAACAGACCAGCATACGTCGAACGGCTGACAGCACTTCCATCACACAAAAGCCACCCGCTAGGAGCGCTCGCGCCCCCGTAGGCCACTATTGCCCCAGCGGGTGTTAATAAATCAGAGCCATGATACCCATCAACCGTGTCAGCGTTTAAGTTGCTCACTACTGTGGTTGACGCGACGGTAAGAGGCGCTGTACCCGTTGTGACGGTTGACTCAAGGGTAGAAAATACCGCCCCTCCCGCCGTGCCAGAGTAGACCTCGGATGAGTTTGTGCCGTCGGGTACAAACGTGAACTTCCCGCTACTATCGTCAAAACCAAAGAATCCCGTCTTTGCAGACACCCCATTGTGCCAGCGGAACTCAACGCCTCGGTCCTTGTTGTCATCAACTGCTGGAGCGGTATCGCCACCGAGTGTTATTATTGGGTCGTCAACGGTTGTGACAGTAGAGTTGATTGTAAACGTTGTGCCATTAACTATTAAGTCACCGGCAATAGTCGCATTCCCCGCTGGGGTTACCGAAAAGAGCGGGTTTCCAGATGAATTTTGAGCTTCAAAGACGTTCGCCGTTTGAGACGCCATCGCTTTTGCTACTAAAGTCTTACACCCGGTTGCCAGCGATGTAACAGTGAGGCCAGGAAATGCGGTCTCGTAACCGCCAAACCACGCCGGGTAACCTCGGGCCGTATTAGCTGCGTTAGACGTGCCGATAGTAAGAATGTACGCGCCCGCTAATCTGCTTCTCCAATTCGCATTGTTGTTCGTGGTACAGAAATCGATAAGGCCAGTATTGCCGCCCGTCAGAAGCATTTTTGTATAACCGCCGTCAACGCCAACGTATAAACCCTCTGAGGCAAAGGTTGGGTTGTTAGCCATGGAGCCAGTGACAGCAAGCGCCGTAGAGTTCCACCCGCCGCCAGCGAATGTGGCGCGACCATTAGAGTCCACTGTAACAAGATTAGTTGCCGAGCTATTCTGCACGTTTAGCAGATTGCCACTTTGGGATGTTGCACCTTTAATCGTGAGCGGAACTGTCGCGGCTGCGTCAGCCTCAATGGTGCGCGTATTAACGAACTGAGTCCCGTTGTGAGCAAGGATATGGCCCTTGGCCGCTGATGTAATCGCTACGTCTGAAAGCTCATCTAAGTTGGTTGCCCCGCTTGCTACGGTAGCATTGACCCAACCTGTCCCGTCGTATTTGAGAAGTTGATTATTGGAGGGGCTGGTGATGGTAACGTCGCTTAGCCCATTAAGGTCGGACGCGCCACCTCCCCCACCACCAGTGACTTCGACTATTGAAGCAGTCCCGTTGTCTTTCTTTATGTATACCTTGCCGTCGTAGGTGTTTACCGCAATCTCACCGAGTTCTAAGTCGGTGGTCGTCGGTGCCTTGCTTGCGACAGAGCTTCTTTTGACTTTAAGCGTAACGGACACTTTATATCACCCTCCGATGAGGCGTTATTTATATAGCGCCCCCCATATATATGAGGGGCGCTCACAACCTTACCTAGTAAGAACCGCCATCAAGGACAACGCCATCAATGGTTCCACCAGTGATAGACACGTTGCTAGCAGCTTGCGTCGCAATCGAACCAAGTCCGAGAGTTGAGCGAGCAGCAGAAGCATCAGCATCGTCTACGAGCGAGCGTCCAAAGGACGAGAGATCGTATGTTGAAGCTGTTCCACTTCCAGTGAAGTAAATGCCCTTGTCAGCAGCACTCGTCAGACCTGCGATAGCGGCAAGCTCCGCGTCGTAAGCCTGAACATTCGTTCCGACAACAAGAGAGAGCTCCGACCGCAAAGCAGCGGCATCAGCCAATCCAGCAACCGTTCGCCCGAAGGACGAAAGATCGTAGGTAGAGGCAGTCCCGCTTCCAGTGAAGTAGATTCCCTTGTTAGCAGCAGAGGTCAAGCCAGCGAGTGCCTGAATCTCTGGGTCGCTGTCGTAAGCTCCACCTTGAGCCGCTTTCCACACAGCGTTGCCAGAAGCAGTGTCCTTAGTAAGAACATACTCATTGGTCGCGCTTGATACACCCGAAAGAGCATTGATAGCTCCCTGAGCGGTTGTCTGCCCCGTACCTCCGTAAGAGATACCAACAGCAGTACCTTGCCATGTTCCAGACGAAATAGTTCCAACGCTTGTGAGCGAAGAGCCAGTTACACCAGAGCCAAGGGCAGATGAAGAGAGAACAGAAGATCCATTGATCTTGAACTCTTTGCCAGAAGCAAGGTTAGCGTGTTCAGAGAGATCCCAGCTATCGCCAGTATCGTTGAACAAGATCGTCTTGTCTGTGGTTCCCTTAAGGATAATACCGCCGCCATCAGCCGTAGCGTCTGAAGGAGAAGCAGTAGCACCGAGCTCAAGAGCCTTATCGTCTACAGAAACGACAGTGCTGTTGATTGTGGTCGTCGTTCCATTGACCGTGAGGTTTCCTGAAACAGTGAGGTCTTGAACAGTAAGGTCACCGCCATCGAGTGAGAGATCCTTATTTGCATCAACAACAAGAGCCTTACCAGCGCTTGCAGTGCCAGCAGTTACGCCATCGAGCTTATTAAGCTCAGCAGCGTCAGCAGTTACAGCAACACCACCAATCTTGAATGTGCCAGTGAGGTCAACAGCACCACTAAGCGTCTTGTCGCCAGTGACAGTCTGTGCGCCAGCAAGGGCAACAAAAGCT
>Ga0129333_10000589_pt1 | contig 30446 bp, 45 predicted proteins | sample CPB6_08_DNA_FD_94474 | JGI IMG/M metagenome (GOLD analysis project Ga0129333, IMG submission 94474) | Freshwater to marine salinity gradient microbial communities from Chesapeake Bay, USA - CPBay_Sum_0.6_0.8_DNA | ecosystem: Environmental > Aquatic > Marine > Coastal | place: USA: Chesapeake... | reverse complement strand
GGCTGTTGAAGAGCGTTTGCGAGAAGACATTGACAAAAAGGACTTCAAACCTTTCGATAAGTAGGATACGCCCGTGAAAATGCCGCACAGGGCTTTTTTAGCCCCCATAACCGATTACCAGTTTCGATTGTTGACTTTTCTATGCCACAAATCGTCCTCAGACGGCTCTCTGAGCATCGATATAGACCAGATGAGGTTAGGTACTGGCAACGTGTCTGAAAAGACCGTAAGAAGGGCTCTGAAGGCTTTAGAAGGACAGGGATTCCTAGACCGTAAGAGAACCAAGAGAGCAAATGGCTACCGAGGAAAAGACGAATATCGATTAATCTATGGGACTGAATTGTCCACTAGTCTAGGGGACGCAAATGTCCACACCTCACATGACTATAGGTCACGTAGTAAAAAGACTATTAAGCCATTAGTACCTAATAGCCAAGATAGTAATCAATTAAAAGAGTTTAGAAACACCGAAGGTGTTTCATTAAAGGAGATAAAGATTCCTATGAGAAACTATGACGATGGCGACGAATTGGCAGGCTTTGGACTCATTGAATCAAAGGATGCTCCACAGCAAAAGGTCTCAAAGCGCGACCCGAAAACTCGCGGCAAGCGTCCAGAACACGAGTGGACCCCAATGGATGTCGCTGCAGAGTTTTCTTTTCGCGTTGGGCGTAAGTATCCCCTCCTACCAGGAACGGTCAACGTTAGAGCCTTGTCAGGAGCACTCTCTAAATTCAGAAAACAATACGGAACAACTGCTTTAATTGAACTTGAGTTGCTTCGAATGTTTATGACAGACGAAACAAACTTTAGAAGCATCGGTGATGAAGCGCCGAACTTGTACAAACTTTACCTAGCATCTTTTGGAAAGAAGATGAACCAAGCAAGAGAAAACTTGGGATTAGGACGCATTTCCGAAAAGAAGTTGTCTGTAAAAACCGCTTCATCAACTATCGTTGCAAGTGACGGTAGGGAGTTTCAAAACTCTATGTCTGGCAGGGCTCAGTTAGAGAAGTATGAGAAAAAGTTAATAGAAGGAACTACGAAAGGAAATTCCTTTTGAACCGCATTCACTACTTAACAGGACTTCCAAGAAGTGGTAATACAGTCCTTTCGGCTTTATTAAACCAAAATCCACGGATATACAGCAGTCCTTTAAGTCCTTTGCCTCATGTAGTGCATTCAGTTACTACTACAATGTTGAACTCCCAAGATTTCTCTAGAAATCCCGATAAAAATAGGTATTCAGCGTTATTAAAAGGTCTTTACAGTTCTTACTATCAAGACGTAAAAAAGCCTGTTATTTTTGACCGTTCAAAACATCTGTTTGCTCCAACAATGATAGAGGCCTTAACTGAGCATATTGAGCCAAGTCCAAAGATAGTTTACACAGTGCGTCCTACACTAGAGATTTTAGCGTCGTACCTTACTTTGGAGCACGAACACCCTGTCTTTGTTCCTTTAATGACTCAGGAAAACTTTTTTCAGTTAACTTATGAGTCAGTAGATGAAGCAGTTTGCGACTACTTAATGCAGGTAGTACTCCCCTCATTTTTCTTTCAAGTAAATCGTGCATTAGAGCCTGCATATAGGGATTTTGTTCTATTTATAAATTACAGGGATTTAGTTACTAAGCCTTCAGAGACCCTTGAAAGAATTTATGAGTTTATTAAGGAACCCGTGTACACACACAACACAGACAGTATTATGAAATTAGAAGAAGACCGAGATGAACTTGTTGGTAGCCACCCTAATTTGCATCATGTGCGTCCTAACCTGCAGTATTCGACAGTGAACTACAGAGAAGTTCTTCCTGTTTCTATACAAAAACGGTATTCTGGCTTTGACTTTTGGGAGGAAGAGTTGCGCTATGTATGATGTAAATGAGTTGACATCCATAAAAAAGCATTGGCTTTTACGAACATCTAACATTCCACGTAGGTTTCTTGGTCTTGAAATATTAGACCTAGTAGAACGCTCAGGAGAGATTCATCCCCAATATGAGCAGTGGATTGAGGATGTTGTTAACGGTCTTGTTATAAAGCAGGTTGGCAACATTGGAACTAATGGCGTCGGTATGCTATTTGATGGAGGGCCTGGAATCGGCAAAACAACTCACGCAGTTGTTGCGGCTATGGAGGTGGTCCGACGTCTCCCAGAGGATGACGAAGAGGCGCGTAAGATTCTGGGTATGAATGCGAGCGATTATGGCCTCAATGCTCGCCCTATCTACTACATGACTTATCCTGAGTTTTTGTCGAAGAAGAAATCTACTTTCGACGCTGACCCAGAGGACAAAAAGCAGATGGTGTACGAAATCGATGGGCTTCATGGTCGCTCTAAAGTTGATTTCTTGAACGTCAGATTACTGGTCATTGATGACCTTGGAAAAGAGTACGGTTCAAAGTACGACGACACATCGTTTGATGAGATACTTCGTTCTAGGTATGACAAGGCTTTACCAACAATAGTAACGACCAACGTCATGCTAGAGAACTGGCAAGACAAGTACGGCGAAGCAATGGCAAGTTTTGCTCAGGAAGCGTTTGTACGAGTTCCGATTGTTGGTTCTGATTTGAGGGGGGCCGTATGAAAGGTAACAGCGTGCAGACTTCGTGGAGAACAATCCAACTGTTCATCTCTGCGCAGGCTGCTGGTATTTTTGAAGTTGAAGTAGATACTCAAACAAAAAAACTTCGGTGCAGTTGTCCAAAATGGAAGAAATTTTTTGAATGTAAACATGTCCGATTTGTCCATGAACGCATGTTGTTTAATGGCGGACAGTACTCAGTATTGATACCAGAAGAAGTTCCTGAAGAGTTAGCGCTTGAGGCAAACGACAACGCCGAGAAGTTTAGAGAGTTCGTTGTTAAGTACGCTAAAATAGAAGTGCTATGAAAAACGGAGACATATCGAATGTCTCCTCTCCACAACTTATAGTCACTGCAGATGTAGTGGTAAAATTAGTTGAAGAAGAGACTCGACGACTTTTAGCCAAAAAAGTCTCCTATAAAGTAGGAGATATAGACCTGCTTGCCACAAATAAACTGTGGTTATTGTCCAACAACTATGGGCTATCATTAGAACTAGCAGGTTTTGAATCAGAGAACTGGACTGAAGAACTGTTAGAAAAATCTTTTGAAAAGTTAGAACGAAGGGTAGTTAACCCGTTTAACTACTGGCAGTTGTACGAGAACGTAGAAGAGTTGGTAGGTTTGCTTCCATATAGACCGAACTTGAAGGGCATTGTAGATAAGCCTGACCGAGTTGCGAGATATGGGTCAGCAGGTATAGAACTAGCCAATATTTAACTCTGGAGGGAGGGCAAATGGCAGCGGATAATGAACACCGCTTAGTAAGCAAAGTAATCCGTGACCGCGACATTATTCCTGCGCTGTCTCGTGGAGTTCAGGACGGTTGGTTTTTAGATGAAGAAAACAGAAAAGTTTGGTCTTTTGTTAGAAAGCATTACAGCGAATACCGAGAAGTTCCAACAGCAACAACAGTAAAAGACCACTATCCAAACTACAAAGTTTTAGATGTACAAGACACTGTTGAGTATCTTCTTGACACGATGGTTGACTTTCGTCGTCGTCTACTTACTCGTCAAGGATTAGAGAACGCAGTTGAACTTCTACAAGATAACAACCACGACGCTGCTCTTCTTGCTATGGAGCAAGCAATCGCTAAAGTCAACGAACAAGGCGTTCTTGGAACTCATGAGGTAGACCTCTCTAAAAACACTGAACAGCGTTACGAAGACTACAAGGCTTTACAAAGCAAAAAGTTTCTCGGTATACCTACAGGTTTTGAAAAAATTGATGAAGCAACAGCAGGATTGCAAGGCGGTCAGTTAATAACAATTATTGCTCCGCCTAAAACTGGTAAATCACAAATTGCACTACAGATAGCCATCAATGTTCACAAACTTGGCTACACCCCAATGTTCCAATCCTTTGAGATGAACAACCACGAGCAGCAACAACGCCATGACGCGATGCGTGCTCAGATTTCTCATGGTCGTTTGCGTCGCGGAAAGTTACTACCAGCAGAAGAAGGTCGCTACATCGACATGCTCAATGAGATGGAGAAGTTGCACCCATTTCATCTTGTTGACGCAGTAAACGGAATCACCGTGTCTGCGTTATCAGCCAAGATTGAGCAGTGTAATCCTGACATAGTGTTTGTTGACGGCGTGTATTTGATGCTTGATGAAATAACTGGCGAGATGAACACTCCTCAAGCAATTACTAACATTACTCGTGCCTTGAAGCGCCTTGCTCAAAAGATTAACAAGCCAATTGTGATTACCACTCAGACCTTGTTGTGGAAGATGCGTGCTGGCAAAGTAACCGCAGACTCCATTGGTTATTCATCATCGTTTTTCCAAGATTCAGATGTAATTCTTGGTCTTGAGCCAGTTGAAGAAGACGAAGAGATTCGACTATTGAAGATTGTTCAATCACGTAACTGTCCACCCAGTGAAACAGCGATTACATGGCGTTGGGAGACTGGCTGTTTCCACGATGAGACTTACATGACCAAGTGCACATACTGCATGAATTGGGGTAAGTAGTGGACGTAGAAAAGACACTCCTTGCTCTTGATTTACCACTTGCGGCACAACGTGGCGACGAGGTCAATGGTCTATGTCCTATGCACAAAAAGCGCACAGGAAAAGAAGACCATCACCCATCGTGGTGGATAAACGCAGTCACAGGAGCACACATATGTTTCTCTTGCGGTTACAAGGGAAACTTGTACACACTTGTTCGTGATTTGCGTGGCATCGATTACCATGAAGCAAAAGAGTTTATTGATGGGCAAACAGAGTTGCCAATTGATTCGCTTCTTCGTCGTATTAAGGATTTACCACAGTATGTACAGCCTGAAGCAGAGCCAATAGGTATGTCAGAGGCTCGTTTGGCTGTGTATTCAGAGCCTCCCGCATTTGAATTAAAAAAGCGATTCCTAACTGCAGAAGCAGCAAAGCACCACGGCGTACTTTGGGACGTAAGTCATTCAGCATGGATTCTTCCTATCCGTCATCCCGATTCATTTGAGTTAATGGGATGGCAAGAAAAGGGTGCTTCAGGTCGCTTTTTTCGCAATCAACCGCAGGGAGTTAAAAAGTCAAAGACTGTATTCGGTGTTGAAGTTATGGCAACAGACATTCTTGTTGTTGTCGAATCTCCTCTAGATGTTGTTCGTCTTCGTTGCGCAGGAGTTGAAGGCGCAATATCAACCTTTGGTGCAATTGTTAGCGAAGACCAAGCAAAGATTATGCGCCGAGCAGAAAAGATAATTGCTGCGTTTGATAAAGATGAAGCAGGACTTAAAGCAGCAGAATCAATGCGCCCGTATGCTCGTAAGTACGGATTAAACTTGTTTTTCTTTGATTACACGGGAATAGATGTTAAAGACCCAGGAGATATGACTATAAGTGAGATTCATCGCGGCATAGAAAACGCTAAGTCATATGTTTTGGGTAAGGAGGCGTTTCTTGTTCACAGGAACTCTTAAGCCTTATCAGGTTGAAGCGGTAAGCCGTATGGTTGGCGAAAAGAAGATGTTAGTTGCTTATGAAATGGGTTTAGGAAAAACCTGCATGACTATTGCGGCTCTTGAGAAGTTAAACGATACGGGGCAGATACAGAAGGGTCCTATACTTGTAATAGCCCTATCAAGCCTCAAGTATCAATGGCAGAAAGAAATAGCCAAGTTCACCTCTGGAGTCGTATCTGTAGTTGTAGACGGAAATAAACAACAGCGAACAAAGGCGTACGAAGACGGACAGAAGGCTGATTACGTTATAACTAACTACGAGTCAATAGTTAATGATTGGGAAATAGTTCGTAGATATTTTTGGGGTGCAATAGTTTGTGATGAGGCTACGGCTATTAAAGGTTTTCGTTCTAAACGTTCTAAAAAAGTAAAGGACTTATCTAAAAATGTTCCTATTAGATTTGCTCTAACTGGAACTCCAATAGAAAACGGAAAACCTGAAGAGGTATACAGCATTATGCAGTTTGTGAACCCAAATCTTTTAGGTCGTTTTGATTTATTTGACCAGACATTTATTGTCCGTAATCATTTTGGCGGTGTTCAACGCTACAGAAACTTGCCTATCTTTCACGAAAAAATGAAAACCTCATCTGTGCGTAAAATTCAAACTGACCCAGATGTTGCGCCTTATCTTCCAAGCGTTATTTACCGTGAACCAATACTTGTAAAGTTTGATTCAGCCAGTAAAAAACTATATTCATTTATTGCAGAAGAACTTAGAAACGAACTCATTGAGGCTCAACAATTGCTTGGTGCTGGGTTTTCTATCGCCGCACATTACGGAGAAGGGCATAGGCCTGGTAGTCCTGCAGATATGATGAGGGGTTCCATAATGTCTAAGATAACTGCTCTTCGTATGGTTTGTGACTCTGCAGTAATTCTTGCTGCAAGTGGTGTGAACTATGATGGAAAAGTTGGTAGCGCGTATGCAAATTATTTGTACAACAATGGATATTTAAAAGTAGGGAATATAAAAAGTCCAAAACTTGAAGTATTAAAACAATATGTAAATGAGCACCTCGATACTGACCCAGATGCAAAAGTCGTTGTGTTCACGTCTTACTTAGGTGCAGTTGATTTAATCTACAGTGAATTGGGAGGAACCATTTATACAGGAGAGATGAACTCAAAAGAAAAAGAAAAAAGTAAAGAAAAGTTTTTAACTGACCCAGAATGCCGAGTTTTCATTTCTTCTGATGCTGGAGGTTATGGAGTAGACCTTCCTAATGCAAACCTTTTAATTAACTACGACTTGCCTTGGAATGCTGGTTTGGCTGTACAAAGAAACGGGCGTATTAAGAGAGCCTCAAGCAGATGGCCTACCATAACAATTCAGGACCTACTTATGGAGGGTTCTATCGAAGAACGTCAGCACGAGATGCTTCAGCAGAAGAATGCTGTGGCAGATGCCGTAATGGACGGCCAGGGAATCAACTCTCGTGGTGGTGTAGACTTGACTGTGGGAAGTCTTTTGAACTTCATTTCTCAAACCAAAGTAGGAGGGTAATTGTGGCTCGTATTGCAAAACAAGACCAAAGAACAGTTGATAAGGATGACGTTCTGTCTCAGGCACAGCAGTATGCTTTTTTTAAAAAACAAGTTGAGTATTTTCAAGAACAAATGAAGTCTTTGCGTGAAGATTTGTTTGAAAAGATTGAAGAGAACGGCGAAGTCGACAGTAAAGGAAATGTAATTTTTGAACTTCCTCAAGAGATTGAGGGTTTTGTTTCCATGACCAAACAGCGTCGCGTAACTCGTAAGATTGATGAGGACATTGCTTTTGATATCATTGATGAAAAGGGTCTAAGAGATAAGTTAATAAAAACCGTAGAAATTATTGATGAAGACGCTTTGATGGCCGCACTTTATAGCGATGAACTTACAGAAGAAGAAATTGATGAGATGTATCCTCAGACTGTTGTCTGGGCATTAGTTATGAATAAGAGATAACAGATGACTGGATTACGTGGACAGGATGAGATTGAAAAGGCCTTTGCTGACCTTGAATACATTCCTGGTTCTAAGAAAAAAAGAAGAGAACCAGACCCAAAAGTTTCTCGTCTTAAGAATGGCGAGACAAATGGTTGGGACGAAAACCCAATCATTAAAACATTAGGTGGAAAAGAAACTGAGGTATTTACAATAGGTGCACTTGCACAAGCATTGGAAAAAACCATAGTTACTGTTCGCCTTTGGGAACGAAAGGGCTACATCCCTCGTGCCCCCTATCGGTTGCGGTCTAAGACTTTAAAGGGTCAAAAGACTGGAGGAAATAGGGTGTACACTCGTTCACTAATAGAGGCTGCGGTTGACGAATTTGCCAAACGTAATCTCTTAGGCTCTGCTCGTGTAGAGTGGGGTCAACACGAAGACCTAACAGAGGCTTTATTAAAGCGCTGGAAGGAAATCACGTCCATCGAGAGCCAGAAGTAATAATTTCGTACAGAGATACGAATTACTCAGTGCCTCATTACCAAAAAGGAAACAAATGCCAATTACAAAGCCTGCAGTAAATGCAGACGACTATCTTGATGAAGATAGCGAAACAGCCCAACCCAAGGTTGGAACTACTGTGCAACAGGGCTGGGATGCCGTTGATGCACTTCTTAAGTCAGATAATTCGGAATTTCCGACTGACTTTCGCTTCTCTGAAGAACCACAACTTGTTAAGTTCTTGGAGAATCAACCATTCGCAACTTATGAGCAGCACTGGATTGAACGCCCAAAGGGTAAGAAGTCCTTTGTTTGCATGGGAGAGGGATGCCCACTCTGCGAGATTCTTGGTGACAAGCCTCGTGGAAAGTTTGCGTTTAACGTACTCGTACTATCTGGTGAATCGCAGGGCGTACAAATCCTGACTGCACCACCATCACTGGCTCGTCAAATCAAGAAAGCGCACGATGACGAGCGCAAAGGACCTCTTTCAAAAGAGTTCTGGGAGATTTCTCGATTAGGAACAGGACCAACAACGCAGTACACCCTCAACTTCGTTCGTGGTCGTGACCTTGCCGAGGAGTGGAAACTAAACCAAGAACAGGTAAATGAACTCGTAGCATCCGCTGAACCTTATACAGCAGAAGTAATTCGAGAGACCCCTCGCTCTGAACTACTAGACGTTGCTCGTTCTGTAGCCTAATAGTTTCCACACGTGGGAGAGCCTGTTACCTCCATTTCAGGCTCTCTCACTTTTAAGAGAGGGTTTTATGAATATTATTACAACAAAAGAACAACTTGAAGAGTTAGTCAGGCACTACCAACGTGTAGACGCTTTTGCTTTTGATATTGAGTCTGTAGGCGAAAACCGTATTCAGCCTGTAGTAAATGATGTTCTTTGGATATCACTAGCAACGGATAGTCGTGTTGATGTAATTCCTATGGGACATCCAAATGGAGAGTTTCTTAACTGGGATAAAGAACTCTTACTCAGTGGTCAAAGAAAACTTGCTGCAGGAAAAGAGTTAAAAGAAACTGATTATTCAAAAAACCAAGCAAAATGGAAACCTGTATTTGGTCCTGCTCCTGAACAACTTTTGCCAGGAGATGTATTCAAGGCTTTAAAGCCTCTATTTTTTAGTAACAAATTAAAGATAGGCCACAATGTAAAGTTTGATTTAAAGTCAATTGCAAAGTATTACCGTGGCGTAGTTCCTACTAAACCATTTTTTGACACGATGATGGCTGGGTTCATTATTGACAATAGACAACGTGGGTATCTTGGTCTTGCTGATTGTGCTAAGAGAGAACTAGGAATCACTGTTGAGAAGGGCGTTGGAGCACAGGTAGAGGTCCATTCTTTTAGCGACGTCGCTAATTACTCTGGTTTAGACGCAAAAGCAACTTATGCTTTGTATCAGGCTTACAAACCAAAACTTGAAGGTGAGTTAAGTCGTGTATGGAATCTTGAGATGGACGTATTAGCAGCGCTGTGTGATATGGAACTCACTGGTGCAAACATTGATGTTGTTGAACTTACAAAGTTAAAGAAACGTCTTGAAAAGGATATTGATGACGCAAAGGCCAAGGCTTGGAAGTTAGTAGGCAAGCCCTTTGCTATGAACTCTGTTCAAGAAAAGCAGAAGTTGTTATTTTCTTCAAAAGAAGATGGCGGTAGAGGAATAAAGCCAAACCTACGAATTAAAATTGCTCTTACAACTAAGGGTCAAGAGGTTGCTGCTACTGCTCCTATGAAACTGGGAATACAGCACTATTCAGTTTCATCTGATGCGCTTGAGTTTTACAGAAGCAAAGACGAACTAGTAGATGCCATCCTTGAATATCAAGACTTAAATAAGTTAATGACAACCTATGTAATGCCGTATCTCGGTGGAGAAGTAACCCACACAGTTATGGGCAAAACAAAAGTTATTGAAAAAAAATCGCTTTTAATAAACGGCAAAGTACACACAAACTTCAAACCACACGGAGCAGAAACGGGGCGTTTTTCCAGTAGTGACCCGAATTTACAGAACATTCCTAGTGGAGGGGACTACGGAAAACTAATTCGTGACATGTTTATTGCTCCATCTGGTTATAAATTAGTTGTAGCAGACTACTCTCAAATTGAACCACGTATTATTGCAGCCTTTTCTGGTGACCCAATTATGGTTAACAACTATTTAGAAGGCGGAGATATCTACACGACTATAGGTGACACTATGGGTGTAGACCGTAAGGCTGGGAAGGTTTTAGTTCTTTCTATTGCGTATGGTGTTGGCCCAGAAAAGATTGCTCAGAGCATCGGCTGTACTGTAAAAGACGCTAAGGATTTATTAGACCGTTTTAGCAAACAGTTTAGTGACATATCAAAGTATCGAGCACGAGTTATCCGTATGGCTGCTGCTCAGACACCTACACCCTTTGTGTCAACCCTATTTGGTCGTCGCAGATATATCCCTGATTTAAAGTCTAGAGACCAGGGGTTAAAGTCAAGAGCAGAAAGACAGGCCTTTAATACCGTTATTCAAGGCTCTGCAGCAGACATCATGAAACTAGCCATTGTTAGGGCTCACTCTTGTTTTGTAGATGAGCCTGGGGCTAACGTCATTTTGACCGTGCACGATGAGTTGGTTACTGTTGCTCGTGAAGATTTAGCAGAAGATGTAGCAGAAGCAATTCGTGAGTCTATGGAAGGAATCAAACTTCCAGAGATAACAGTTCCACTTATTGCGGAAGCAAAAATAGTAGATAGATGGGGAGAAGCCAAATGAGTAATGCAAACTGGTGGGCAAATAAACTGGGACAACAGCCCGCACAGCAACAGCGTCCTACCAATATGCCGATGCCCCCGTCTCAACAGCCGATGACACAATATGTTCCGCCACAACCTCAAATTCACACCGCAGTGTCTAAAGCACAGAGTGCTAGTCAAACTCAGTCATGTCCTAACTGTTCATCAAATAACTATATGAGTGTGGCTGGTGCAAAGTTACGTTGCTACGATTGCGGATATCCGTTGGAACAGTCAGGTAGCAAATACGGCTCTCTTACTGGTGCAAAAGTGGAGGGGGCTACAAAAGATGCAAGAGGAAACGACACAATCAATAACTTTAATCCACAACAAATAATTGGAAGGGTAGATGGATGATAACTGATGAGGCCAAAAAAATCGTTGCTCAACTTAACAAAAAGTTTGGTGATGGCGTCGTTGTATTTGCCAGTGATATTCGTACTGACCTTGTACCTAGGTTTACCAGTGGTTCTACAACTCTTGATTATGTTTTGGGTGGCGGGTTTCCTGGTAACCAATGGAATGAATTAATTGGAGAGCCATCTCATGGTAAAACAGCCGTTGCTCTAAAAGCAATTGCTGCTAATCAAGTAAAGGACCCTAACTTCACAACCGTCTGGGTTGCAGCAGAGGCTTGGGTTCCTGACTACGCAAAAATGTGTGGAGTTGATACCAGCAGAGTTATAGTTGTTGAAACAAGCGTTATGGAAGAGGCTTATGATGCAGTAATTGCATTTGCTGAATCCAAGTCTGTAGACGCCATTGTCATCGACTCTCTTCCAGCCCTCTCTCCTTCTCCTGAGTTGGAAAAGAACATGGACGAAATGACAGTTGGAAAGGGCGCACTTCTTACTAACAAGTTCTTTCGTGTTGTCGGTACAGCAATGAAGAGAAGCCTTGTAGAGGCAGAACGTCCCGTTCTCGGTATTGTCATCAATCAATATCGAATGAAGATTGGTGTGATGCACGGAGACCCACGCACCACTCCTGGTGGTGAGGGAAAGAATTACGCATTCTTTACTCGTTGCGAAATTCGCAGAGATGAATGGATTGAACTTGGTTCTGGTAATAATAAAGTCCGTATTGGACAGCGAATCAAAGTAAGAACTTTAAAAAACAAAACTGCGCCCCCACAAAGAGTCGCGTATTTTGATTTTTATTTTGCAGATGGTGGACCTTGTATTCCAGGAGAGTACGACTTTGCCAAAGAGATTGCTTCTCTTGCAGTGGTAAAGGGATTGATTGAGCGTAAGGGTGGGTGGTATTACTATGGCGAAAGAAAATGGCAGGGAATTGAACCCGTCATTGATAGCCTCCGTAGCGAGATTGACCTCAAGGAAGAACTTGAGAAGGCTGTCCTTGAGTCAACAGACTCCATTGTGGTGGGTGATGATGAGTAACGGATTTGAAATTATCGACCAACAATGGGCAGAGGAATTAGAGCGTGGAGTAGAGGGTTATACCGACATGCTTTTTGAAGCCATCTACGAAGGAACAGAAGAAGAGATAACTGAAACAGTTTCTGGAGAGCCATTCTGCGGTTGTAACCGTTGTTTTTGGAGAGAGACTCTGTTTTACATAGTACCTAAGTTGCTTACGGGGTACGAGGAAGGCAAAATACAACTTGAGGAGTAAAGGGCAAAAGGAGTCTCAGAAGCACGAAAAACGTTTGGCCAAAAAAATTGGTGGAAAACGTAACGCTGCATCTGGGGCTCTTTGGGCAAGAAAGGGCGATGTTCGGTCAACTGACCTATTGATTGAGCATAAGTGGACTGGTAAAAAGCAGTTTACTTTAAAGTCCGAAGCAGTAAAGAAAAACGTTAGAGAGGCAATCCTTGAAGGACGAATGCCAGTATTTGGTATTCATCTTGATGGAGAGAACTATGTCATTCTTACCGAGGATGACTTTATCGAGATGAGGGAGAAACTAAAGGATGCCTAATACATGGATGAACCAGAGTACGCTTGGCGGTATCAAGCCCGATGTTCGGGAGCAGACACCGACCTTTTTTATCCGCCAAGAGATAAGAACCAATACAAAGTTATTGCTGAACAAGCAAAAGCATTCTGTTTTGGTGAGACTGGAAAGAACCACTGTCCAGTTAAAACAGAGTGTTTATGGGATGCGGTCTCACGAGATGAACCGCACGGAATATGGGGAGGTTTGTCTCACCGTGAGAGGAACGCTCTCATAAGAAAGTGGCAAAAGAAATACAAAAAGAAAATGACCCTCAAAGAATTTATATTCAGTAAGGAAATGTGATGCCTGTTCAAAGTTCGTGGGAACTGAAGAGATTTCTTGATGCCAAAAAAACTGAGACACGGCTTCTTGGTGATATTGAACGTCATCTAATGCGAAGACCAGAGTCTGACCGTAGAACAGATGTTCTACACCCATCTGAGATTATTAAGTCTGATTGGTGTCACAAGTATGCCTTTTACCTTTTAAAGGGCGGTAAAAAGAAACAAGAAAAACCTTCTTTACGACTACAGAACATCTTTGATGAAGGACATGCCATCCATGAAAAATGGCAGAATCGGTTTTACGAGATGGGCAACCTATACGGAAAATTCAACTGCATTTACTGCAAGAACGTTACTTTTGGGTTGTCTCCACAAGAATGCGCAACTTGCGGTTGCGATGTCCTTGAGTACGGAGAAGTTGCTCTACGAGACGAATCTTTGCGTATCGCGGGTCATACGGACGGTTGGGTAAAAGACCTTGGAGAAGACTGCCTTATAGAAATAAAATCTATAGGTGCTGGAACTCTCAGATATGAGGCTCCTGAACTACTTATGGATGCAAACCATGACCTTACCAAGGCGTGGAAAAACATCCGTAGACCATTTCACAGCCATTTATTGCAGGGTCAAATGTACTTAGAACTGGCAAAACGTATGTATGGAGATGAAGCCCCTAATGAAATAGTTTTTATTTACGAACTTAAGGCAGACCAGGATTACAAAGAGTTTACGGTTAAAGCAAACTTTGAAATTGTAGAAAGAGTTTTTAATGCCGCAAGGAAAGTAGTGAATGCCGTAGAGGCTGATACGATGCCTGAGTGCAATGTTTCAGAGGATGGATGTAAGCAATGCGACTTGATTCCGTAGACCCAGCAGCGTTAGTTCCAAAACCAACTTATGCATTAACTCCTTTACCACCAGACATAACTTCTTTAAGTAGTGAGCAGTTGGCTGAACTCTTTACCATTCTTACTGGATGGGCTGACTACACTGCTTCACAACTTGCAGAGGCTCAATTAACCGAAAGGGCCGCCCAAAGAGCGTTAGATTTAAAGACTAACCGCCTTATGGTAGAGAAAATGGGTTCTGCAACAAAAGGAGACAAAGTAACTCTTATTCGTGCTCAAATAGCAACTGATGAAGATGTATTGAAATTAGAAGAAATCTTTGAAGAACGGTATGCTCGGAGAAAGATTCTTGAGATGATGCTGGGAAACCAGGAGAGGGACATAACCCTAGTCTCAAGAGAAATAACTCGTAGAACGGCTGGAGGGCCAAGGAGGGAATACGTATGAAAAAGTTATTGGTTATAGTTTTATTGCTGGCAGGTTTATCTGCACCAGCACAAGCAAATACACCGACTGTTGCAATTATTGATGTTGGGTTTAATACGTCGTCATTTACAAACAATGTGGTGCATGAGGTTTGCATCGTATCCGTAGCGTTATGTCCAAACGGCACACGCTTGCAAGAAGGCACAGGGGCAGCCACGGTTGCTGCAAACTCTCTTCCAGCATTTGCACACGGTACGACGATGCTTTCAATTCTCACATCAGTGAACCCCGATGCCAAAGTTGTATTGATTCGAATTCTCGGTCTTAATACAAACGGTAGAGCAGGCGCTTACACAATCGACGATATAACAACCGCATTAAAATGGGTTGTAAACAATAACTCTAAGTTTAATATAAAGGCCGTCAGCATCTCGCAAGGTAAAGTAAACGGCGCCTGTAGAGCAACTCCTGACCTAGTTAATAACATCAAAACACTGACTACAGCAAACGTGGCTGTTATTGCATCAACAGGTAATGAAAGTAATAGAACTAATATGGCGGTCCCTGCCTGTATTAACGAGACTATTTCTGTGGGAGCAACCGATAATCCTGAAGTGAAAAACACTGGCAAAGGCTGGGATGTGTTGGCTACTCCAACCGTTGCTCTGTACAGCAATGGGAGTGCTTCAACAGACTTCTACACCAATGGTCGTTTCTTTCACACTGCAATGAACGGGACACGACAGTTCTCTGTTGGAACATCTAATGCAACTGCTGCATTTGCAGGAATGTGGATGAAGAATTTGCGTCCAACAATTACAGAGACATATTCTTATTTCTTGTCAGGTTCTACTACAGCATCTAACCAGTGGCTGAGTGGAAGATACGTACTAATTCCATAAGGAGACAGATGTGATTATTGGGTTATCGGGATACGCTCGTTCTGGCAAAGATGAGATTGCCAAAATCCTTGTTGAAAAGTTTGGATTTAAGCGACGTGCTTTCGCTGACCCAATACGTTCATTTGTAACTAAAGTTAATCCTATTCTTGAAAGTGGCCATAGGTTAAACGAAGTAGTTAAAGAATTTGGATGGGAATTAGCAAAATCAAGAACAGAAACTCGTAGATTATTGCAAGAAGTCGGTCTTGCAGGTAGAGAATTGATTGATGAAGACGTGTGGATAAAGGCTGCCTTTAAAGACATAAACCATTATATGGATAACGTAGTTGTCTCAGATGTTAGGTTTAAAAATGAAGCAGAATTCATACGAAAAGAACAAGGAAGAGTTTGGAGAGTTCTACGAGAGGGTGTAGGGCCTGTAAACAACCACATTTCAGAAACTGAATTAGATGGTGCTTACTTTGAAGCCTATGTTCCTAATAATGGTACCCTCGAAGAACTTGAGGCGTACGTAACCAGGTTGATTGGTCGCGATGCCCACAAAATCTTTTGACGGAAATTTAAAAGACGGAGAGTTAGTATCCATAGGAATTGACCAATCTCTTACTGGATTTGCTTTTACTGCTCTCGCACTTGCCGACCCGAATCAGTATCACACTTGGGTATACAAGTCTCCGTATTTTGGCATAGAACGACTCGTGGATATACGACAGTTTTTATTTGACCACTTTGATTACATATCAGAAAATCACACTATTGAAAAAATTGCAATGGAAGGAACTGTTCTTGCCAGTCATTCAGCCTTGGTTTTAGGAGAACTATCTGCCCTTGTAAAACTTACTATTTATGACTACTTTGATGATGAGGTTAGATTTCCTGTACTGGTTCCACCAATGACTTTAAAGAAGTATGCAGCAGGTAAGGGCAATGCAAAAAAGCAAGAGATGCTTCTACAGATGTATAAAAGGTGGGGTATAGAGTTCAACGACGATAACGCAGCCGATTCTTATGCCTTGGCTAGGTTGGCAGCAGGAATCTCTCAAGACAAGGTTGAGGAATCGGTAGTAGAGCAAATGAAAGGCCCCAAATACCGAGACCAGGCAAGGGTTTAGTCTTACCATTTAGTCCTAGGAGTGGCACCACATCGGAACCAAAGGACTATCAATCGTGTCGACACAAGAACCAACAGTAGTAACTTCTACAGAAGAACCTTTTCTTCGCGTTAGTGCTGGCTCAAATCCACAGTCAGTAGCATCAGCAATTGCTCACGCTATCTATGAAAAACACGAAGTAAAACTACGTGCTGTAGGTGCTGGAGCAGTAAATCAAGCAGTAAAAGCAATCGCTATCTCTCGTGGTTATGTCGCTCCCCGTGGCATGGACCTTCTCTGCAAACCAGGTTTTACGACTATTGAGAGTCGTGATGGAGAGATATCAGCCATTGTATTCGCCATTACAGCAAACTAAAACAGGCTTATCCTTGGGGTAAGCAAGGGAGTTTTATTATGGCAAATTGGTCAGGTTTGGGACACGCTATGCGCCGTCGCACAGGTGCTCCATCAAGTCACTCAGAATCGGTAGGTACCATGAAAAATAGAAACATCGATACCCCAGAAGAAGTTCTTGCATCTGCAGCACACTCTGCAAGCCCACGTCGTTATGTTGGCGCAGATTATTCTGGCGTAACAAATGTGAGTGCAAAGCCTCTAAAAGGTAAGTTAATGCCTAAGAAGAACACACAGGCTGGCGACCCAGTAAGTGCAAATAAAGCAAATCGTAAGAATGTGCCTGCAGGAAATGCAGCACAGTCTGAACGTATGGGTGCACGCTATGTTGTTGGAGCAAAGTTTCCAGCAGTTCATTCAATCGAAGCATCTGCAACTCTTGCAAATGCAAAGATGATTCCTTCTAAGGCTGGCAGCGACTTCAAGTACGGTACAACAAGCGGTTACTAATGCCATCACAACCTCGTTCGCTTTCGCAGTTCGGGGATGACGATGACTATAACCCAAGCCCGTACAAGGCACAAAAAGTAGACGTCGAATCACCCGTATCGTACGGCTCTGAAACTCGTGGCACATACGAATCACGCACTGCGTGGAAAACACGAGACATGAGCCAGGGACGTCCTTTGCCATATTCAAAAAGAAGTGCTGGTTCTGTTTATAAATTTAATGACGACAATTCAGCGCCAACAATAAATCAAAGAAGTGTCTAATGCTGAGTCATTCAGAGTTTGCGCGATTAGCCAACTTGGGTGGAGCAAGCAGAAACTTTACTACGCTACAAGAAGCCCAAGGTCCTGGAGTTATGGTTTCTAAACCAGGTGCTGAACAAATTAGTAAAGCACCATTGACTGCAGACCAGGCTAAATATTACTTTAAAGGTCAAGAGGTACAGGCAACAGGTAGGGAGTATCACGGTGCTTGGAAGTCTGGCGGAAAGATGTTTCAAGATGTCAGTAGAAAATACGAAACTCTTAATGAGGCTCGTTCTGCTGGTGAAAAAGGCAAACAGATTGCTGGTTACGATTTAGGTGGAACAGACGTTCGTCGTCCTGAAGGTGGCAATATCTATTTCAGCAGAAAAGTAAAAGGTATAGAGACCGAACCTGAGTTTAAAGAAACTGAAACAGGAACAAGTGCATCTGAAAGAATGGCTGCTAGACCACGAGGCAAAGATGCAACAGAGCAAGTTCTGTTAAGTCGTGGAGCAACATATAAAGGAAAACCAATAACTATTGGTCAGGTTTATTCAAAGATTGCAAAAAATCGCAGAAATAGAGGTGTCTGATGCCAACAGGCTCAAACAACTTTTCTGCTAATCAGAACTGGCAATCACTTGGTGCTGGTGGATTTTATGGTTATAACAATCAAGGCGGTGCAGGAACACCTGTAGCGCACGACAACATGGACGCTCTGCGTATTGGTGTTGGTCGCGTACCTTCTGCAGAGTATCCAGATGGTTATTTGGGAACAATTCGTTCTCGTCGTGATGACAGGCTTCTTGACTCTGTAAAGAGCCGTGTAAACCAGAAGGCATATCAACGTGGTGTACACAAAGGTGAGCGCATCGAGCCATCGATGTACTACTGGCCACAAGAATTCACACCTGACATGGGAATTATGCGCCAAATGCGTGCGGTACCTGATGCGAGCAGAGGCGCTGTTGTTTACCGTGCACCACGCTTTGCACCACAGACACAACTAACTCCTGCACCACATCTTGTTAATGATGGTAAATCAAATCTTGTATCTGATGCTCCAGGTCAAATTGATGTTCGTCGCCAAAATATGTTGGCTTACTTGAAACCTGCGTGGCGATAATGGCGTACTTTGGAGTTAATGAACATGGTCGCTTCGACAGAAACTTAGCAAAAGAACAGTTTCAATCTCACGTAGACAATATTGTAAAAAAACACGCAGAGGCTACAGAAGCACTTCGTAAAGGAGGCTCTGAATGGTACGAAAAAGCACACGAAGAAGCCAAACGGGTTGGTGGTGGAGACGTTACTAAAGGAGCGGGAATTATCGCTGCCTTATCTCCTCTTACAGATTGGAACAAAAACGTTGCATACGCTCATCAATTGGTAAAAACTGGAGATTCTCCAAGTTCTCTCATTAGAAAAAATGTTGAAAAAGCACAAAGAATTCAGGCTGGAGAACATCCACGAGATGTACTAGGTGGTCACAAAGTTCGTAGTTTTTACGAAAACATTCATGACCCAAGCAGTCCAGAGCACGTCACAATTGACCGTCATGCATACGATATCGCTGTAGGAAGACCGTTTGTTGGCACTGGAGGTTCTAGAGATTTAAATTGGACTCCAGGAAAAATGAGTGAAGATTTAGGTCTTAGTGCTAAGTCCAGATACGACCACTTTGTTGAGGCATACAAATCAGCGTCACAAAAACTTGGTGTTGAAATCCCCAATAAAACTCAAGCAGTAACATGGGTTGCTCACAGGGGTGCGTTATGACACAAAAATATGATGGCGTATATGACTACACAAAACCATGGCGTGCACCTGTACAACCAGACCAAGTAGCAAAACGTTGGCAATACAACGGTCCATGGTCAAGCAATATGGAACGCTTAACATCTCAGGCTCTTATGGTTGCAACAATTCCTGGCGCTGAAATTTCACAGATGGTCAGACCACCGTTGCCACAGATTCGTTTATTCCCAGACCGATATGGTTATGACCGTCGTGCTGTAGGTATTGATGATGTTGTTACAGTCGATAGAAACTATGTAGAACCTCGCACTTCCTGGTACTCAGGCTCTCCTGCGGGATACACTGGTGCTTCTAGAAATACGTTAGGAAGTGAGTAATGCCTATTATTGGTCCAGTAGTTGGTTCAGTACTTGGAACGGTAGCACGTGGCGTAGCAGGTCCTCTACTTGCTCGTGGTGCATCTGGTATTGCAGGACGTGCTGTTAGCGCATCTCAACTTGCAAAAGCCGCAAAAGTTGCACGTAGTGCAGCAAGAGCGGGTGCTACTGCAAGCAGACTTGCTGCGTTTGCTGGAAGTATGGGTGGCGCAGCAACTACGGCTGTAGGACAGTCCGTAGAGTTAGAAGCAAAACCACTACCTACTCTTAAATCACCTACTATGGCAGGGGAGGTTGTAAATGGCTGACGATGGCGATGGCATGTTAACAATGGAACTTCAGGCTCAAGAACTAACAAAATATAACGGGTCTTCTAACTGTCCGACCTGTGGGATGATAATCAACCCTGTAGAATTTCTAGCGAACCAAGGGCACTGCACTGGGTGTACTACAGCGAAGCGCCAAAAAAGAGCAAAGGAATTAATGCAATGATGTTCAATGACCGTCGTAAAACCGCAGGTATGCCAAACCCTGATACCGCTGTAGAAAAGTATGGTCTTAATCTTCCTGGCGCAAATAGAAAAAACCCTAAGCGCACAATGGCAGACTGGGAAGCACGAGCCTCAGTTTTGGCTGCAGGTCGTTCAGGCGCCATTGAAGCCACACCAAAACCTAAAAAAGAACCATCAAAATTAAGTAAAAAAATTGGTGGAATGATTATGGGCACTGGTTCCAGCAATATAAAGACTGTAAAAGCAAACCGTGCTGCTATTGATGCAGAACTAAAGAAAGGCAAGTAAATGGCAGTCAACTCATCTCGCTCAATGAACAAGTCTCTTAATGATGGAGCGACAGACGGCAAGTACCGTAAAGTTCGCCCAGATACAGAAGAAAATGCAATGAACACCTCAGCAACTGAGGCTAATCGTCAGTCTCTACATCCATTTTATGGATATGGCTTTATTACAACTGAATATCCAAACAAAGTGAATCCAGGTAAGTAATCATGGGTAAAAGTGCAGCAGCAAATTGGGCAGGACGTTGGGCACGTGGTGGAAGACCAGACCCATTGTTAGGTAACTCCGTTCCAGATAGAGCAAACCACCCTAATAGAGTTATCAATACATCTAGCAATCAACAAGAGATTGATAATATGGTTTCAAAAATTAGAGAAGACAGAATCTCTAAAGCAGCACCTGGAAGCCCCGAGTCTAGGGGTCGTTGGACAGATAACTCAGGACTACACTGATGGCTAGACGAGTAACTCATAAGACACTTGGTGAAGCAGTTTCAGCAAGAGAATCTTTTGTAGGTCCAAGCAGCCGTGGTGGTTCTATTGCAGAAGTTGGCACCGAAACAGGAATGCTTCCTTCTCATCTTGCAGAGGCTATGCGTTCTCATAATCCAACATATGTAGTCAAGTCTTATAACACTCCTGTCGCATGGCATGGAGATAAGGGTTGGGTTGTTCCTGATGTTAAGTACAGCAGAACTACCTCTCGTTTACAGGGCGGGATTCGTCGTTCAATCAATGCGCACTTTGCTGATGCGCACAATAACGCAAGGGATTAATCATGGGAAGCATGCACGCTGAAGAATACGCAGCACACGACAAACAGTTTAAGAAGAACGGCAATGCTGGTCTTCGTGCCCATCTAGCAAGCAACCTCTATCCCCCAGTTCCAGAATCCATGGTAGGCCCATCAAAGCGTGCTATCAATGCTGTAAACAAAGGCAACCATGATGCAAAGATTAAACTTCCAGAAGGCATTACTTGGCGCGGTCAAAAGCACGCTCCAGCACACGCTATTGTTGAGGGGCATCGTCTTGATGCTTGGATTAATCCAATAGACTAGTGGCAAAAAGAAAAGGTGGCAAAGGAGGAGGCGAACGGAACTCAAACCGTCGCAATGGGAAGGCTATGAAGAAGAATCCAAAAGTTAATAAAAAAACAGGAAAATCCTGCTGTGGGTATTCTATTAAAAGAACTGATAGATTAGGACATGACCAAGGTCATAAAAAAGTAGCAGCATAAGGAGCACAATGTCTAACGTACCAATTCTCGGTTCTAAGAAAGTCGAAAAGAAAGAAACATTTCGTCTTTTACATTGCTGGGTCTGTGACACCTTAGAAGAGTTACCACCATTTGAAGGTCCAGCAGACCAGGACTATCTTCTTGCTGTTGCCTGTGAACGACATGTGTTCGATTCTGGTGAGCCACACAAAGGTAACCTTTTTGTAGACATTCCTGTAAAAGCATGGCAGGACTCTGAAACACGTAGAGACGCCATTCGTCAAATACGACAGGGCGGTTCAAAGGGTCTTGCTGAAATTGACGATACTTTCTACGATACCCGCTCTACCTTTATGGAAGATGCAATGAAATGTTATCAAGCACACAATAAGCCAAAAGATGGGTGTAATGATTGGCACAACTCTGAAAAAATGTTAATTCCCAACACAATTAAAGAGCGCCGTAAAGAAGGTCTTGATAGTTATGAAAGTGCTCCAGGAGTTAAGACTTACCTCTGTGATTTCTGTCCTGTAGCGATAGGTGTAGCACAACGTAAACAGAAATTGATGGGACTATAATGGAAGAAAAAGAAAAAGAAGAATTCTGGCAAGATATTGGTAGACCAGAGTATCAATTTGCTTTTACTATCATTGCTCATGAAGATGGTGGCGTGACAACCGTAACCTCTACAGAGGGCGTAAAACGTAGAGCAACTACCTATGACATTTTTCAGGCATGCAAAGAAATTGTCAATGATATTGAGTCTTTGATGTTGGCAGACCGAGTAACTAAGTCTGTTGTGGCAGCCCTAACACAGGACCCCAATGACCAAGTAAAGGAAAAACTACGTTCCGCCCTTTCGGAACGAGGCATAGATACCTCTAACTCTTAATTACACATAGACTAGGTGTATGGAACGCCAGTTAGGTCTAGATGAGCCTGTTGAGATTCAACGAGGTTCTACGTCCTATTTCTCTGAGCCAGAAGAGACGCTAGACCCACAACTATTTACTGGCACAGTTCTTAAAGGCTGGGTGCGTAACGGCATTCTTCATCTCTTATTTGGATTCTTGAATGAGACTTACCGACACCCAGACCTTTGGGCTCATGCATGGATTGCAGGTTCTGCTGTCTCCTATCAATGGGCAGCGCATCGTGACCCAGGTGACTTAGATGTTTTGATTGGCGTTGATTACGTGCAATTTCGTAGGGCACATCCCGAATACGTTGGGTTGTCTGATACAGAGATTAGCAAAATGCTAAACGAAGACTTTCGTACATACTTGCAACCAGAAACTGCAGACTGGCACGGATTTGAAGTTACGTTTTATGTAAATCCTGGTGCTACAGATATTCGTACTATTAATCCTTATGCTGCTTACGACTTACAGCATAATGAATGGACTGTATTTCCACGTCGAACATCTGCACCAAGCAATCCTGTGTGGGATAAGGCTGTGCAACAAGACCGCTCTATGGCTTCTGATATTGTTGCACGTTATTCTCGTGCTCTAACTGATATGCAGGCTGCTCCTAATGATGCTGCACGTCGCAATGCTGAGTTTAAATTACAGCAGGCTCTTGAACATGGCGCTATGCTATTTGACGACATTCATCGTTCTCGTAAACTTGCTTTTAACGAATTTGGTAAGGGTTATGATGATTTTTACAACTATCGTTGGCAAGCAGGAAAGAAATACGGAACTGTACCTGCACTGCGCAAAATGCACGATTACCTCAAAGCACGTCAAGAAGAGCAGGCTGTTGAAACTTATGGAGTAGAGTTACCAGACACACAGACGCTTATCAGGAGAGCGGCAACTTATAGAGTAAAGGACTAACTTGAATATACTTCTTTCACTAAACGGGGTATTAAGGGCGGAATCTGGAGAACCAAACAGAGCAGGAGTAATCTTGTACTACGCTCTCAATGCTGCGCATCGTGTTGCCATCATTACAAAAGATGATAAAGCCAATGCAGAACATTGGTTACAGTCTCACGGCATCATCGGCTACGACGACTTGCTTGATAACTCTGTTGAGTTAGCGGGCGAGGACTTGAAGAAGCGCCAATTCCTTCTTAGCAGAGGTAAGGCTCCTGTTGAAATGTACGTTGACTCTGACCCAGAGATGTGTGCGTGGGTGTTTGAGCACCAAAATGTTCCAACTATCCTGGTCAGTCATCCAAGTTACTTACCAGTAGAACATAGGCCAGATGCTCCTCGCAAGGTTCGTTCATGGAATCAAATTGAAGAGGCTGTTACAAGAGTTAACATTGCTAAATCAAAGTTTGCAGCACAGCCAAAAGATGCAACTCTGTGGGATGACTGATGATTATCTTCTCTGGCACAGAGGTTGGTAGTAATCGCACCCTTCTAGAGGGTATGAAAGTTGAGTCGATGGGGCTCAACTATTGGGGTTTGCGTAAAAGGGGACTACCAAAAACAAAGACATGGCTTATATCTGAACATTTTGAAGATAATGCAAAGGTTTACATTGAATCGGGCGCATCACAAGCGGACAAGTCTGGTCTGTCCAAAGCAGAGTTACTAGACCTTGCCGCTGACTACCAGGAGTTCCTGGTTAATAACGCTGACAGAGCCGCAGCCTTCCTAGAGTTTGACTCGCAGATTCTGGGGAAAGAATGGGTCGCCCAACAACGTCTTTTTTTCAGTAATGACCCTAAATTATGGGTTATCTGGCATCAAGAGTATGGGATACAGAACCTCAAAGAACTTTCTGAGCAATTCCAAAATGTTGCAATACCTAATGAAGAGATTGAATCAGTAACCAATCTGGCAGGCATCGTGAGGTCATACCAGAGACAGTATGGAACTAACTACCATGGCATTGGATGTGCCAAGCCAGATAACTTGAGACAGATACCATTTGCCACAGCCAGCACATTGTCATGGATATCGCCCATGAGACGAGGCGAGACAATCATCTGGGATGGAACAAAGTTAGTTAGATATCCCAAGAAGATGAAAGACCAAGCCAGACCTCGCTACAAAACGATTGTAGAGGGCGCAGGACTGGACTATTTAGAGTTTGTCAATGATAGTACCCTTGAAGCCACTAAGGTAGCGGTGTGGTCATACCTACGATTGGAAGAGTCAATGGATAAGAAGAGACCCGATTTACACATCATTGAGGGTGGTAAAAAAGAAGAAGTATCTGATAACAGCGATACGCCCCTTATGTCGGGTTTGATGGAATTAGAGGGGTACCTTTCTGATAACAGTGGAGCAGAAGGGAGGAAAGTGGAGCGAAGTGAAGTGGTTCCACGAGCCCCTGAAGAGATGCAGAACTTGCCTGTCTTTGGCTTCAAAACGAAGACTGTAGTAGAAACAGATGAGGATGGAAAGGATATTCTCAAAGATGTACCCGTCATTCAAACGCAGAGTGGTTCAATTCGTCAGTGCAACACTTGCTTTGTCGCTGCTAATTGCCCTGCTTTCAAGCCTGATAATTCTTGTGCCTTCAATCTTCCAGTAGAAGTTAAGACCAAGGAACAGTTAAAAGCCCTGCTCACAGCCATAATTGAGATGCAAGGCCAGCGTGTAGCGTTCATGCGTTTTGCCGAAGAAATGAACGGTGGATACGCAGACCCGAACGTATCACAGGAGATAGACCGACTATTTAAGTTAGTCAATCAAGTCAAAGAAATGGAATCCAACAAGGAATTTATCCAGATTACAGCCCAGCGACAAAGCGCTGGTGGAGTGCTCTCTGCCATATTTGGAGACCGTGCACAGGCTCTAAAAGAATTGCCTGAGACTCTCAAAGAAGATACTGTTACAAAGATTATCTCTGAATCAATTGAAGAGTAGTATCTGATAACAGCAATTATCAGGGCATGAAACGTAGTTAAACCTTACAGTTGACTGTTAGGTATTCGTTAAAGTTAACAAGTGCATGATAGGTTTTGACCCATCACAATAAGTCTCCCTTTGAGGGGTATTTGACAATTCTATGAAATGGTAGGGGAAATGAACTATTTTTCTTTTAAGTTGGCCGATGATTTTGTTGCTCAGTACAAGGACAAGAAGGCTCCTTTTGGTTATCGAGATGCTGGTGGAAACTCGGTAGGTGAAATCACCTTTCTTCGTACCTATTCGCGTTTGAAGGAAGATGGTCGCAAAGAAACGTGGGTCGATGTTTGCGAGCGAGTTATCAACGGCATGTACTCTCTACAGAAAGACCATGCCAAGAGCCAACGCCTACCTTGGTCAGATGCTAAAGCAGCAGCCTCCGCTAAGGAAGCATTTGACCGCCTATTTAACCTGAAATGGACACCACCAGGACGTGGTTTATGGGTTATGGGCACACCACTAGTAAATGTCCAACGAAACTCTGCAGCCCTACAGAACTGTGCTTTTGTATCGACTGGCTCTATGACAAAGACAGACCCAGCCAAACCATTTGCTTTCCTGATGGAAGCCTCGATGTTGGGAGTTGGTGTTGGCTTTGATGATAAAGGCGCAGATAAAGACTTCACCATTTATCAACCACAAGGAGAACAGCCTTATGACATCCCAGACACCAGAGAAGGATGGGTTGAATCAACCGCAGCCCTCATCAATGCTTACCTACGACCAGATTCGAAAACTCCAGTATTCAATTATGAAGCAATCCGTCCAGCAGGCGAACCGATTAAAACGTTTGGAGGAACCGCAGCAGGACCAGACCCGTTAATCAAGTTACATGACTTGATTCGCAAGATGTTTGAAAATCGTTCAGGTCAAAAGTTAACTCGCAGAGACATTGCAGACATCGGCAACATGATTGGTGTTTGTGTTGTTTCTGGCAACGTTCGCCGTTCTGCTGAGTTGCTTATGGGAAGACTTGATGATGAAGATTTCCTTAATCTAAAGAACTATGACAAACATCCAGAGCGTCTTGCTCATGGTTGGATGTCCAACAACTCTGTTGAGGTATCTGTTGGACAAGATTTATCACCAATTATTGATGGCATTGCTCGTAATGGTGAGCCAGGAGTTATTTGGATGGATGTAACTCGCAAATATGGCCGTCTTGCTGACCCTGAAAACAACAAAGATTGGCGTGCTGTGGGCTATAACCCATGTGCTGAACAATCTCTTGAATCCTATGAATGTTGTACCCTAGTAGAAACTTACTTAAACAGACATGATTCCCTCGACGATTTCCTCCGTACTCTCAAGTTTGCCTATCTCTATGCAAAGACTGTCACCCTTTTACCGACCCACTGGGAAGAGACGAATGCAATCATGCAACGTAATCGGAGAATCGGTACCTCAGTGTCTGGCGTTGCCAATTTTGCTGACAGCAAGGGATTACCAACCTTACGTGAGTGGATGGATAGAGGATACGGGGTCATCCAAGATTATGATAAGTCTTATTCGGAGTGGCTCGGTGTACGTGAATCTATCAAAACTACTACGGTCAAACCTAGCGGGACTGTGAGCATACTCGCTGGTGAATCTCCAGGAGTTCACTGGTCTGTTGGTGGTAAATACTTTATGCGTGCTATTCGTTTTGCAAATAACGACCCAATGCTTCCATTGTTTAAGATGGCTAATTACAAAGTTGAACCAGCAAATGAATCGCCCGATACGACTTCTGTTGTCTTTTTTCCAGTAAAGTCAGATGCTATACGTTCCGAAAAGGATGTAAGTATTTATGAAAAGATGGCGCTCGCTGCCACTGCACAACGATACTGGTCAGATAACTCTGTAAGTGTGACTGTCTCATTTGACCCTGAGAAGGAGTCTTCGGCTATTGGGACTGTTCTTCACATGTATGACGGTCAGTTGAAGACAGTCTCATTCCTACCAAGTGGCAACCACGTCTATCCACAGATGCCTTACACACAGATAGATGAAGAGTTCTATCATGATGCAACTATGGAAATATTCCCTATTGACTTTAGTGGGGTTTACGCTGGAATGGCTGCAGACGCTATTGGTGAGGCGTATTGCACAACCGATGCGTGTGAGATAAAGTTAATAACCAATTAACTAAAAAGGACACTATGGCATGAAAGAACACGACGTTGTTGTAGTTGGCGGAGGGTCTGCTGGTTGGATTACCGCATTGTTTTTGCAAGTCAACTTACCAAATTCAAATATAACGGTTGTAGAGTCACCAGAAATTGGAATACTAGGTGCTGGTGAAGGTACGACCCCTCATTTTATACACTTCTTAGACGAAATAAATATTCCTGTTTCTGACTTAATTCGAGAGACGGGAGCAACTATAAAAAACGGAATTAAGTTTACAAATTGGAACAACGACGGCTCTTATTACTACCATGCTTTTGGAGTAGACCACAAGGCATTAGACAACATTGGAGCCCATGATTTAGTGGACGAATATCATATTGGTTCAATGATGGCTGTCGCAGATGACTTACCATTTAAAGACTTTACATTTGTAAGCAAAGTTTGTGAAAGAAACAAGGTTCCTCACATATTGGAGTCTAACACACAGCCTATAGGCTTGAACCCAATTTTTAAATATTCCAAACTTGCAAATTTTGCAATTCATTTTGATGCCGCCAAGTTAGCAAACTATCTTAGAGAAGTTGCAAAACAACGCGGCGTGTTTCATATTGAAGGAAAAGTCACTAAAATTAACTCAAAAGAAACTGGAGAAATACTTTCAGTAGAATTAGATTCAGGTCAACTGCTTCCTTTAGATTTTGTTTTTGATTGTTCTGGTTTTAAAAGATTGATAATTGGGAATCATTTTAACTCTGAGTGGATTTCCTATAAAGAACATCTTCCAGTCGATACTGCTTTACCTTTCTTTTTAGATAGAACCAACAACACTCCTCCGTACACAGAGTCAATTGCTATGAAATATGGATGGATGTGGAAAATTCCGTTGCAACATAGGTATGGGTGTGGTTACGTTTTTGATTCTTCTCTTGTATCAGAAGAAGATATAAAAAAAGAAATTGAAGAATATTTAGGTTTTAAACCTCTTTATCCAAGAGAAACAAAGGGAAGTTTTAAGTTTAATGCTGGATGTTATAGAACTCCCTGGATTAAAAACTGCATTGCCATAGGACTATCTTCAGGGTTTATAGAACCACTAGAAGCAACTTCTATATTTGCATCGGTTGTGGCTTTACGTAGAGCACTCTTTGATTTAACCCTTTTCTTCTCCTATAACGAAGAGACTGTTTCACAATATAACGAAGAATTGTCTGCTTTTACTGAAGACATTTTTAACTTTGTGTACTTTCACTATCTTGGAGATAGAAATGACACACCATTTTGGAACAAATTTAAAGACATTGAAAAACATCCAAATGCTGTAAAAACAAATGTAATTAAGTTTTCAAAATTTGTCCCACGAAAAAGTGACTTCCATAACAGAGCACCTTTTGGATTACCTAGTTGGGTACAGGTTGCTTATGGTTTAAACAAACTAAATAAAGAGATATTTAAGAAAACTGTTAAAGACAATAATTTTGATTCCAAATATAAACTTAATTATTTGCATTGGAAAACAGTTTCAACTGATGTTGCAAACGACTGTGCTTTACACAACTCTTTCTTGGATGACTTAAAGTCATGAAATTAAACGAAATACCACAAGTAACAAAACAACTCTTTAGTAAATCTTATTGGAATAGAACAAACATTATTGAGTTTTGGGCATTTTCCACAAAATTAATCATCATTATTCCTGGACTGTTGTTAGGAAAACAGTGGTGGTGGCTATACATCTTTGCTCTTACTTCTAGTATTGCTTTGATATTGACTTCCACAATAAAAACTTTACCTACTATTATTTACTTTAATATTGTGTGGGTCGTACTGGCTTCTGCAGCACTTATTAAACATTTTATTTAAAAAGCCCCGCCATTTCTGACGGGGCCTTTTGGTATTGCTTTTGGTATGACTTTACTTTTTAGCCTTTACCTATCACTTTACCTATGTGTTCTTGCCTTTGCCTTTTGCTATTGCTTTGGCTTTTGGCTTGCCCGTAGGGAACTTTGCTATCCATTCTTTGGTTCGCTGAGTCATTCCCTTCCATGCACTCCAATCTTCGCCCCCATTGCTCATGTGATAAGCAATTTGAGCGTTCACCACAGGGTTTAGCAGTTCGGCATTGGAATCCAATCCAAACTTCGCTCGTCTATCCACTCCCAACTCTCCAAGCATGTTTATCTGAAACAAGCCGTATGAGTTGTCGCCTGTTGAGGCGTTCCCATTATGTGCGAGCGGTCTACCCGATGATTCTTTCTTCGCAACTGCCCATGCTTCTCGTAGGTCTTGTCCTTCGAACCCAACTGCTTTCAGTAGGGCTACTAGTTCAAGGTCACTCAACTTGTGAGAGTTCTCGAACTTGGCAAGTAACTTGTCGCTGGACTCTTGCTCGACTTGGGCTTCCAACGCCTCTGCCTGTGTGGGGCTAAACGCTGGAGTGATTCTTCCTATCCCAAATGTTCCTGAAAGGAACGCGGTTAAAAGAATCAGCACTACAAGCCGATTTTGTGTTTCTAGTTTCATCAGTTCTCCTAACCCAGAAAGTCATTGACAACTTCACTCGCCTTTGATTTCTGGTGACGAACGCGGTGGAGATAGCGTTCGGTAGTTTTGATAGATTGATGACCCAATCGCTCTTTTACTTCATGGACATCAACGCCGTTCTTTAACAACTGCGTTGCGTTCGCATGGCGTAAATCGTGAGTTCTTGGATACCAACCCATGCCTGACTTGGCTATTGCTTTGTTCCAAATGGTTCTCCATGTATCTCGTGGCAGGTGACTCGGTTCATCAAGTATGACCTCACCCTTTTGGTATGACTTTGCTCTTTGCGACCTTCGATACTCTCGAACTATCGCTTTACAATCGTCACACCTACAAGACCCACTTGCGTAAGCCCTG
>Ga0129333_10000588_pt1 | contig 30448 bp, 21 predicted proteins | sample CPB6_08_DNA_FD_94474 | JGI IMG/M metagenome (GOLD analysis project Ga0129333, IMG submission 94474) | Freshwater to marine salinity gradient microbial communities from Chesapeake Bay, USA - CPBay_Sum_0.6_0.8_DNA | ecosystem: Environmental > Aquatic > Marine > Coastal | place: USA: Chesapeake... | reverse complement strand
GTGGTGCACTTCGTCTCCGAAGCATTCCCGCGCGATGGCACTGTGTCGCCACAACTCGATGGCGTCGGGAAGGTTCCACGGAATGCGCCCGACGTTGCGGTCCTCGTACCCGTTGCCTTCGAACGGCGCGCCGGGGTCCAGTTCGTGCCTGATCCCGTACAGGCCACCGGCGATCGTGCCCGCGAACACCAGATAGCTCACCGCGTCGGCCCCCGGGATGCGATTCTCCACGCGGGTCGACGAACCGTGGCCCACCTTGCGGAAGCCCACGGTGCGGTTGTCGATGCCCCAACCCACCCCCGTCGGCGCCCATGAACCGGGCTTGAACCGTCGGTAGCTGTTCACCGTCGGGCCCCACAGCAACGAAAAATCGCGCGCGGTGGCGATCTGACCGGCGACGAATCGGCGGAACAGCTCGCTCGCACCGTGCTCGCCGTGGTGGTCCGCGAACAACGACGTCGCACCATCGAGCGACCACAGACTGGCGTGAACGTGACACGACGAGCCGACATCGGACATGGACGGCTTGGCCATGAAGGTGACCGAACGTCCGTGAGTGGCGGCGATCTCCTTGGCGGCGTTCTTGTAGATGTGATTGCGATCGGCCATCTCGAGCGCGGTCGAATACGACAGGTTGATCTCGTGCTGACCGCGACCGGCTTCGCCCTTGGAGAACTCGACCGGAATCCCGGCACCCTCGAGCGCGCGTCGAATGTCACCGATGACGTACTCGTCGCGCGTGGTCTGCAGGATGTTGTAATCCTCCGCGACGTTCGAATGCGTGCTCAGACCGGCGTACCCCCGCGCGTGGGCCTCCTCGTAACTGTCGCGATACAGGTAGAACTCGATCTCGCTGCCGACCATCGGTTGGTAGCCCATCGCGGCGGCGGCCTCGACCTGTCGGCGAAGGATGGTTCGCGGAGCCACCTCGACCATGTCACCCGTCTCGGAGGAGAACAGATCGCACATGACGAGCGCGGTCCTGGGAACCCACGGGAGGAGGCGCACCGTGCTCCAGTCGGCCCGCGCGACCATGTCCCCGTAACCCTTGTCGAAACTGGAGAATCGAAATCCGGTCGCCGGGTCGTTCTCGATGTTGCAGGTGAGGAGGTAATCGCAGTTCTCGGTGCCGTGATCGGCGACGTGATCGACGAAAAAACGACCCGATGCGCGCTTACCCGTCAAACGACCGTAGCGATCGACGAAGCCCATCACCACCGAGTCGATCGAGCCCTCGTCGATGAGAGCGGTCAGCTCGTCGCGCGAGATCACCGGACGGGTCAGCATGAGGTCACGCTACCCAGAGCATTCGCGCCTATTTCTTCTTGGCGGGTGCGGCCTTCTTCGCCGGCGCGGCCTTCTTGACGGGGGCCGCTTTCTTGGCCGCCGGAGCTTTCGCCGGAGCTGCCTTCTTGGCCGGAGCCGCCTTCTTGGCCGCCGGAGCCTTCGCCGGAGCCGCCTTCTTCGCCGGGGCTTCCTTCTTCGGCGGCGCATCCGTTTCGCCCGCCTCGTCGGCCGACTCGTCCCACATCGGAGCCTTGGCCGCGGGCGCCTTGGCCGCCTTCACGGGCTTCAACACACCCTTGGCCAAAGCGTCGTCCAGATACGCCTCGGCATCCTCGGGCGTCACCTTCAACGCCGGCGCGATCTCGGAGATCAGGTTGACACGAGCGCGTTCGTACATGGTGCGCTCGGCCGCGGACAACGATGCGTCACGATTGCGCGAGGCCAGGTTTCGCACCACCTCGGCGACCTGGTACACGTCACCGCTCTTCAACTTCTCCTGGTGGTTCTTGAATCGACGACTCCAGTTCGACGGCACGCGCGGGTCGGCCTTGGCCAACACCGCCACCAGATCCTCGAGCTCGTCGGGCGACACCGGCGGACGCACACCGACATCGTCCACCTTGGCCATGGGAACCATGAGACGCATCTCGCCGATCACGGCTTCGAGGATCAGATAGTCCTGGGCCTTGCCGGTGCTCAACGGGTCTTCCTTGCGGATCGCGATGACCTTGCACGCACCGTGCTGGGGATAGATGACCGTGTCACCCTTCTTGAACTTCACGCGAACCTCGCTTCGTCACCGTCGACGCCCGACACCTCGGTATTCGGGCAGACCGAGATTGTACGACCATCACGACGAGATTGGACAAGCGAGTCGCCCTCGGAACGGTCCGAAATTCACACTGTTCGCGCCCTCGGCACGATTCGAACGTGCGCGCTACGGATTAGAAGGCCGTTGCTCTATCCAACTGAGCTACGAGGGCAATCCGGTGGAGAGGCTACTGCCCGGAAAGTCTTCGTCTCAGGAGGTCCAGGGACGAGATCACCGCCATTTGACGCATCTGGTCGCGTTGACCGGGCAGGCGCAACAACGTCGCGATGGCCGGTCGATCCGGAAGTGCCACACCGACCCACAACGTGCCCACGGGTTGACCGTCCTGTTCGGTCGGGCCAGCCACTCCGGTCAACGACAACCCGACCGATGATCCGAGCACCCGACGAGCCCCTTCGGCCATGGCGATGGCGGCCTGCTCGCTCACCACCGGACCACGCGGCACGTCGAGCACGTCGAACTTCACGTCGCTGGCGTACGACACCACCGAGCCACGCAGCACATCGCTGGCCCCGGGGATCGCCGTCAAACGACCCGACACCAGACCACCGGTGACCGACTCGGCCAGACCCAGCGACCAACCACGCTCACGCAACAGGTCCAACACGACAGACTCCATGTTCTGGGCATCGCGACCGAACACCACGTCGCCGACCAGATCGCACACCCGCGCGTCCCATGCATCCAACGTCGCGCGGGCTTCGTCGGCCGTCGCACCCTTGGCCGTGAGTCGCACCTTGATGCCTTCCCAGCCGCTGGCGAGGAACGCCAGAGTGGGGTTGCCCGCCGATTCCAGTTCGGAGATCACCGGATCGAGCCGCTCGTTCAGCCCGCTCTCGCTCTCGCCCCACGTTCGGATGACGCGACTGGCGATCACCGACGTGTCACCTCCGCGCCGGCGCAGATCGGGCAGCACGGCGCGTTCCATCATGTCGTGCATCTCGTGGGGTACCCCGGGAACCGCGTAGACCACCTTGTCCCCCACCGGACAGATCAGGCCCGGCGCGGTTCCGCGCGTCTGATGAATCACCGTGGCGCCGCGCGGAACCAAGGCTTGTCGCAGGTTGTTGTCGGCCATGCGGCGCCCACGGGACTCGAAGATGGATCGAATCACGTCGGCGATGTCGTCGTGCATCTCGAGCGGCTGACCCATCACCTCGCTGATCGCCTCGCGGGTGAGGTCGTCGTGCGTCGGCCCGAGACCACCGCACATGATCACCGCGTCCGCGTCGGCCAGCACCGAACGCAGAACGTTCACGATGCGGTCGCGATTGTCGCCCACCTTGATCTGGATGAGGGAGTCGATTCCGTTGGCCGCCAACTGCTCACCGATCCACGAAGAATTGGTGTCGACGATCTGCCCCAGCAGCAGTTCGGTGCCGACGGCGATCACGGAACAACGCACGTCAACCCGCCGTCGCCGGAGTGGCCCCACGAAGCCGGTGCGCCCGCCACATGTATTGCAAACCGCTCCCCACGGTGAACGTCACCGAAATCCACAACAACCACAGCCACAGCCAGGTGGCGTCCTCCGACGTGAGCGGCGCGATCGCGAAAGCCACGCTCAGCTGCTGGAAGAGGGTCTTCCACTTGGCCAATCGACTGGCGGGCACGCTGATGCCCTTGGCCCCCACCAGCACGCGGTACATGCTGATGGCCACCTCGCGCGCACCGATGATGGCCACGGGCACGATCCAGTAGATGTCCCGACTGACGAGGGCGAACATGGCACCCAACACCAACACTTTGTCGGCCAACGGATCGAGAAAGGCGCCCGATCGGGTGGCTCCGTGACGACGCGCGAGGTATCCGTCGATGCCGTCGCTCGAGCACAAGACGAACCAGAGAGCCAACGCCACCCATGACCCCCGTGAGGAGTCCGGGATGACGACGAACATCAGGGGGGACACCAGTATCCGTCCGACCGTGACCGCGTTGGCCCACGTGGCGATGGCATTGGGGTCGACCGGCACGCTTTCATCGTGCCACATCGCACCTGGCGAAACCGACTTCGCGTCGGTGCCGTTACCGGGCGATTCAGTCGGCGACGAGATCGGGCCCCATCGCGGACCGCACCGTGACGTCGTGGAATTCACCGACCGCCAAGGAGTCGGGGATCTCGACGATGCCGTCGATCTCGGGCGCCTCACGGTGGCTGCGACCGACACCGGCTTCGTCGACCAACACTCGAATCTCACGACCGACCAAGTCGTCGCGGCGGCGAGCGGTGATGGCGTCTTGCATCTCGGACAGCTCCGCGAGTCGATCGCGCATCAGACCCTCGGGGACCACACCATCGAGGTCGTACGCGTAGGTGCCTTCCTCGGGCGAATAGGCGAAGAATCCGCACCAATCCAGTTGGGCCTCGGCGACGAAATCGAGGAGTTGATCGTGATCTTCTTCGGTCTCGCCCGGATAACCGACGATGAAGTTGCTACGGAACGCCGCCTCCGGTTCACGGCGACGAATGTCGGCGATGCGATCCAGGAATCGTCGTCCGTCGCCCCAGCGTCGCATGCGCCGGAGCAGGGGCTTGCTCACGTGCTGCAGCGACAAGTCGAAGTACGGCACCCCGCTGTCGAGGATCGCGTCGATCAGGTCGTCGGTGAGGTCACTCGGATACAGGTACAACAACCGGGTCCGATCGACTCGCTCGCTCACCGCGCGCACCAACGGCACGATGGAGCCCGCACCGAGCTCGTCGGGACGGTCCTTGCCGTAGCTGGCCAGATCCTGGGCGATCAGGACGATCTCGCGCGCCTGCAGTTCCTCGACCTCGCGCAGGATCGAGCCGACGTCGCGACTGCGTTGCGGTCCGCGGAACGACGGAATGGCACAAAAGCCGCACGAGCGGTCACACCCCTCGGCGATCTTCACGTAGGCCCACGGGGACGAGCTCTTCGGGCGGGGCAGATTCAGGAGATCGAGCGAGGGAACCGGCGCACTCCCCACCGGGATCAGTTTGCGAGCGGCGGGCTCGTGAACCGGGACCCCGAATCCGGCCACCAAATCGACTTCGGGCAACTCCGCGGCCAGTTCGTCCCCGTAGCGCTCGGCCATGCAGCCGGTGACCACCAGACGCGACGTGTCCTGTCGACGTTCGTCGAGGCTCAAGATGGTGTCGATCGACTCCCGCCGTGCCTCGTCGATGAAGGCACAGGTGTTCACCACCACCAAGTCGGCCAATTCGGCGGAATCGGTCGCGACCATGCCGTCGGCCAGGAGGGTTCCGATCAACTTGTCGGAGTCCACTTGGTTCTTCGGACAGCCGAGCGTCTCGACGTAGAAGCGCTTCTGCTGGCCCGACACGCTGGTCAGGCTACCGGTCGCCTCATGCCGAGTGGGCGAGGCGCAGACCGGGCCACGGCCATTCCATCTTCACCAGTCGCCCGGTTCCCGACAGGGTGATCCATGCCGTGTTCGAGCCGTCGGCGGCGAAGCAGATGTTGGTCGTCAACAAGTCACCGGTGGCGATGTGCCGCAGGATCTCGCCGTTGGGTGCGATGACGGTGATGCCGCCGTTCACCAGAGTCGCCACGCACACGTTGCCCGCACCGTCGACCGCCAACGAATCGAGCAACTGCAAACCGGGCAATCCGCACAACACCACACTGGTGTCTCCGGGCATGGTCGGCGACAACACACCGGGCGACACGACGTCGCGCTGGAACACGCGACCCGTGTGGGTCTCGGCCCAATAGATCTTCTTGCCGTCGGGCGACAATCCGATTCCGTTGGGTGATTCCGCGGGGAAATCCACCTCCACGATCGATGAGCCGTCGGCCTTGGCGTAATAGATGCCCGACAAGTCGCTCGTTCGGGCCACGAGATCGCGGATACCGTGATCGGTGAAGTAGAAGCCCCCGTGTTCGTCGAACACCAGGTCGTTCGGAGAGCGCAACGGATGACCGTCGCACGACGTGTACAAGTCCGTCACGGCGCCGGTCGCCAGATCGACGCGCTGGATCCGACCACCGCTGTATCGCGTCGAATCGAACGGTCCCGGAAACGACAGACCGCCGAAGTCGATCTCGGTGAAACTCCCCCCGTTGTTGCACAGGTACAAGGCGCCATCGGGACCGATGGCCGCTCCGTTGGGTCCCCCCACGATCTCGGCGACGGTCTCTTTCGAACCGTCGGGACGCACGCGCGTGATGCGCGGACCGAACATCTCCACCAACACCACGCTGCCGTCCGCCATGGCGATCGGGCCTTCGGGGAACTTCAGCCCCGCGGCGACTTCGATGATTTCCCCGGTGTTCGTCATCTCACGATCATGCCATGCCGGAGCGAACGTCTTTTCAGCCGAGGGCCTCGAACTCCTCGACCGTCATGAGCACCTCGCGGGCCTTGCTGCCCACGCTCGGCCCGACCACGCCTCGCTCTTCCAGCAGGTCCATGATGCGCCCGGCGCGGGCGAAGCCCACCTTCAACTTGCGCTGCAACATCGAGGTGGAGCCCAGTTGGCTGCGCACGACCAGTTCCATGGCCGCCTTCATCAACGTCTCGTCGTCATCGTCGTCGCTGTAGCTCTCGGTGATCGCCATTCCCGCCGGACTGCCGGCGGCGGGTTCGTCGCCCTCGACGCCCTTCACGTAGGTCACCTCGGGAGCCTGCTTGCGCCAATGGGCCACCACCTTGCGCACCTCGTCCTCTTCCACCCAACATCCTTGGATGCGCTGGGCCACCGACGAGTTGCCCGGCAACAACAACATGTCACCTTTGCCCACCAGCTTCTCGGCACCCACCTGATCGAGAATGACGCGGCTGTCAGTCTGACTGGACACCGAGTACGCCGCGCGCGCGGGAACGTTGGCCTTGATGACTCCGGTGATGACGTTCACCGACGGACGCTGGGTGGCCACGATGAGGTGGATTCCCACCGCACGAGCCTTTTGCGCGATGCGGGTGATGCTCTCTTCCACGTCACGAGCCGCCACCATCATGAGGTCGTTCAGCTCGTCGACCACGACCACGATGAAATACATGCGCTCGGCGACCGTGTCGGCGCCCTTTTCCGCTTGGATTTCGCCGCGATCGAAGGCGGCGTTGTAGCCGGTGATGTCGCGATACCCCATCTCGAACAACAGGTCGTAGCGACGCTCCATCTCGCGCACGGCCCACGACAACGCGTTGGCGGCCTTCTTCGGGTTGGTGACCGGTTGCGTGAGCAAGTGCGGAAGACGCGCGTACTGACCCATCTCCACCTGCTTGGGGTCGATCAGGATCATGCGCACCTGATCGGGAGTGGATCGCATCAACAACGACGTGATGATGCAGTTGATACCGCTCGACTTTCCCGCACCGGTGGCGCCGGCGATGAGCAGGTGGGGTGTGGTGGCCAGGTTCAAGAAGACCGACCGACCCGCGATGTCCTTGCCCACGGCCACGTCGAGCGGGTGCGTGGCCAGTTTCGACTCGGCCGAGGCCATGATGTCGCCGAGGGACACCAGCTGCCGCGATCGATTGGGCACCTCGATGCCGATGAGCGACTCGCCGGGAATCGGCGCCAGGATACGCACGTCGGTGGCGGCCATGGCGTAGGCGATGTCCTTTTGCAGGCTCGTCACCCGCGCCACCTTCACGCCGGGGTGCAATTCGAGTTCGTACCGGGTGACCGTGGGTCCGACGGTGCGGCCCTTCAACGTGACGTCGACACCGTGCGACCGCAACGATTCCTCCAGCAAACGTCCCCGCTCGCTGATCTCGGCGTCGTCGATGGCCTGCTTGCCCGAGCGGCTGAGCAACGACGCCGCCGGCAGCACCCACTCGCTCGGCGGAGCCACCGGGGTGTCGAGTCGACCCTGCGTGTGCGGCTCGGATGCTTCGGCTCGCGGCGTGCGCTTGCGCCGCTCCGGTTTGGCCGCCGGCTCTTCGACTTCCTCGTCGACTTCCTCGACCTCGTCGTCAGCGACCTCGGATTCGGCGGTGTCGTCGTCGGCCAGGAAGGGGTCGTACACCCCTTCGCCGGAATACTCCGCTTCCTCGGACTCACCGGCGACCGCGTCGGATTCACGTTCGGGGTTCATCACCTGGCGAAGACTCGACCCGATACCCCCGAACAACCGCGACAGCATCGAACCGACCGCGTCGATCATGGCCTTGAGTCCCATGTTGGTGATCAGGAGCAACGAACCGAGCGCCAGAGCCACGAACACCAACGAGGCACCGATGGGCCCGATGAGCGACGACAGTGTCTGACCGACGGCGGCGCCGACCCAACCACCTGCACCACCCAACGCGTCGACTCCGGTGAAGGCATCGGGGCCGCGCACGATGTGCAACTGACCGAGCGCCGCCAGCACCATGGCACCCCAGCCCAGCGCCAACTTCATGCGACTGGGAGCTTCGTCGCCCCGCAGCAGCGCCACACCGATGGCCACCGACACCAACGGCAATCCGTAGCGGGCCAGACCCATGATGGCGCCCAGAGCGGTGTCCGTCCCGCGGCCGACCGGACCCGCGAGGCGCACGTACACCGCCAGTCCGATGAGCACGCCCAGCACGAAAAAGGCGATGGCCGACAGCTCGTGTTCGCGCCCCGACAGGGCCTCGCGCACCTCGCCGCGGGCGTTCGACTGACGACGGGAACCCGTCGGTGGGGTCTCCACGGCCGCGCCCGAACGCGAACTCGACGTGGTCCCCGTCTTCTTGCGGGATCCGGAGGGTTTGGTGCTGGCCATCAGGCGAAACGCTAACAACCGGGGGGATACGTGTTCGGGCATACCCCGCGCCGCCCGCAGGTGTCGTACCGTGTCGGAGCAGGACTTATTCCGCGTCGGTGCCGATGATGGACCCGTTCGCGTCCACCACCACCGCCAGCTCGCCGCCGCGAGACGAGCGCATCAACACGCGGTACTCGACCCGCAGGGCCGCTCCGGAGACACCGGCACCGGTGACGACGAACATGGTGGGTTCGCTCTCGGGAAGTTCTCTCAGAACGTCGTCCAGCACCTCGTCGACGTTCAGGTCCACGATCCCGCGCACGAACGTGACCCCGCTGGCCTCCACCGGGGTCGACGGTCCGACCAGAGCTTCGCCGTCGTAGATGTATTGCACGACCGAGGCACCCTCGACGGCCACGAACACGTTGACGACCAACGACGTGGCGTTCACCTCGAAATAGGTCGTGGAGTCCCCGAGTGTCTCCTCCACCGCGTCGAGCGCCGGCTCGATCAGATCGACGCGCAACGCCGGAGTCGCCGACCCCTCGCCACCCCCGCCACAGGCCGCCAGAACCGCGCCGGACACCGCGAGCAACGCCCCGACCAGACGCGCGCGTCGCACGGGATCAGACCTCCATGACGACGGGCACGATCATCGGTCGGCGCTTGGTGCGCTCCGACACGAACTTGCCCGCCGCACGGCGCACATCCTTCTCCAGACCCTCGGGATCGCGCACGCCCTCGGCCAGGGCCTTCTCCACCGCCGCGGCCACCGCGTCGCAGGCCTCGTCCAACAGATCCTCGGCCTCGGGGGCGTACACCCAACCACGGGTGATGATCTCGGGACCCGTGAGCACCTTGCCCGTCGAGGTGTCCACGGTGACGATCACCACCACCACGCCTTCCTCGGCGAGCACCCGACGATCGCGCAACACGCCTTGTCCGACGTCGCCCACGATGCCGTCGACGTACAACATGCCCGCGGGCACCCGGCCCGAGGCGATCAAGCCGTCGTCGGACAACTCCAGCACGTCACCGTCCTCGCACAACAAGATGTGGTCGCGACGCACGCCCATCAGTTCGCCGAGCTTGGCGTGCGCCACCAGGTGGCGGTACTCGCCGTGCACCGGCACGAACCACTCGGGCTTCACGATGGACAGGTAGGTCTTCAGTTCGTCGGCTTGGGCGTGTCCGGTGGCGTGAACGTCGGCGATTCCCGAGTGCACCACCTCGGCTCCGGCGCGCAACAGCCCGTCGATCACGCGCGTCACGTTGAACTCGTTGCCCGGAATGGCGTGGCTGGACAAGATGACCGTGTCGTGTTCACCGACCTTGAGCAACTTGCTGTCACCACGGGCCATCAACGACAGCGCCGACATGGGTTCGCCCTGACTGCCGGTGGAGATCACGCACACCTTGTGCGGAGGGAAATCGGCGGCTTGCTCGATGTCGATCAGGGTGTCGTCGGGAACCCTCAACACCCCGAGGTCGCGCGCCATGCGCACGTTCTTCTGCATCGACCGACCCACGGTGGCCACCTTGCGTCCGGTGTCCACGGCGGCGTCGATGATCTGTTGAACACGATGAATGTGGCTGGCGAAGGACGCGGTGATGATGCGTCGATCACGGTGCTCGTGGAACAAGGCCCGCAACACGGCGCCGATGCTCGTTTCACTCGGCGCGTGACCGTGCTCCTCGGCGTTCGTCGAGTCGCACAGCAACAGGCGCACGCCCTCGGTGCTGGCGATGGCGCCGATGCGGGCCAGATCGGTGCGACGACCGTCGACGGGCGTGAGATCGAGCTTGAAGTCGCCCGAGTGCAAGATGACCCCTTGCGGAGTGTGAACCGCCACCGCGAACGCGTGGGGCACCGAGTGCGTCACGGGGATGAACTCCACGTCGAAGGGGCCGATCATGCGACGTTCTCCGTCTCGCACCACCACCAGGTCGGTGCGACCGAGCAGCCCAGCCTCCTCGATACGACTACGTGCCAGTCCCAACGTGACCGCCGAACCGAACACCGGGAACGACAACTCGCGCAACAGGAACTGCAACGCCCCGACGTGGTCCTCGTGCCCGTGCGTGGCCACGCACCCCACCACCCGGTCGGCGTTCTCGCGCAACCAGGTGAAGTCGGGCAGGACCAGATCGATGCCGTGCATGTCGACATCGGGGAACATCAGCCCGCAATCGATGAGGAGCAGTTTGTCGTCCTGCTCGATCACCATGCAGTTGCGACCGATCTCGCCCAGTCCGCCGAGGAAAACCACCCGCACCGGATGCGGCATCAGATGCCCTTCGATCGGGCCGCCTGAAGATTCGCCCACACCTTCTTCGCCCTTTCGGCGACGAAATCGGCCGGCGGCCCCATGGGCAGGCGACACTGCCCGACCGGCACCCCGAGCATGTTCATCATCACCTTGCTCGGAATCGGATTCGGTGAATCGTCACCGGTCTCGTAAGCGAAGCTCTCGAGCAGTCGCGCGTTCACAGCCCGCGCTCCGGCCGTGTTTCCGGCGTGCCATCGCGCGAACATCTCCTGGTGGTCGACGGCCGACCAGTGCGTCGCCACACCGATGACACCGACCGCACCCACAGCCATCAGCGGAAGAGTCAGCCCATCGTCGCCGCTGTACACCTCGAAGCCCGCCGGAGCCTGATTGATGACGTTGGCGGTCTCGGCCGGGTTGCCGGCCGCGTCCTTCAGAGCCAGCACGTTGGGCACCTCGCTGGCCAATTTCAGCAACGTGGGCGTGTTGATCTTGCGCCCCGAACGCACGGGGATGTCGTACACGACGATCGGCAAGCCGGTGGAATCCGCCACCGCGCGAACGTGGGCCTCGATGCCCGCTTGAGGCGGACGGTTGTAATACGGGCACACCACCAGGATCCCGGCGGCCCCGAGCTTGGTGGCCTCCTTGGTCATGTGAATCGAATGCAAGGTGTCGTTGGTGCCGGTCCCCGCGATGACGGGGATGGAGACGCTCTCGATCACCGCGGCGAAGAGACTCAGTCGCTCGTCGTCGGTGAGCACCGGCGCTTCACCGGTGGTGCCGGCGATCACCAAACCGTCGTTGCCGTTGGCCTCGAGCCATCTGGCGAGGGCGCGCGCACCGTCGAGATCGAGCGAACCGTCGTCCTTGAAGGGCGTCACCATGGCGGTGATCACGCGCCCGAAGCGAGCCATCAGAAGGAACCTTCCGCCGCACGATCGATGCCCTGGGAGAGGATCAGGTCCTCGTGCAGTTCCATCCAGACGTCGTGGAACGAACCGCACATGACCCCCGTGAACATGTTCGTCTGCCCCGCGACGACCGCCTCGCACGTGCTGGCCAGACGCGGCACGTACGGCGACAGCCGTCCGAGAATGCCACTCATGTTGGTCACCACCGGTGCCGCGTCCCCGTGCAGGTCGACCAAGCGTTTCACGACCTTCTTGTCGTAGGACGCGTCGGAGTGGTCGTTGGGCGCACCGTCGCGCAACTGCCAGTCTCCGCACAGCGTCTTGAAGGCGGTGTTCAACTCGAGGAACTCGTGATAGTGCGGTTTCATCGCACCGAGATCGACCGCGGCGACGTCGGCGGCCAACACCTTGGGATGCTCGGCCTTGCCCGTGGGGGTCAACTGCCACAACGAGCGCGCCTCACGGAACATGGCCCATTCCGCGGCCGCGAGGTCGGCCAAATGCCGCTCGATCTCGGCGTGCTCGAGCGCGGTCATCTCGGCCAGGGTCTCGCTCTTGGCGAAGCCCTTGATGCGCAGGGCGTGATGGGTCAAGAAACGGGCATCGTGGGTGATGTTGCGTTCGGAGGACATACGGGTCCGATCGTAGTGCTCACGCCCCACCCCCGACCGACCTGTATGTTCGGGACGTGGACGATTCGGGAGCGGGCACCGCGCGCACGACGTTGATCGTCGTCTTCGGGGGGCAATCCGCCGAGCACGACGTCAGCTGCGTCACCGCCGCTCACGTTCTGCGGGCCGTCGACCGCGACCGCTACAACGTCCTCGCCATCGGAATCGATCGCGGTGGAGGTTGGCACCTCGCCGAAGCAGCCATGGCGGCGCTCGATCGTGGACCCGATGAACTGCCCGCCCGACTCGATGCCATCGGCCGCGAAGTTTCCTCCGCCCCGGTGCTTCAGGCGGCGGGCTCCACCGGACCCGTCGTCGTGATGCCCCTGTTGCACGGTCCGCTCGGCGAGGACGGAACCATTCAGGGTTTGCTCGAATTGCTCGACTTGCCGTACGTCGGCACCGGCGTGCTCGGCTCCGCCGTGGGCATGGACAAGGCCATGGCGAAGAACGTGCTGTCGTCGTTCGGCATCCCGCAGCCCCGGTTCGTGGCGCTTCGCGAGCACGAGGTGACCCCGTCCCGCCTCGAGGAGGTCGCCACGTCACTCGGGCTGCCGCTGTTCGTGAAACCCGCGAACATGGGCTCCTCGGTGGGCGTGGCCAAGGTGTCCACGACCGAGGAGTTCGCCGTCGCCGCGCGGACCGCCCTCGCCTACGACGAATGGATCGTGTGCGAGGAGGCCATCGTCGGTCGCGAGATCGAGGTGGCGGTGCTCGGCAACATCGACCCCGAAGCCAGCGTGGCCGGCGAGATCATCCCGGGCAACGACTTCTACGACTACGAGGACAAGTACGTCACCGACGGGGCGAGCCTGGTGATCCCGGCCGACCTCGACGACGTGCGCGGTGCGGAGGTGCGCGCACTCGCGTTGCGCGTGTTCGCCGCGTTGCGCTGCGAAGGTCTCGCCCGCGTGGACTTCTTCTACGAGCCCGAGGGCCGTGGCTTTCTGTGCAACGAGGTGAACACCATGCCGGGGTTCACGCCGATCTCCATGTATCCCAAACTCTGGCAAGCCTCGGGCGTCTCGTATCCCGAACTCGTCGATCGTCTGGTGAATCTGGCCGTCGAACGCCACTCACGTCGACGACGCAACACCGCGCGCTGATCATCTCCCGCGCGTCAACGTGGCGCGAGCGCGGCGCGCAGGAAATCCACGAGTTCGTCGCGCAGACGACGAAGACCGGCGATGTCGGCGTTCCAGCCGACGACCCGCAACGCCTCGGGTTCGGTGGCGATCCCCGTGACGGTGGCGTAGGCGAGGGCCACGATCAGGCCGGGATCGGCGCGACGCAATCGACCCGCATCCATCTCGGCCTTCATCCAGTTCATCGCGCGTTCGACGAGGGGTCGCAGTGAGTCCGTCAATCGCTCCGACGACTCCGATGGCAGGCGACTGATCTCACGCACCAGACCGAGCAACGACGGACGACGTACCGCCGGTCGGAACACCGCCTTGACCACCGCCTCCATGCGATCGAGGGGGTCGTCGGGTGCCGAACGGATGGCCGCTTCCACCACAACGGTCAACTCCACCGCGGTCTCGGCCAGCACCTCTTGGACCAATTCGTCCTTGGTCGAGAACCAATACAGGACGGTTTGTTTGGCCACCCCCACCTCGGCGGCGATCTGGTCCAGGCTGACCGCGTCGAAACCCCGGTTTCCGAACAGATTCCCCGCCACATCCAGGATCGTTTGACGGGTCTGACGAGCCATGGAGCACTTCCTACCAAAATCCGTGACCTTTCTCTACCATTTGGTAGAGAATTGTGCTTCAATGGGCGCGTGATCGCCGACCGCCTGTCCGGACAACGCATCGCCGTCACCGGCGCCACCGGTTTCGTGGGCACGGCACTCGTCGAGCGCCTTCTGCGCAGCGTGCCCGGATGCGACGTGGTGGTTCTCGTGCGCAACGGTCGTCGCACCTCGGCGGCCGATCGCGTGCGCAAGGAGATCCTGAAGAACAACGCGTTCGATCGACTGCGCGCCGAGTTGGGCGCGAACTTCGACGCCACGATGGTGCGTCGTCTGTCGGTGGTGGCCGGCGACGTGGGCACCGACGGTCTGGGCTTGAACGAGACCGACCGCGCCACGTTCGCATCCTGCGACGTCATCATTCACTCGGCCGCCAGTGTGTCGTTCGACTCCCCGCTCGACAGCGCCGTCGAGGTGAACCTGCTCGGTCCGACGCGCATCGCGAATCTGCTGAACGAGCACGGTCCGCGCGCCGACGGAACATTCCCCCATCTGGTGGCGGTCAGCACCTGTTACGTCGCGGGCAACCGCCGTGGCACCGCTCCCGAGGAACTGGTGAGCGCCGGTCCCTTCGACATCGGATTGAACTGGCGCACCGAGGTGTCGGCGGCGCGTCGCTTGCGCGGAGACGCCGAGGCCGCCAGTCGCCAGCCCGAGAACCTCGCGCGTTTCCGCACGCAGGCTCGCGCCGAACTCGGCGCCGCCGGAGCGCCGGCACTGGCCGAAAAGACCGAGCAACTGCGCGAGAAGTGGGTGAAGGATCGACTGGTCGAGGCCGGTCGCACCCGTGCGGCCAGCGTCGGATGGCCCGACGCCTACGCGTTCACGAAGGCCCTCGGCGAACAAGCTCTCACCGAGTCGAAAGGCGCGGTGCCGGTGAGCATCGTGCGACCCTCGATCATCGAGTCCGCTCTCGCCGAGCCGTCGCCGGGTTGGATCCGCGGCTTCCGCATGGCCGAACCGGTCATCATCTCGTACGCGCGAGGTCTGCTCGACCAGTTCCCCGGCGTGCCCGAGGGAACCGTCGACGTCATTCCCGTCGACATCGTGGTGGCCGCCATCATCGCCGTGGCCGCGCTCGGACCCTCCGAGGCTCCCGCGATCACCCAGGTCGCCTCGGGATCGACGAACCCGCTGAAGTACCGCACCCTCGTCGACAACGTTCGCGACTGGTTCACCGAACACCCCATCTACGACTCGCAGGGCCAGCCCATCGTGGTGCCCGATTGGAAGTTCCCCGGCCGCGGAACCGTCGAGAAGCAACTCACCCGCGCCAAGACCCTCATCACCCGCGGCGAGAAGGTTCTGCAGGCCCTCCCCTTGCGGGGAACCCAAGCGGAATGGTCCGCCAAGTTGGAGGATCGTCGCAACGACGTCGAACGCGCGCTCGAGTACGTCGAGTTGTACGGCCTGTACACCGAGTGCGAGGCCATCTATTCGGTCGACAATCTGCTCTCCATCCACGATCGACTCGACGACGTCGACCGGGCGAACTTCTGCGTCGACCCGCGGGTCGTCGACTGGCCCACGTACATCTCCACCATCCACCTGCCGTCGATCGTGTTGCACAGTCGCGTCAAGACCACGCCCGGCAAGACCGTCGTCGATCGCGCCGAACGCCTGCGCAAGCAGGTCCTCGATCCTCGTCGTCACGTGGCCGCGTTCGACCTGGAGAACACCCTGATCGCCAGCAACGTGGTCGAGAGTTATTCGTGGTTGGCCACGCGTCGCCTCAACTCCCCCGAACGCCTGCGCTACCTGGTGCGCACCCTTCGCGAAGCCCCGTCGTTGCTGTCGATGGATCGCAAGGATCGCTCGGATTTCCTGCGCTACTTCTACCGCCGGTACGAGGATGCCCCGGTCGAGCAGATCGACGCCGACGCCCGCGAGTTATTGGCGCAACTGATCATGACCAAGAGTTTCCCCGCCGGCCTGCGACGCGTGCGCGAGCACCGCGCCCTCGGTCACCGCACCATCCTCATCACCGGAGCCATGAGCTTCGCGGTCGAGGGTCTGCGTCCGTTGTTCGACGAGATCGTGGCCGCCGAGATGACAGTACGGCCCGATGGCACGTATTCGGGCGAACTGTCGCGCGTGCCACCCACTGGTGAGACGCGGGCCCAGGTCCTGGCCGACTACTGCGCGGCCGAAGGGTTGCGCCTCGAGGAGTCGATCGCCTACGCCGACTCCAGCAGCGACCTGCCCATGCTCGAGGCCGTGGGATTCCCGGTGGCCGTCACCCCCGAGACCCGCCTGGCCGCCATCGCCCGCAAACGCGGTTGGCTCGTCGAGAACTGGGAGAAGGCCGAGGGCGGGCCCCGACCGTTGTTGCCCATCGGACCCCGACTGTCCGACGGTGAACAGAAACGGTTCACGACCCGCGGCGGACGCATCGGAACGCGACGGAGCGATCGATGAAGGCTCTTCGTATCTCGCGCAAGACCGGCAAGTTCGCCGTGGCCCGATTGGTCAGTCCCGTCAGTGCCTTCGGGGCCGCCAAGTTCGGACCCCTGTCACTCGTCGACGGCGACGCTCCCGCGTTGCCCGGTGTCGACGGCTGGCATCGCATCACGCCGCGTCTCACCGGAATCTGCGGAAGCGATCTGTCGCTCGTCGAGGGTCATGCCTCCACGTACTTCGACGACTGGGTGTCGTTCCCCTTCGTGCCCGGCCACGAAGTGGTGGCCGACTGCGACGACGGACGACGCGTGGTGCTCGAACCGGTGCTCGGACACGCGTCGCGCGGTTTGCCTCTTCCCTTCGACGGTGCCGCCCCCGGCGACGGCGACGACTACGCCCATTTGGTGAGCGGTTGCCTCGAGCCCGGAATCCAGACGGGCTTTTGCCATTCCACCGGTGGTGGATGGGCCACCGAATTGATCGCTCATGACAGTCAACTGCACTCCATCCCCGATTCGATGTCGGACGAGCAGGCGGTGCTCGTCGAGCCGGCCGCCGGTGGCATTCACGCCGCGTTGGCCACCTGGCCCGCGGTCGCGGCCGCCCTCGCCCGGGGAGAGACTCCGGTGGTCGCGGTGCTCGGCGCCGGAACGATGGGGCTCTGCGCCGTCGCCGGTCTGCGTCGCTACGTGCCCAACGTTCGCATCCTCGTCGGCGCTCGCTACCCGCACCAACAGGCGCTGGCACGTTCGCTCGGCGCCGACGTGGCGGTTCCGGCCGCGGAACTGTCCCGAGCGGTGCGACGCGAAGTGGGTTGCCACGTCGTGGGAGACCACCTCACCGGTGGGTCGCACGCCACCATCGATGCGGTCGGCAACTCCGAGAGCATCGCCGAGTGCCTGCGCTTCACCCGCCCGCGCGGGCGCGTCGTGTTGTTGGGCATGCCCGCCGAGGTGTCGTTGGACCTAACCGGGTTGTGGCATCGCGAGACCGCCATCGTCGGCGCGTACACCTACGGCACGGAGCGACTACCCGACGGAACGAGCAAGCACACGTTCGAACTCGCCATCGAAACCGCGAGCGAATGCCGCCTCGAGCGTCTGGTGTCGGCGGCGTATCGCCTCGAGGATTACCAGGATGCCATCGCCCATGCGGCCGCCGCCGGTCGTCGGGGCGCCGTGAAGATCGTGTTCGACCTGCGACCGGGTCGAAGCAAGAAGGAGAACCACTGATGCCTCGTCCCGGATTCGTCCTCGACGTCGACCGTTCGACGCCTCCGATCCTCTTCTGGCGGGGCGAGAACTTCTCGCTCGAGAAGTTGCCCGCCGGTCGTAGCCGCGTCATCTACGCGCCCGAGCCCCTGCCGGCCATCGACGACGTGGACGGCGCCATTCGTCACGCCTTGCTCAACCCCATCGATCAGGATCCGCTGCCCGCGCAACTGTTCGCGGGAATGAAACTCACCATCGCCTTCGACGACGTCAGCCTTCCGTTGCCCAAGATGCAGCGACCCGACATCCGCCAGCGCGTCATCGAAGCCGTGCTCGACCTGGCCGCCGAGGCCGGCGTCGACGACGTGCACATCATCTCGGCGCTCGCGCTCCACCGTCGCATGACCGAAGCCGAGCTGCGTCACGCCGTCGGTGACCGCGTGTACGACGCCTTCGCGCCCCGCGGACTGCTGTACCAGCACGACGCCGAGGACCCCGACAACCTCGCGTATCTCGGCACCACGCCGCACGGCGAGGACGTCGAGATCAACAAGCGGGCCGCCGAGAGCGATCTGTTGGTGTACGTGAACATCAACCTGGTGGCCATGGACGGCGGCTGGAAAAGCACCGCCACCGGACTCGCGTCCTACAAGTCGTTGCGCCATCACCACAATCCCGAAACGATGATCCACTCGCGCAGTTTCATGGATCAACACCGCAGCGAGTTGCACAAGAGCAACTGGCGCATGGGCAAGGTGCTGCTGGACAGTGGCGTGAAGGTGTTCCAGGTCGAGACCACCTTGAACACCGACACCTTTCCGTCACCGTTCGGGTTCCTGGCCAAGCGCGAATGGGAGTGGAAGCCGTCGGATCGCATGACCTACCTCGGCACCACCAAGGCACTGAAGCGCACTCCCAATCGACTGGCGCGCAACATCTTCCATTCCATCGAGGCCCCCCACCAGATGACCAGTGTGCAGGCCGGCGAGGTGGAAGCGGTTCACCGCATCACCACCGAGCACGTCTACAAGCAGCAGCTCGTCGAGGTGAAGGGTCAGACCGACATCCTCACCCTCGGCATCCCCTACATCAGCCCGTACAACGTGCACTCCATCATGAATCCGATCCTGGTGATGTGCATGGGACTCGGGTACTACTTCAACATGTACCGAGGCATGCCCCTGGTGCGCGAGGGCGGAGTCATCATCATGACCCACCCCACGCGACCCGAGTTCCACCCCGTTCATCATCCGTCGTACATCGACTTCTTCGAGCAGGTGCTCGCCGACACCACCGATCCGCACGTGATGTCGCAGAAGTGGGAGAAGCAGTACGCCGAGGACGAGTGGTACCGCCACCTGTACCGCACCACGTACGCCTACCACGGCGTTCATCCGTTCTACATGTGGTACTGGGGCAGCCATGCCCTGCAACACTGCGGACGGATCATCGTGGTCGGCGGCGACCCCAAGACCGTGCGACGCCTCGGTTTCGTTCCCGCCTCCACCATGGACGACGCCCTCGAGATCGCCAGCGACGTCGTCGGTCGCACCCCGACCATCACCCATCTCCATGCGCCGCCCTTGATGGTGGCCGACGTTTCGTGAGTCGATGATGGCCCGCCGCGACGACGCCCCCTGGAAGCCGAGCAACCTGGCCAAAGCGGCCAAGTTCGGCGACCTCGTGGAACGCGTCACCCATCCCATCGCTCGCCGCTACTACAAACGAGGCTTCCCCTACCTGCCGCCGACGGTGCCCATGGGGGTCGAAGTCCCGCACGACGCACCGACCCTCGGCGCCGACTACGACACCGAGTGGGCCCGTGGCACCATCGCGTCGGCGGTGCGTCGCGGATTGGTGGAAGGTCCTCTGCGACTGGCGGTGAAGGGAGTCGCCAGCCCGACGGTGTACGGAACGGATCGACTGAGCGATCTCGCACGTCTCGACGAGGCTCCCCCGTTGATCTTCACTCCGAATCATCACTCGCATCTGGACACCGCGGTGATGGCCATCGCCGTGCCCGAGCCGTGGCGCTCGAAACTGGTGGTGGCCGCCGCCGCCGACTACTTCTTCGACAAGCGATGGAAGGCGACCATGGCGGCGTTGGCGTTGAACGCCATCCCCATCGACCGAGAAGTGACCGGTCGCAAGTCGTCGGACATGATCCGCGATCTCATCGAGGACGGATGGAGCCTCGTCATATATCCCGAGGGTGGTCGGTCACCCGACGGTTGGGGTCAGGACTTCAAGGGTGGAGCCGCGTACCTGTCGTCGCGCACCGGAGCGCCGGTGGTGCCGGTCTTCATCGACGGCACGGGATCCATCTACGGCAAGGGCATGAAACGACCCAAGCGTGGCACCACCAAGGTGGTGTTCGGACACCCGCTGCGCGCCGAGGAAGGCGAGAACACCCGCCGGTTCTCGGCCCGCATCGAACGTGCGGTCACCACCTTGGGCGACGAGTCACTGACCGATTACTGGAGTTCACGTCAGCGGGCCGCCCGTCAGGAGAGCCCGAAGCTCACCGGACCGGAATACACCGGATGGCGACGACAGTGGGCATTGTCCGAGCGACGATCGATGGGCGACACGGGAGTGCGACGTCGGCAGAAGCGTCGCTGGCCCGATCTCGGCGACTGAACAACCGCTCACCGCGGGCACCCGCAACGTCCGCTCAGGGTTTGGGATCCTTGGTGGGCGGCGGGACGTTGATCTCGTCGCCGGGAAGAATCACGACCGACGCATCCACCCAGCCGTTGGCGGCCATCAAGGCCGACGCCTCGACGCCCAACTTGTCGGCGATGCGCGAGATGCAACAGTCGCCCTCGACCACGGTGTACTTGGTGTACTGGGTGTTGTCGGGCGACGGCGTCGTGGTGTCGGTCGGCATCGGCAGCCCCGGAAGGGTCGTGGTCTGATTCGCGGTGGGCGGAATCAGGATCGATGCGCCGATCGCGAGTGGGTGCAGGACTCCTTCGGGCCAATTGTTGTAGGCCGCCAATTCGTCGGGCTTGATCCCGAACTTGGCCGCGATGCCGTACACCGAGTCGCCGCTGACGATGGTGTAGGCCATCGGCGGAGGCAGGGTGTTCGCCGGATCGAGGGTGGTCACGACCGACGGCGGGGTCGTGGCGTAGTTGGTGCTGCTCAAGGGGCGCAACGTGGTGGCCGTGGCCCCCGGATCGCTGCCACACGCCGCCACCACCGTCAATCCGACGAGGCCGAAGGCCAAGGTGGTCAAACGCTTCGTCAACACGCTCGTCAATCTAGATCGCCGGACCCCTCGGAACATGGCAGACCGTGTTGCGAGCCGACGTGAAAGTTCTCACGAGACGTCGAACGAGACGTCAGACCAGGGGTCGAGCCGTGGGCGGAATGGGGGCCGGAAGCGTCGTCTCCCCCATCAGCCGCTCATCGACACCGGCCGCACACGCGCGACCTTCGGCGATGGCCCACACGATGAGGCTCTGTCCGCGCCCCATGTCACCGGCCACGAACACCCCGGGCACGTTCGACATGTAATTCTCGTCGCGTTTCAGGTTGCCCCGCTCGTCGAACTCGACGCCCAACTTGTCGAGCCAGCCACCCTTCTCGGGCCCGACGAAGCCCATGGCCAGGAAGACGAAGTCGGCCGGAATCTCTCGATCGGTTCCCTCCACCTTGACGAAACGACCGTCTTTCATCTCGACCTCGTGCAGACGAAGTGCCTTCACCCGACCAGTACCGTCGTCGACGAATCGCTCCGTGTTGACGCTGTACAGACGCTCGCCACCTTCCTCGTGGGCGGAGGTGACCTTGTACACCATGGCGAACTGCGGCCACGGGTTGTTGCCACCCCGCGTCTGGGGTGGCTGGGGCATGATCTCGAGCTGGGTCACCGACGCCGCGCCCTGACGATGCGCCGTGCCCAAGCAGTCGGCGCCGGTGTCACCGCCACCGATGATCACGACGTGCTTGCCCTTCACGTTGATCGGCGAATCAGCCAGGTCACCTTCCTGAACCCGATTCGCGAACGGCAGGTATTCCATCGCTTGATGGATACCCGCCAGCTCACGACCCGGAACCGGAAGGTCGCGCCACGCGGTCGCGCCGCACGCCAGCACCACCGCGTCGTGCGAAGCCATCAGGACGTCGATGTCGACGTTCTGTCCGACGATCGCGTTGGTACGGAACTCGGTCCCCTCGGCTTCCATCTGTGCGATTCGCCGATCGAGATGACGCTTCTCCATCTTGAACTCGGGGATGCCGTATCGCAGCAGCCCTCCGATGCGATCGGCGCGCTCGAGCACCACCACCTCGTGTCCGGCCCGCGTGAGTTGCTGGGCGACGGCCAAGCCCGCCGGACCCGAACCGATCACCGCTACCCGACGACCGGTCTTGACCGACGGCACCTGGGGCACCACCCATCCCTCGGACCACGCTCGGTCGATGATCTCCACCTCGACCTGCTTGATCGCCACCGGATTCGCGTTGATGCCCACCACACAGGCCGACTCACAAGGAGCCGGGCACAGTCGGCCGGTGAACTCGGGGAAGTTGTTCGTGGCGTGCAGGCGGTCGATGGCGTCACGCCAATGATCGCGATACACGAGGTCGTTCCAGTCGGGGATGAGGTTGCCCAAGGGGCACCCGTTGTTGCAGAACGGAATACCACAATCCATGCAACGACCGGCCTGCGCCTTCAGAGCGTCGGCCTCGAACGGCTCGTACACCTCTTTCCAGTCGCGCAGTCGCACCGGCACCGGTCGATGCTTGGGTGTCTGGCGTTCCCATTTCAGGAATCCGGTCGTCTCACCCACGGGCCACCTCCATCACACGATCGAGCGTCTCTTGCTCGCTGCGACCCGCGGTGCGGGCCTCCTCCATCACGGCCAACACGCGCTTGAAATCGCGGGGCATCACCTTGCGGAAGTTCGCCACCTCGACGTCCCACGCCGCCAGGATTCGGGTGCCGACGGCACTGTCGGTCTCGGCGACGTGACGCTCGATCGTCGAACGGAGGAATTCGGTGTCCGTCGGATCGAGGCTCTCCAGTTCCACCATCTCGTAGTTGACCTTCGCACCGAAGACCGCGTGCGGGTCGTGGACGTAGGCGATCCCACCGCTCATGCCCGCGGCGAAGTTGCGCCCCGTCGGACCGAGCACGACGACACGACCTCCGGTCATGTACTCACATCCGTGATCGCCGACTCCCTCGACCACCGCGGTCGCACCCGAGTTGCGCACGCAGAAGCGCTCGCCCACGATGCCCCGCAGGAAGATCTCTCCTCCGGTGGCCCCGTAGCCGATGACGTTGCCGGCGATGACGTTGTCCTCCGCCGCGAACGTCGCCGACATGTCGGGGCGCACGACGATGCGACCGCCGGACAAACCCTTGCCGACGTAGTCGTTCGCGTCACCTTCCAAGCGAAGGGTGATGCCCTTGGGCACGAACGCCCCGAAACTCTGTCCGGCCGAACCCGTGAAGTCGATGCTGATGGTGTCGTCGGGAAGCCCGGCGCCACCCCACTTGCGGGTGACGGCGTTGCCCAACATGGTCCCCACCGTGCGATTCACGTTGCGAATGCCGCGCGCGAAACGCACCGGAGTGCCCCCCTCGATGGCCGACGACGAAGCGGCGATCAGATCGTTGTCCAGCGCCTCGTCGAGACCGTGATCCTGCGCCACGCTGTGGTGCATCGTCTGGCCGTACGGATTGCTGGCGGGGGCCAGGATCGGCGAAATGTCGAGCCCCTTGGCCTTCCAGTGATCCACGGCCTTCTTGGTGTCGAGCACTTCGCTGTGTCCGACCATCTCCTCGATGGTGCGGAAACCGAGCGAGGCCATGATCTCGCGAACCTCCTCGGCGATGAACTCGAAGAAGTTCACGACGAACTCCGGCTTGCCACTGAAACGGGCCCGCAGGACCGGGTTCTGGGTGGCCACACCCACCGGGCAGGTGTCGAGGTGGCACACGCGCATCATCACGCATCCGCTCACCACCAACGGAGCGGTGGCGAAGCCGAACTCCTCGGCGCCGAGCAACGCGGCGATCACCACGTCGCGTCCGGTCTTCATCTGACCGTCGGCTTGAACCACGATGCGGTCGCGCAGACCGTTGAGCAGCAGGGTCTGCTGGGCCTCGGCGAGCCCCAGTTCCCACGGAGCACCGGCGTGCTTCAGCGACGTCAGCGGGGAGGCACCCGTTCCGCCGTCGTGACCGGAGATCAACACCACGTCGGCCTTGGCCTTGCTGACGCCGGCCGCCACCGTGCCCACGCCCACCTCGGCCACCAACTTCACGTGCACGCGCGCCGACGGGTTCGAGTTCTTGAGGTCGTGGATCAGCTGCTTCAGGTCCTCGATCGAATAGATGTCGTGGTGCGGAGGCGGACTGATGAGGCCCACGCCCGGGGTGCTGTGGCGGGTCTTGGCCACCCACGGATACACCTTGTGACCGGGCAGCTGACCGCCCTCGCCGGGCTTGGCCCCCTGCGCCATCTTGATCTGCAGATCGTCGGCGTTGACCAGGTACTCGCTGGTGACACCGAAACGTCCCGACGCGACCTGCTTGATCGCCGACCGACGCGTCGGGTCGTACAAACGCTCGGGATCCTCGCCACCCTCGCCGGTGTTGCTCTTGCCGCCGATGGAGTTCATGGCGATGGCCAACGTCTCGTGCGCCTCGGCCGAGATCGAGCCGTAACTCATCGCACCGGTCGAGAATCGCTTCACGATGTCGGCGACGCTCTCGACCTCGTCGATGGGAATCGGGGTGCGACCGGACGCGTCGAAGTCGAACAAGCCGCGCAACGTGGCGAGGTGTTTCGACTGGTCGTCGACGAGACCGGTGTACTGCTTGAAGATGTCGTAACGCTTCGCGCGCGTCGCGTGCTGCAACTTGAAGACGGTCTCGGGATTGAACAGGTGATATTCGCCCTCGCGGCGCCATTGGTACTCGCCGCCCAACTCCAACTTGCGGTGCGCCCGACGTTCCGGGTTACGCGGGTACGCCAACGCGTGGCGCGCCGCCACCTCGGCCGCGATCTCGTCGAGACCGATACCTCCGAGGCGACTGACCGTCCCGGTGAAGTACTCGTCCACGAGGTCGGACGCCAAGCCGATGGCCTCGAAGATCTGGGCTCCGGTGTAGGAGGCGACGGTGCTGACGCCCATCTTCGACATCACCTTCAACACGCCCTTGCCGGAGGCCTTGATGTACTTCTTCAGCGCGGCCGAGGGGTCGACCGCTCCGAGATCGTGCAGGTTCTCGCGGATCATGTCCTCGATGGACTCGAACGCCAGATAGGGGTTGATGGCCCCGGCACCGAATCCGATCAGCAAGGCCATGTGATGGACCTCGCGGGCGTCTCCCGACTCCACGATCAGACCCACCTGCGTGCGCTTCTTCTCGCGGATCAAGTGATGGTGCACGGCCGAGGTGAGCAGCAACGACGGAATCGGCGCCAACACCTCGTCGCTGTTTCGATCCGACAGGACGATCACGCGAGCACCGGCGTCGATGGCCGCCGACACGTCGCGACGTATTTCGTCGAGAGTTTCCTTCAACGCTGATCCCCCACCCGCCACGCGGTACAGGCCCGCCACCACGTGGGCATGAAGTTCGGGATGCGAGCCGTCGTCGTCGGCATGGACGATGCGCGCCAGTTCGTCGTTGTCGATCACGGGGAACGGCAACACCAATTGACGACAACTGTTGGGCCCCGGGGCCAGCAGGTTCGACTCCGGTCCGACGGTCGAGCCGACGCTGGTGACGACCTCTTCCCGGATGGCGTCGAGCGGCGGGTTGGTCACTTGGGCGAACAACTGCTGGAAGTAATCGAACAACAGACGCGGCCGGTCGGAGAGAACGGCGATCGGGGTGTCGGTTCCCATCGATCCGATCGGCTCGGTTCCGGTCTTGGCCGTCGGGGCCAGGATGACCTTCATTTCCTCGTGCGTGTACCCGAACATCTGCTGGCGGCGCATGACGCTGTCGTGGCTGTACACCATGTGTTCCTGCTCGGGCAGATCGGCCAGCTCCACCAACCCGTCGTCCAACCATTCCTCGTACGGGTGCTCGGCGGCCAAGGTCTGCTTGATCTCCTCGTCGTCGACGATGCGACCTTGTGCCGTGTCGATCAGGAACATGCGCCCCGGTTGCAAGCGACCCTTGCGCACCACCTTGGATTGATCGATCTCGAGAACGCCGACTTCGGAGGCCATCACGACCAGACCGTCGTCCATCACCCAGTAACGACTGGGGCGCAGTCCGTTGCGATCGAGCACCGCACCGATGACGGTGCCGTCGGTGAAGGCCACGCTCGCGGGACCGTCCCACGGCTCCATCAGCGAGGAGTGGAAGCGATAGAAGGCGCGCTTCTTCGCGTCCATCGTCTCGTGGTTCTCCCACGCCTCGGGAATCATCATCAGCACGGCGTGGGGCAACGAGCGTCCACCGAGGTGCAGTAGTTCGAGCACCTCGTCGAACGAGGCCGAGTCGCTGCCACCGGGAGTGCAGATGGGGAATGCGCGCTCGAGGCCGGGGATGAGGTCGGACTGCAGCAGGGCCTCGCGGGTGCGCATCCAGTTGCGGTTGCCCTGCACCGTGTTGATCTCGCCGTTGTGCGCGATGAAACGGTACGGGTGGGCCAGCGGCCACGACGGGAACGTGTTCGTCGAGAAACGACTGTGCACCAACGCCAGTGCACTCTCCACGCGCTCGTCGGCCAGGTCGGGATAGAAGGCACCCAACTGGGGCGTGGTGAACATGCCCTTGTAGATGAGCGTGCGGCTGCTGAGGGACGGGAAATAGGTCTTCTGCTCCGTGGGCAGGTCGTGCTCGACGCGCTTGCGGGCCACGAACACCTTGCGATCGAGAGCGATGTCGGTGGCACCGTCCGGATCGGAGACGAAGATCTGACGGAAGGTGGGCATGACCGCTCGGGCGCCCTTACCCAGAGTGGTCGGATCGACCGGCACCGAACGCCAACCGAGCACCGTCAACCCTTCGTCGGTGAAAACGGATTCGATGGACGCTTGGGCAGCCGTCGCGTCGTGGTCGTTGCCGGGCAGGAAAGCCATGCCGACCGCGTACGCGCCCCGCGCAGGAAGTTCGAAACCGGCCACGGCCCGCAGGAAGCGATCGGGCACCTGAATGAGGACGCCGGCGCCGTCGCCGGTGTCGGATTCGGCACCCGTGGCACCTCGATGTTCCATGTTGCACAGAGCGCCCAGACCACGGGCCACGATGTCGTGACTGGCTCGACCCTCGATGTCGGCGACGAAAGAGACACCGCAGGCGTCGTGTTCGAAGCGGGGGTCGTACAAGCCGTGCGCGGGCGGCAAGCCCGGAGCTGAATTGTGGGGGTGCATCGTCTTCACTTTCGGGTCCACGAACACGACGGTTCGAACTACGGAACCCTCGGGACGACGCTGGCCCGAACGGCGAAGATCACCTTATCTCCGAACCACCCCGATGGCAGAGGTGAATTCCTCCGCTCGAGGGGTGATTCCTGCCACCGACCGGGGCGTCAGCTGAAGTTGGCGGGCCGCTTCTCGAAGTTCGACATGACCGCTTCGACCTGGTTCGGACGCCCGATGAGCGACCCGATGACCCGGCGCTCCTCGGCGAACTGCTCGGCCGCCCCGTCGTTGGCCAAACGGTTGAACAATTCCTTGGCCCCCCGGACGGCGTCGGGGCTGCGTCCGGCGATCTCGGCGGCCATGGCCAGTGCGTCAGCGCGAGGATCGTCGGACAGTCGGGTGGCGAGCCCCAAGGCGAACGCCTCCCGACCATCGAACACCCGAGCCGTGAAGGTCAATTCCTTGGCCACGTCCGGGCGCACCAGTCGCGACAACACCAGTGTTCCGGTCATGTCGGGCACCAGACCCCAGTGCACCTCGCGCACCGACATCTGGGTGTCGGGGTGAACGATGCGGATGTCGGCCCCCAGGCAGACCTGGATACCTCCTCCGAGGGCGTGACCATGAACGGCGGCGATCACGGGCACCGGGATCTCCTGCCACACCCACGCCACCTGCTGACCCAGGTGAGTGATACGACCCGGCGCCATGCTGCCCGGACTGCCCTCACTGTTCGCCGAACCACCGCCGCCGGCCATCTGCTGGAACGATCCGAAGTCGAGACCGGCACAGAACGACGAGCCCTCGCCCGACAGAACCACTGCTCTCACTCCCACTTCGGTCTTCAACCTCTCCCCCGCGCGGGCCAAACCGAGGAACATCTCGTTGTCGAGCGCGTTGCGCTTGTCGGCGCGGTTCATGCGCACGTCGGCGACGCCGTTGCTGATGGATATGGAGACGCGATCCTCGGAAGACATGACGCCATCCTGCCAGAATCGGGGCGTGATCCGTGAACGGCTTCGTCGCCCGGGCGAGCGCACCGCCGCCGCCGTGGTGGCGGCCGTGGTGGCGATCGTGGTGGGGCTGGTGCAGTTCCGACACGGGATCGTGCACCTCCTCGACACCGTCTCGTACTGGAGTGGTGCACAAGCCGTGGCCGACGGACACCCTTTCTCGAGTCGTTTGGCTCCGTCGTTCTCCAACTTCGACGCGGTCGAGTTCGCCGAACGAGGTGGACGCATCCCGTTCGTCGACTTCCCCGTCGCGTATCCGTTGTCGGCGGGAACCCTCGGTGCCGTCATCGGCGTGCGACGAGCCATGCAACTCCTGTGCCTACTGGCGCTGGGTGCCATCGCGTGGTCCGTCGTGGCCGGCTCCGATCGTCGAACCCCCGGGCGGCACGTGTGGTTCCTGGCCGCGGCCGGCGTGTCGATGGTGATGCTTCCCGCCACTCGACTGGTGACGCAGGGCGCGCTGTCCGAACCTCTTTTCTGTGCGGTGTCACTGTGGCTCGTCGTGACGTTGGCCCGCTTCCGCGATGGCGGTGACTTCCGACCCGTCGCCGTCCTCGGGACTCTCGTCGGATTGCTCCGGTTCATCGGGGCACCGCTCGTCGTCTTGGTCGCCTGGGAACATCACCGCCGTCATCGCGATCCGCGCCGGGCCGCCCTCGTCGCGTCGGCCATGGTGGCGCCCGCCGCGCTGAACGTGGCGTGGACCTCGATCTCCGGAGGGGGCCACAACGCCGGTTGGCGCGGGCTTCAGGGAACCGACATCGAAACCCTCGTGCGTTCGGTCGGCGGTTGGTTCGACTCTCGGCAGGGAGACCTGCGGCGCACTTACTTCACTCTCGACGGACCGAGTTGGTGGTCGTGGATCATGACCCTCGCCTGGCTCGCCATCATGGCGTTCGCATTGATCGCCACGATTCGCAAGCGCTCGCCTCTCCCCGCCACGGCCGAACTCGCCTTGGTGTCGGCCGGCATCGTCACCGCCGGACTGGTGGCCGGGATGGCCGGCTTCGATGGTCTGGTCATCGCCGACAATCGGTTGATGCTTCCCTCGGGCCTTCTCACGCTGGCGGCGATCTGCTGGACCGCCGTGGCTCGACACGAAACGTTCGGCGCTCGCCGACTCGCGTTCGTTCCCGTCGTGGCATTGGTCGGCTGGACGATCGTGGCCGTCGACCCGGCCAACGTCGCCGAGAGTTTCAGCGACAACAGCGGTCCACGTGCCTACTCGATCGCGGCCGACGAAATCGGCGCGTCGGTGGTGGTGTCGAACGACGCCGATGCCCTCCACTGGGACACCGGTATCCCGGCCGCCTACGCGCCTCTGGCGGTGAAACCGCTCACCGGTGAGGTGGTCGACGAAGTGTCTCTGTACGAGGACCTGCCGTGCGCACTCCTGCGCAACGAGGGAGTCGTCGTGCTCTCTCCCGAGGCCACGTTCTCGGTGGTGAATCGCGATCTGCTGAACGAACAGGTCGAGGCCGGACGTCTCACGTTCCAGTCGATCACCGGCGCCGATGTTTACCGACCGACCGACGACGCGTGTCGCTGACGAATCGCCCGCACCAACGCGGTGATCAGGGCCGCACCGGCGACCGTCGCCAGAGGATCGATCATGGTTCGAAAGCGCGCTTGCTCTCCGAGTTCGGCCACGGCCCCCACCACGATGGTGAAGGCGACCGTGAACGACGTCGCCACGAACGCCACGTCGTTGGTGGTCAGCGATCGACGACGCACCCGCCGCACGAGGATGCGCGCCCCGACCAAAATCAGCGCCGAATAGAGCGGGATGAGCAACAGCCCGAAGTCGACGCCGGCCTCCAACTGTCCGTAAATCGGCGTCCCCCAACCGTTCGTCGACAGGACGCCGCCCATGTCGAGGCGCAGTGTCGAGAACGCGGTGTCCAACGCACGCATCACCACCGATTCACTCTCCGACGGCAACGTCGCGACCGCGAAGGTGGCCCGCATGGACCACATACGACCCTCCAACCACACCCCGGGGTGTTCGCGGATCACCGCCATCGCGTCGTCACCGGCGAGCGAATAGACGGGTAGGAAGCACTCGTAGTTGAAATTCGGGCTCCACT
>Ga0129333_10000586_pt1 | contig 30482 bp, 31 predicted proteins | sample CPB6_08_DNA_FD_94474 | JGI IMG/M metagenome (GOLD analysis project Ga0129333, IMG submission 94474) | Freshwater to marine salinity gradient microbial communities from Chesapeake Bay, USA - CPBay_Sum_0.6_0.8_DNA | ecosystem: Environmental > Aquatic > Marine > Coastal | place: USA: Chesapeake... | reverse complement strand
CAGCTCAAGGTGCTCCCGCTCATCGGCCAGGACGGCTCGGTCCAGCTCCAGGTCCAGCAGTCCGTCGAGGACATCCTCGGCACCGTGCTGCTCGACGGCAACGAGCAGCCCCGCATCGGCCGCCGCACCACCGAGTCCTTCGTCAGCGCGAAGTCGGGCGAGATCATCGTGCTCGGCGGTCTGCAGCGTAGCCAGCTGACGGAGAGCCGGAACCGCCTCGGACCCATTGCATGGATTGGCGATTTGCTCGGCGGCTCGCGCGAGGAGACGACAAAGACGGAACTCATCATCTTCCTTCGCCCCTATGTGCTCACCGGCACGGAGGCCGACAACGCGCAGGCCCTCCGTCAGGTCGATGCCTCCGTCCATCGCGAGCAGGTGCGCGGCATTCTTGACGCCAAGCCCGGCGCGCCTGCGCCCGAGGCCAAGTGAGCATGGCGCCTGCCGCTCGCCCTGGTCTGGCCGAGGCCTTGGTCACACGCCTCGGCGAAGCGCCCACATCCGCGCTCCTTGCGCTGCCAGCCGAGGAGCGTCAGCGCTCCCTCGCTCAAGCCCTCGGGCTCGATGAGGCCGGCGCGCTTCGATTGCTCGCCGAGCTCAGCGGAATGTCCGTTTTGCCCGAGCCCGCCGCTGACACGGAAGGCGTGCGTCGTTTCCCCGCGCGCCTCGCGGTTGAGTCCCAAGCCGTCCCCGTGCTCCTGCCTGGAGCCTCTGCTGACCGACTCGAGCTCGCTGCGGCCTGGCCACCTGAGCCGGCGGCGGCGGCTTGGGCCAGCACCTTCTCCGCGCTCCGTCCGCGCTGGCATCTCGCTCCTGCCGATCGCGTTGGGCTACTCATCCGTGAGAACTATGGTGTTGGTTCCGGTACCCTCGAGGAGGACGGCGACGACGCCGCCGCGCTCGAGCTCGCGCCCGTCGAGGCCGATGCGGATGCGGACGCCGCCGTCGTGCGTTTCGTCTCGGACGTGCTCACCCAAGCCGTGGCCGAGCGCGCCACCGACGTGCACTTCGAGCCGCAGGAAGGCTCGCTGCGCATCCGTTTCCGCGTCGACGGCATCCTCATCCCCGTCCCGCTGCCCGACAACCTCGCGCGCTTCCAGGACGCGATCATCTCGCGCCTGAAGATCATGGCGCGGCTCAACATCTCCGAGCGGCGACTGCCCCAAGATGGCCGCATCAACTTCCGCGACGGCACCAACGTCCTCGATATCCGCGTCTCCACCATCCCGACCATCTACGCCGAGTCGGTCTCACTCCGCCTGCTCAACCAGCGCAAGGAGGCCTACGACATGGACCGCGTCGGTCTCGCGCCGGATGAGCAAGCCGCGGTGCGTCGCGTGCTCGCTTATCCGCACGGCATCGTGCTCGTCACCGGCCCGACGGGCTCGGGCAAATCGACCACGCTCAACGCGTTCCTTCGCGAGATCAACTCGCCCGAGCTGCGCCTCGTCACCATCGAAGACCCAATCGAGTATGAGGTGCCCGGCGCCAACCAAGTTCAGGCCAAGCCCGAGATCGGCCTGACCTTCGCCAGCGCGCTCCGCAGCACACTCCGTCAGGACCCGGACGTCATCATGGTGGGCGAGATTCGCGACCTCGAGACAGCCGAGATTGCCATCCGCGCCTCACTCACCGGACACCTCGTTTTCTCGACCCTGCACACCAACGACGCGCCCGGTGCCATCACGCGTCTGGTCGACATGGGCATCGAGCCCTTCCTTGTCGCCTCGGCAGTCGAGCTCGTCATCGCGCAGCGCCTCGTCCGCCGACTCTGCCCTGGGTGTTCGGTTGGCGCCGTGCCCGACCGCGCGCAGCTCGCCCCGGCCCTCGCCGCGCTCGGTCTGCCCGACTCGGCCCTCGATGGCGTGCGCGAGCTGCGTCAACCGGTCGGTTGCCGCCGCTGCCGCGGCACGGGCTACAGCGGACGCGTCGGCGTCTTCGAGTTGTTCTTCCCCAAGGCGGCCCATGACCTTGTTGTCCGCCGGGTGAGCAACCGCGAGCTGTCCGATTTCGCCGTGGCGCATGGGATGCGCCCGCTGGCCCGCACCGGCTGGGACAAGGTGGTCGCCGGCCTGACCACGGTCGATGAGCTGGTGCGCAACATCGCCGGCAACGGCTGACCGCGATGGCGTCCTTTGTCTACCGTGCGCGCGACGCGGCGGGCGCCCCCGCCGCCGGCACGATTGACGCGCCCAACCGTCGCGAGGCCTTGCGTCGCCTGCAGGCACAGGGACTCGTCCTGAGCAGTCTCGTCGATGCCGGCGCACCGCGCGTCGGTGCCAGTGGAAAGGTCGCGCCCGAGGGCGGTCGCGAGCCTGGTGCGCGCGAGCGGCTCCCCTTTCTCGAGGCCCTCGCTGATCTAGTCCGTGGCGGACTCTCCGCGGGCGAGGGTGTGCGTCTGCTCGCGCTGCGCCTTCAGCCCGGGCCGCTTCGCGGGCTCGCCGCCGGCATCTGGGCCCGGCTCGGCGAGGGCCAGACGCTTTCCTCCGCGATGGCTTCCTTCCCGGCGGTTTTCGATGCGCACGCGGTGCACCTGGTCGCGGCGGGCGAGGCGACAGGCAGTCTCCGCGAGGTGCTCGGTCGCCTCATCCGGCACTACACCGAGCAACGTGAGTTCCGCCGCCGTCTCGTTGGCGCCATGGCGTATCCCATCGCGATGTGCCTCCTCTCCGCCGGGGTCGTCGCGTTCTTCATCCTCTTCCTGCTGCCTCGGCTCCAGACCATGCTGTCCTCGCTTGGCGGCAAGCTGCCGCTCTCGACCCGGCTACTGGTCGGCGGTGCCGATGCGCTGGTCGTCGCTTTCCCCTTCGTGGCCGCGGCTGCGGTGATCGGTCTCCTTGCCGTCGCGCGTTGGCGTCGCACGGAGGCGGGTCGTGTCGCTGCCGACGGCCTGCTGTTGCGCGTGCCTGTTGCCGGCGCTATCGTCACGCGCATCTCCGTCCTGAGCTTCTGCGAGACGCTGGCTGGTCTCCTGGAGAACGGCATCACCACCTCGGTCGCGCTCCGCTATGCCGAGCGCACCGCACCCAACCGCGCGCTGCGCGCGCGCTTGCGCGCGGCCACCGATCGCGTGCTCGAGGGGGAGTCGCTCTCGCGCGCGCTCGGCCGCACCGGAATCTTCCCGGTGCTGCTCCTCGATCGCATCACGGTGGCGGAGCAGACAGGAAACCTCGCGCCCGGTCTGCGCGACGTGGCCGAGTCTTATCGCTCCGACCTTGACCGCTGGCTGACCGGCTTGACCAACACGGTCTCGTCGGCCGTGCTCATCGCGACCTTCTCAACCGTCGGCTTCATCGCCTACAGCATTGTCTCCGCGGTCTTTGAGGTCAGCAGTAGCTTCCGCTTCTGAGTCGGGACTCAGCGCGCGACCAGCTCGACCGCGGTCACCTGCAGCCGGGCGCTGACGGATCCGCCGCCGCCGCGTTCGAGCTGGATGCTGGTCGGGCCGAGGGCAAGGTACGGCGCGCGCGGGCGGATGGATTGGTAGAAGGCGATGAGCGACGCGAGATCGGTTCGACGGCATGTCAGCTGGACCGAGTGGACCGCGAACGCGCCCGAGCGCTGGGTCTTCGGGGGGTCGCTGTTGACACTCAGCCCCGCCTCCTTCGCCAGCGCCATCGCCTCGGCGACGAGCCGGGCAGCGTCGTAGCCCTTGCCTGCATCGAGACCAGCGGTGACCTTCTCCGCCTGACGCTGGATCTCGGTCTCGCGTCCGAGCCAAAGTGCCTGTGTCTCCGCCTCGACGGCGGCCGATTGCGCCTCCGCCCAGGCGACCTTGGCCCGATCCAGCGCGGCGCTTCCCCAGAGGAAGGCTCCGACGGCCAGACCGAGCAGGATGAGGATGCGCTCGCGAGGGGCGCGGCTGAGGAAGAGATGTCTCATTGGGGCTGGGCGGCCTTGCGGAGTGCGTCGGCCTTGAAGGTGACGGTTAAGGTGAACGTGGTGCTGCCCTCGCGCGCACGCAGGTCACGAGTCTCCACCTTGGCCACGAGCGCCGTCTCGGCCCGCAGCGCCTGCTCGAAGTTTCCGGCATCCTCGGGGCTGGTGGTGCGTCCCTCGATCTCGAGAATCGGACCGCCCTTGCAGGAGACGCCCTGGAAGGTGAGTGTTGCCGGGCGCTTGGTGTTGACGATGGCAAGCATCTCGAAGGTCAGCGGGCGGTTATCGCCGAGCTCAGCCACCTTGGCGGCGAGACTCTGCAGCCCATCCAGCTCCTGCACCTTCGGGCGCGTGGCGGCGAGGCGGGTGGTCAGGTCCGCCGTGTGGCTGCGCAGGAGGAATGATCCGATATCGGCAAGCGCCGCGAACAGCAGGCACGCCGCGGCGAGGCGCGCCACGAGCCAGGTGCGGCTTTCCCAGGCGGCTTGTCCGCGGCGCTTCTCAAGGAAGGCGGCGTCGCGCACGTCGGCCTCGTCAAGCGAGCGCGGGGCGATTCGGTACAACCGTCCCTCGCCCGAGACGAGGTCAAGCCCCTCGTCGCCGAGGCGGCCAGCGAGCGGCGAGGCAAGGTGGGCGACCACCGCTCCTGCGGCGAGCTCCGCCTGGGAGGCTACCTCGGCGGCGGCTTGCGCCGGTGTGCCGTCAGCCGCGGCGAGGCTGAGGACAGCCGCAGGCAGGCTCTCGCCGGCTCGCCATGCGAGAGCCACCGTGCGCCCCTCGGCGGTGTGCGTCACGATGCCCTCGCCTTCGGGGCGATGGCCGAGCAGCGCAAGGAATTCCGGTACGACGGGCGAGGAGGCGGGCCAGCTAGCCGTCTCCTCCGCGGTGAAGCGGCGCTTGTGCGCGGCGTAGGCGAGGGCCGACCGGCCGTCTGCGCCGCGCACGAGGCCGAACAGCATCTGGGTGGCGGGGAAAGGCGAGGCGGCCTCGAGCGCGAGTTCGACCTGGGGGCGCGCCTCGACCGCTGGGTCGAGTTCGACCCGCACGACGAAGAAGCGGTCCGACGGCAGGAGCACGGCGGGTGTCGGGGGCGGCTTTGGCAGCCAACGGCGCAGGAGTGAGGTCATCGGGTCTTGCCGGGTGTGGGGTGCGGATCGAGGGGGTCGGTCAGTGTTTCCGGCTGCAGGGGTGAATTGTCAGAAAGCGCGCCGATGGCGAACCGATTGAGAGGAGCATCGGCCAGATCGGGGTCCTTGCTCCCGGATGATTCACCCCAAGTGAGAATCTGGAAGGGATATTGCACGCCCCCGGAGGCTGCGGCCGAGTCGCCACCAACTGTGGATCGCCCGCCTGAGAGTTTCTGGGTGCCAGCCGTCTGTCGTCCCGAGGCGCCCTGCGGAGCCTTGCTCGCCTCGGTGGTCTTGGTCGTCAGGCTGTTTGCCGCGCGCGGTTGGCCCGTGGTGGTCGTCCCAGTCTGATCAGGATCGGCCATGGCCCCAGGGAAGCTGGCGCTCGGGTTTAGCACCACCAGGGCGGAGACCTCGTGCACGGCGCGACCCTCCTGCAGTCTCACGCGCACGCGGAGGAGACGGCAGAGCGTGCTCAGCCCGCCCGATAGACCAGGGTTGCCGCTGACGGACTTGAAACTCGTCATGCTGGTGAAGTAGGGCGCCGACCCAGACGGGCGACGTGCGGGGTCGTTGCGATAGGCGAGGATTTCCTCAATGGTGCGTTCGTCGTACCCCTTGGCGCTGAACACCAGCGGGTCGCACGTGTTCACGTTGGTTCCGCCGAAGGTGTAGAGCGAGACGCAGCGCTTGAAATCCTCGAGCAGCTGCCGTGGGCGCCCATCCTCGTCGAAGAAGAAGTTCTTGGCGACACCGATGGACCGCAGCTCGTCGAACGAGCGCAATGGCCGGCCGGGTGGACGGTAGGCGAGGGCGGCGCGCTCATAGGCGAGCTCGCTCGCGAGCGCGTCCTGTGGTTCGTAGCCGGGCTTGGTCCACGCGAGGATGGCGTCGCCGACCGACTGCGCGTCCCGCAGCGAGAGGCCGAGGGCCTCCAGCAGGTTAGTCAGGTCGAGCAGGCTCATGTTGGCGAGAGGGAGCTTCGCGCTCTCGTCCTCGAAGAGATAGGTGATGGAGAGGCCTGGTCGCACGGCGATGCCAGCGTAGGCACGGGGGTCGCCCCAGCCCTGTGCCGGAACATGGAGCCGGCTGCTGTCGATTCGGTTCATCTCCGCGAGCACCGCCAGGGTGAGTTCCATCTCCGACCATGCCTCGGCGCGGAGGCGGTTGCGGTCGGACTCGCGGGCGGCGAGCGCGAGCTCCAGGGAGTTGTCCTCGATCAGCCGCAGCATGAGTATGGATCCGAGGGCGACGAGCACGAGCACGACCACCACGACCGATCCGCGCCGCTGGCTCATGGCTGGCTGGCGCCCTCCCGGCGTAACGGCAGCTCGATCTGCGAGACGGTCTTGCGCTTCCCGCGCGAGTAGGTGAGCTCGATGCGCGCGGGAAGCCGGTAAGCTGATCCGTCGCTCTCCTTCAGGGGTGTGTCCTCGGTGCGCCAGCGGCGCAGGTCGGCGTCGTAGTAGCTGTAGCGGATGCCGTCGGCAAAGGGCGAGAGCACCGAGGTGTGCCAGTCATTGGCATCCCGCTCGGTCTCGGCCCGAGAGCGCCAGGTCAGCACGAGTCCCTTGTCCTCCTCGAAGCCGAGGGAGAAGTCGACGTCGGGCAATGGGCCTTCCGGCCATGAGGTCAACCGGCCACCGTCAGGCAGGGTGAAGGTGAGGCGCGGCTCACGCGTGCCATTCGCGAGCTCGACCTCGGCCATGCGCAGGGCTGTGCCGCCCTCGCCCAGCGTCGCCTGCTCGAGCGTGGCGCGGACCTGTCGTGTGGCGGCGCGCGCATGCTGGTCGAAGAGGCGCGCGTCACGACCCTTGCCCCAGAGCTCGGACATCAAGAAAAGGAAGGTGTTCATCGCCGCCAGTAGTGCGGCGAGGATGGCGAGCGCTACGAGCATCTCGACGAGCGAGAAGCCTTGGCGGGGGCGACGAGTCATCGGCCTCTCGGCGCGCCGCCGCCTCCAGGTTGCTCGCCTCGCGGAGCCCCTCCTTGGCCGCCTGACGCAGCTCCGCCAGGTTGCCCGCCCCGACCGCCGCGCCCCTCGGCTGGCTTGTTTCGGCCGTCGTCTAAGCCGCCGCGTCCGCCGCCCTGACCCTTGCCATCGTCCTTCCCTCCTTTGCCGCCGCCCTTGCCCCCGCCGGTTGTGCTCGTCCCGCCCGAGCCTTGCTGGTCGATGAGCGAGGTGCCCTCGAAGGATCGCTGGCGACGCAGGCGTTCGCGCGCCGCATCGGTGAGCTTGTTGCGGTCACCGCTGACCGACCAGGCGGGTCTCAGCAGGTAGAAGGCCTCCGTCCGCGTCGGGTCGGTTTTTCCCGACTCACCCGCGTCCGCCTCGATGGTCAGAGTCACAGCGAAGAGATCGCTGACTGGCGCGGGCTCAATCTCGGCGGACCAGCTCGCCTTACGACCGTCCGCGAGGTCGATATCACCGCCTTGCCTGGCGTCCTCGAGACCCGCGGTCTCGAGGAGCGCGGCGCGACACCGGAAGAGCGCGTCGTCGGTCGTGTCGAGTTGGCGCATGGACTGGCGCGCAAGCAACACGTTGGTGTAGGCGGCGGAGAGCGCGACGGCCGCGAGGGCGAAAATCGCGAGGCTCACCAGCACCTCGACGAGGGTGAATCCGCGGCGGCGCATCTCAGATATCCTCCGCGGCGAGCGGCGCGCAGGTCATGGGGTCGATCACGTGCAGTCGGCGCGCGCCGTTGCGCCGGACCTCGAGCCTTGCGTGGTCGCAGGTGCCGTCGGGATGAAGGCGCAGGTTCGCCAGCGGGCGCTCCTCCGCCTCGCCGCCGATGAGCACGGCGCCGAGCGAGACGGGTGCGAGCAGCCGGGCGCGCATCAGCTCGGAGTTTGGCACGGTCACGGACTGGTCGGATGTCTCGCCCCAGCTAAGGGTCGAGCCGTCGTCCTCGATTCGGAGCTCGACGGTCTCGTTGCGCTCAACGGCTTCCCGGCGAGCGCGTTGGAGTGCGTCGAGGATGACAGCCTCGGGGTCATCCTTGCCCCCCGACATCAGGCTGGCGGAGCCAAGGATGAGCACGCCCGAGACTAGCGCCATCAAGGCGAGCACGAGTAGGACCTCGACGAGCGTGAAGCCCGCACGAAACGCATCTCGCGCTGGCCGCCTCACCAGTTGCCGATGTCGTCGGCGGTGTCTGCGGCGCGATCCCGCCCCTTGGAGAACAGGTCGTAGCCGTCCGCGTTGCGTGTGCCCGGACAGCGGTACTGGTAGGGCTCGCCCCAAGGATCCCGGGGCGACTCGCCGCCCTTTGACTCGATATAGGGCCCCTTCCAACGATCGGCCCGCTCCTCGGGGGCGGTGATGAGCGCTTTCAGCCCTTCGGCTGTGCTCGGGTAATCGCCGATGTCCATGCGGTAGCGAAGCATTGCGGTCTTCATCGAGTCACCGACGAAGAGCCGGGCAATCTGCTCTTGGCTCTGCCCGAAGATGCCGTCGACCTTGGAGACTGCGACGGCCACAAGCATGCCGATGATGGTGAGGGCGAGCAGGATCTCGACCAGGGTGAATCCGTTGCGTGAGCGGGAAGGGGAGGGTTGGGCGGACATGGGAGGATGCTTAAGGTCTGAGCCGTGGGAGGCGAGCCGCCGTTGCGTGCTCACCTGCCCTTGCCACCGCGGCTACCGAGCTCGCCGCGCTCGCGTCGGTCACCCTTGGGCGCGCCGCCCTCGGGCTCGGCTGGACCGGGTTTACCCTCCTGCTGGGCCTGGGCCATGCGCTCGGCCCAGCGCTTCTCGCGCTCGGCGCGGAAAGCGGCGATTTGCTCGGGCGTGAAGTTGCCCCATGGAGTCTGGACCTTTCCGTCGGGGCCGGGCTGCCCGAAGCCGGGCGGACCGCCTGCGAAGGCGGTGGACTCCTCCGGCTTGGGCGCCTCGTACTTGGCGATGCTGGACTGCTTGAGCGCGAGTTGGACGGTGCGACCGCTCGTCTCGACGGTGGCAACGCCGCTGTTGCGGTCGAAGGCACGGACACCCAGCGATTGTTCCTTCGTCGGTAAGTCGCCCTGGGCAACCCAGGCGCTCTGTTTTGTGGCCGCGTTGTAGATGCTGAAGAAGGTTTTGCCGCCGTCGACGTACATGCCGCGCAGCTCGAGGCCGCCGGTGTCGACGCTTGCGGTCGCCGCCGTTGAGGTGCCGCCGCCGAAGGGTGAGTTCTGGGCAAGCGCATCGAGGTCAACGGCCGCATGGGCGGCGGCGGCGAGCAGTACGATGAAGACGGGCAGTCCCATAAGGCGACACTCTCATAAACCCCTATTTTCGCGAGATGTTTCCCTGCGAGCGCATCGGATCAGGGTCGAGTGCCTAGGGATTGGCTCGGCTTCGCCCCTCGGCTTTCCCTCGGCACGGCCTATGAGTCCGGCTCACTCTACCGTTGAGGAGAGTTAAACGAGATACCCAAGGCTGGCGGAGAGAGAGGGATTCGAACCCCCGGGACCCTTGCGGGACCAGCTGATTTCGAATCAGCCGCAATCGACCACTCTGCCATCTCTCCGTTCGCCTAGGACGGTCAAAAAAACCGCCCGCGGATGCGGGCGGCAAGGCAAAACCGTGGAGATGCCGCTTAAGACTGCTCCTCGATGCGGAGCGGGCGGTAACCTCCGATGCTGCGGAAGTAGAGCAGGAGCAACAGATAGATGCCCGCCATGGTCAGCGGGATGTAGGAGTCGACGCGCAGGGTTTGGCGATCGCCGGACACGGAGGCGTCGGCGAGAGCCTTCTGGTCGGCGGACGCGTTGCCTGCCGCGACGGCTTTCTTCGCCTTCTCGAGCTTACCTCCATCGACCGCGGTCACTGGATCAAGGAAGAGGAAGGTCGACGGTGCCGGAGCCTTGTTGTCGGCATAGACCGCCGGCGCCGTGGCCTGGATGGTCTCCGCCGTGAAGCGGTCCTTCGCGAAGCCCAGGCCCGGACCTCCGACGAGGCCGGCGGAGAGCATGCCGATGCCGCCGATGATCGACATCGCCACGGCTCCGGAGCGCGGGAAGCGATCGCCGACAATCGCGAGCATCGTCGGCCAGAAGAAGGTCTTGCCCACCGCGTAGATACCGATGGCAAGAAGAGCGGCCGCGAAGGTGTCCATGCCGCTCGCGAGTCGGAGGCCGACGAACGCCAGCAGCGAGGACGCCAGGAGGATACCGAGCGGGGAGAGGCGCAGGCGGCTCTCGATGAAGTGCGCGGAGAAGCGCAGGCCGAACATGATCACGCAGGACCAGATGAAGAGAGTCTTGCCCTCCGTCTGGCTGAAGAGGTTGCCGGTGATGTTCTCAATCCAGCCATCCGTGCCCAGCTCGACCGATCCGACAAGGGCGTGGGTGAGGAAGAGCACGAAGAGCAGGAAGGATCCGGGCGAGAAGCGCGTGATGATGCCCACCGCCACGAGGCCTGCGCCCCCGATCGCCCAGCCGAGGTTGGGGTGGCCGGTGACGTCGCCGAGGAAGATCGAGACGAGCGTGCAGGCCACGGCCGCACCGAGGAGCCCCACATCCTTGAACATCTCGGCGAAGCTCGCGCCCTTGGCCGCGGCCTCGGACTTCGGGAAGGTCTGGCCAAGGAACATCACCGCGTAGATCGCGGTCGGCACCAGGTAGAAGGCCATCTGCCAGCGCCAGCTCAGCCCCAGCATGCTCTCGGAGCCGATCAGGTAGCTTGCGCCCGCGCCCACGATCATCCCGAGGGGCCAGGAAGCATGGAGGATGTTCAGGTAATGCGTGCGGTTCGACGGGAAGCAGGTCGCGACCAGCGGGTTGGCCACCGCCTCCAGCGTTCCATTGGCATAGGCGAAGATGAACGCGCCCCAGTAGAGGCAAGTGTATGCATTGCTGGCGTCGGTTGCCGCCAGCGCCACGACCGCCGAGATAATGTGGCCGAGGAGCGCGAGCACGACCAGCCGGCCGTAGCCGAGCTTGTCCACCACCAGGCCTCCGATGATGATGCCGAAGCAGAAACCGGAGAAGCCGGCGCCGCTGATCACCCCGAGCTGCGTGGCGGTGAACTCAAACTCGGCTGCCCAGGCGCCGAGCATACCGTTGCGGAGGGCGAAGCCTACGCCGGCGGCGAGGATCGCGGTGAATCCGGCCCAGAGGAGCCGTTTGGCGTTAGCGGGTGAGTCGGTGGTTTGCATGGGGGTGGAGCAGTGCGGCTGGTCTAGGCGCGATTGGCTGCCTTGGCGAGAAAACATCACGCCCTTTGCGCTGGAACATTCCCCGTCGCCGCCTGTTAATCCCATTCCCATGCGAGGACTCACTTTAGCTCTCTGCGCCACCCTCCTGCCGCTCGCTGCCCGCGCCGCTGATGCCAAGCCCGATGCCGCCGCCCTCGAGCGCGGCAAGGCCGTCTACGCCAAGACCTGTGTCGCCTGTCACCAGCCCGACGGCAAGGGCCTGCCCTCCGTCTTCCCGCCGCTTGCCAACTCCGACTGGCTCGAGGCCGACAACGGCCTCCTCTCCCGTGTCATCCTGCGCGGACTCCAGGGCCCGATCACCATCAATGGCGCGCCTTTCACCGGGCCGATGCCGATGGCTCCGCTCGCCGACACGCTCAAGGATGAGGAGATCGCCGATGTCATCAATTACACCCGCGCCACCTTCGGCAAGGGCGGTCCGCTTGCCACGGCCGAGCTCGTCAAGACGACCCGCGAGGCGACCAAGGACCAGAAGCAGCCGTACACCGCGGCGGAGCTGGGGCGCAAGTGAGCGCCGGCGGTTGACCCCGTCCGCCCTGCGCCTAGCCTTCGGAGCATGAGCAAGCCCCAGGAGCCCTGGCGCCGGCGCGACGCGCTGACCGACCTCTACTACATGGACGCGCGCGCACGCGTCCTCGACCTGGCCGCATTCCTCGATCGCATGGACCGGACCTCCGGATCCGACGACCACCGCCTTCGCTCGCTTCGCGCCGCATTGGTCACCCTCGCTGATGGGCAGCCCGACCGCGCGCGGCGCATCCTCGAGTCCTGGAGCGACCCCACCGTCGAGCCAGCCGCCAAGGCCGAGGGCAAAGGCGCAACCGGAGCCTGGCCCGGCCTCTGACCCGCCATGCGCTACATCGAGCCGCACGCCCACATGGTCAGCCGGACCACCGACGACTATGTCGCGATGGCCACGGCGGGTTGCGTCGCCATCTGCGAGCCCGCTTTCTGGGCTGGGTTTGATCGCTGCTCCGCCGACGGCTTTCGCGATTACTTCCGTCAGCTCACCGAGATCGAGCCGCGCCGCGCCGCGCGCCACGGCATCCCGCACCACGCCTGGCTCTGCCTCAACCCGAAGGAGTCCGAGGACCTCGGCCTCGCCGAGGACGTCCTCGCCCTCATCCCCGAGTTCCTCGACCGGCCCAACGTGCTCGGTATCGGGGAGATCGGCCTGAACAAGAACTCGCGCAACGAGCTCCGCATCCTCGAGCGCCACGTGCAGATCGCGGTCGAGCGCGACCGACTCATCCTTGTCCACACGCCGCACCTCGAGGACAAGCTCAAGGGCACGCGCCTCATCCTCGATGTCCTCCGCGCCGCCGGCGTCCGCCCCGGACGCGCGCTTGTCGACCATGTCGAGGAGCACACCGTGCGCCAGGTGCTCGATGCCGGTCACTGGGCGGGCATCACGCTTTACCCTGAATCCAAGGCCACGCCCGCGCGCGCCATCGACATGGTCGAGCAGTACGCCGCCGAGCGCCTCTGGCTCAACAGCGCCTGCGACTGGGGTCACAGTGATCCGCTCGCCGTGCCCAAGACCGCCCTCGAGATGCGCCGCCGCGGGCACTCCGCCGCCGCAGTCGACGCCCTCGTCTACGGCAATCCCCTCCGCTTCCTCTCCCAAGTCCCCGGCTTCAAAGTCGCCGACCACGTGGGAGGTCCGGCGTGAGAATCGGGCCGCGCGCCCATCTCGCCTACTGCACCAACGTCCATCGCGGCGAGGATTGGGCCGACGTGCGCGCCTCGCTCGAGGGTCCGGTCGCCGCCGTGCGCGCGCGCTTCCCCATCGCTCGTCCGTGGGCGCTCGGCCTGCGCCTCTCGGGCCCCGCGGTCGAGGCGCTGCTCGCGCAACCCGCCGAGCTGGCGTGGCTCCGCGGCTGGCTGGCCCGCCATAATGCCTACGTCTTTACGGTAAATGCGTTTCCCCGCGGCCCTTTTCACGGCGGCCGCGTCAAGGAGGCCGCCTACCAGCCCGATTGGTCGCACGCCGCGCGCGTCGACTACACCCTACGCGTCGCCGAGGTGCTCGCCGCGCTCGCGCCACGCGATGTCGCGCCGACGCTGAGCACGGTGCCGGTCGGGCATCGCTCCGCGCCGCCCGACCTCGCCGCGTCCCGCGCCAATCTCACGCGCTGCCGCGAGGGCCTCGCGCGGCTTGCTGATCGCACGGGCGTGCGCGTCCGCATCGCGCTCGAGCCCGAGCCGATGTGCACGCTCGGCACCGCCGCGGAGGCCATCGCGTTCCTCGGCGAGCATCTCGCCACCGACGCCGCCTCGCGCGGCTGGCTCGGCGTCAACCTCGACGCCTGCCACCACGCGGTGGAGTTCGAGGACCCGGCCGCTGCGCTGCGTGCCTTCCGCTCCGCCGACATCCCTGTCTTCAAGGTGCATCTCTCCGCCGCCCTCGCGCTGCCGCCGACCGAGGCCGCGCTCTCGCGCCTGTCGTCGATGGATGAGCCGACCTACTTCCACCAGACCTTCCTGCTTAAGGGGAAAGGTGTCGAGCGGCACGGCGATATCCCCGAGGGCGTGGCTGCGGCGCGCGCCGACCTCGCCGCCGTGCGCGAGCTGCGCAGCCATTTCCATGTGCCGCTGCACGCCGAATCCCTTGGCGACGGACTTCGCTCGACCGCCCCTGAGCTGCGCTCGCTCCTCGACGCGCTCGTCGCCGACCCCGCCGCCTGCGACCAGCTCGAGATCGAGACCTACACCTGGGCGGTCTTGCCGCCCGCCCTGCGCGCCGCGACCGTCGAGTCGCAGGTCGGCGCGGAGTACGACTGGGTTCTTGCCGAGTTCGCGCGCCGCGGCTGGAATCCGGCATGAGCACGTTCCGGGCCTGGCTTGAGCTCTCCCGCGGCGCCAACCTTCCGACGGTCTGGTCCAACGTCCTCATCGGCTGGCTCATCGCCGCCGCCTTCGGAGCGACCATGGACGGCTCGACCTCGCTCCAGCTCGTCGCGCTCCTCGCTGGAGTGAGCCTGCTTTACACGGGCGGCATGTTCCTGAATGACGCCTGCGACGCCGAGTGGGATTCGGCTCATCGCCCTGAGCGCCCGATTCCCTCCGGCCGCGTCACCCATCGCTCGGTCTGGCTCGCCGCCTTCATTGCGCTCGGACTGGGCACCGGCTTCGTCTTGTGGGTTTCGCCCTCAGGACCTGCCTTGGTGGTGCTCGGCCTCCTGCTCGTTGCCATCCTCGCCTATAGTCGCTGGCACAAGGGCTACGCTTTTGCTCCGGTCTTGATGGGAGTTTGTCGCGCGACGCTCCCGCTCATCGGCTACCTCGCCTTCGCACCTTCGTGCGACTGTTGCGCGCAGGGCGGCGACCGGCTTGTCCTCACCCACGCCGTTGCGCTGCTGCTTTACACCGCCTCCATCTCGCTCCTTGCGCGCCACGAGGCGACGGGCGGCAAGCCGCACGCAGCCGGCACCTGGATCGCGATGCTCGCTCCGTTCGTCACGCTACTCGGCTGGCCAATCGGCGAGATTGGTCTCTGGACCTGGGGCGTGGGCGCGCTCACCGCTCTCTCCATCCCGCTTTACCAGAAACTCATCCCGGATATCGGCGAGCGAGTCGCCGAACGCATTGCCGGTCTCATCCTGCTCGACTATGTGGCTTGGCGACTAGTCGCGCCGGGCTTCGTCGAGAGTGACTGGCTGGCCAAGGGCGGGGTAGCCCTGGTGCTTTTGTATGGAACTGCCCTCGGCTTGCGGCGTCTAATGCCCTCGACTTAAGTCCCTTTAAGTCGCCGGCATGGACGAGCTCGACCTCAGTTTCTCGGTGACGTTCCGTCACCACATCCTCTTCACCGAGGACGCCCTGGCTCCGTCCAATCCCTGCCTCGCCCGCCTGATGGGCGGGGCCAAGGTGCTCTGCGTGGTCGATGCGGGTCTGGTTGCCGCCAACCCGGGCCTGGTCACTGGCTTGCTCGCGCGCGGCCTCAACCTCACGCGCCCCCCGCTCGTGCTTCCCGGCGGCGAGGCCTGCAAGCACGACCCCGCCGCGATCGAGGCGCTGACGACCGCAATCGCCGAGGATGGCATCTGCCGGCACTCCTTCGTCCTGGCCATCGGCGGTGGCGCCTTCCTCGACCTCGTCGGCTATGTCGCCGCCACCGCGCACCGCGGCGTGCGCCTCGTGCGCATGCCCACGACCACGCTCGGCCAGGCCGACGCCGGTGTCGGCGTGAAGAACGCGGTCAACGCCCAGGGCCGGAAGAACTTCACCGGCACCTTTGCGCCGCCCTTCGCCGTGGTCAACGACCTGAGCCTGCTCACCACGCTTCCGCTTCGACTCCGTCGTGAGGGACTGGTCGAGGCTGTTAAGGTCGCGTTGCTCAAGGATGCCGCGTTCCTTGCCGCGCTCGAGCAGGACGCGTCGGCGCTCGCCCGCGGCGACCTGCCCGCCATCGGCCGCGCCGTCCGCCGCTCCGCCGAACTGCACGCGCGGCACATCGCCGAGGGCGGCGACCCCTTCGAGCTCGGCTCCGCTCGACCGCTCGACCTCGGACACTGGGCAGCCCATCGTCTGGAGGTCCTCAGCGCGCACCGACTCTCACACGGGGAGGCCGTCGCCATCGGACTCGCCCTCGATGTTTTGGTGGCGCGCGACCTCGGGCACCTTGCCGCACCGGAGGCCGAGCGAGTTCTCGCCCTGCTGCGTACGCTCGGCTTCGAGCTCTGGGATGAGTTGCTCGGCGCCGAGGACTCCGTCCCGCTACTCGCAGGGCTCGATGAGTTCCGTGAGCACCTCGGCGGCGAGCTCACGCTCGTGTTGCCGCTCGCCCCGGGGCGCAGCACGCAGATTCACGCGCTGCCCGCCGCACGCGTGCGCGCTGCGGTTGCCGACTTGCGCGCCCGCGCCCACGCCCCATGCGCCGCGCGGTCCTGAACGTCGTCGGGCTGACGACCCGCGACCTCGCCGGTGGCAAGATGCCGCGTCTCGCCGCGCGTGCCGCCGCTGGCTCGGTCGCGCGCGTCAAGCCAGCCTTCCCTGCGGTCACCTGCACCGCGCAGGCCACCTATCTCACGGGTCGCAGCGTCACCGACCATGGCGTTGTCGCGAATGGCTGGTTCGATCGCTCGTTGAGCGAGGTGCATTTCTGGAAGCAATCCAACCGTCTGGTCGGCGGGGAGAAGCTCTGGGAGACACTCCGGGCGCGCCGCCCGGGCCTGCGCATCGCCAATCTCTTCTGGTGGTTCAACCTAGGTTCGTCCGTGGATCTCGCGGTCACCCCGCGCCCCATCTACAAAGCCGACGGTTCCAAGGTGCTCGACATCGCCACCTGGCCCCACGACCTGCGCTTCGCGCTCAAGAAGGATCTCTGGGACTTTCCTTTCGGCGCCTTCTGGGGCCCGTACGCCGGGCTCGATTCCTCGCAGTGGATTGCCGACGCGGCGCGCTGGGTTGAGGCGCACGAGAGGCCCGACCTCAATTTGGTCTATCTGCCGCACCTCGACTACGACCTGCAGCGGCACGGCCCGGACTCACCCGAAGCTGATGCGGCACGTGCCGAGATTGACAAGCTGGTCGGTCGGCTCGCCGACGACCTGGAGCGCTCGGGCGTCGAGGTGACCATTCTCTCCGAGTACGGCATCACCGCGGTCGAGCGCGCGGTCTGCCCGAACCGCCTTTTCCGGGCCAAGGGCTGGCTGGCAATCAAGGATGAGCTCGGCGGCGAGATCCTCGATACCTTCCACAGCCGAGTCTTCGCGGCCTGCGACCACCAGGTTGCACATGTCTACGTGCGCGACACCTCGTTGCTCGGCGAGGTTCGCGCTTTGCTCGAGGCAACTCCCGGCGTTGGGCGCGTCCTCGATGCCGCGGCGCAGAAGGCTGAGGGACTCTGGCACCCCCGCTCCGGGGAGCTTGTAGCGGTGGCCGACGCGCGCAGCTGGTTCGCCTACACCTACTGGGAGGACGATGCCCGTGCGCCGGACTTCGCCCGCACCGTCGATATCCATCGCAAGCCGGGCTACGATCCCTGCGAGCTGCTCATCGACCGCGCCGCGCGCCTCCCGATGCTCCGCGTGCTCTGGTTCCTCCTGCGCAAGAAGCTCGGTTTCCGCGCCCTGCTTAAGCTCACCCCGCTCGACCCGCAGCTCATCCGCGGCTCGCACGGACGCGTGCCCGAGGACTCGCTTGACTGGCCCGTGCTCATCGAGCCGCGCAAGGGCCTGCCCGTGACGCTCGCGGCGACCGACGTCCGCGAGCGGCTCGCTGCTGGATTCTAGGCGCAGTGCTACTCCTCCACGGACACTACAAGTTCTTCCCGCGGCGCACGGCGGTGCGCAACGCCTGGTGTACGGTCTGCAAGCAGTCGCGGTTGGCCGTGGGTATCCGCAGCCTGGTGGTGATCCACCTCTTCTACATCCCCGTGCTGCCGATCGCACGCGTGACCGATTGGACCTGCACCACCTGCGGCAAGGATGTGCGCGCCAACCTCACCTCGCGCCCCGGCCTCCTCCGCTGGGCCCTCGTCGTCGCCGGCCTCCTAATCGTCGCCGGGCTCTGGGTGCTGATCCATGCCCTGCTGACGGGCGAGGACGCGCTCACGGCGGCGGGCTCGCGTACTGCCGAGGGCGTGGCGAGCGGAGCGACGCTTATGATGATAGGCGGAGTCTGGGGCTGGGTGTCCTTCCGCCAGCACCGCCGCATACAGGTGCAGGGTTTCGATGACGGCACGACGGCGGTCGCGCCGCTCGCTGGCGACCGTTGTCCGCTCTGCGGTGACCTTGTCCTAATTCCAGGCGCGCCGCGCTGCGAGCGCTGCCAGGTCGACATCGCCACCCGTTGACCGGGATTAGGCCGTCAGGCGCTCGAGGCACTCGGCGTAGAGGCGCTGCGTGCCATGGACGATGTCGTCGGGCAGGCGCGGGCCGGGGACGCGCTTGTCCCAGGGCTGCGCCTCGAGCCAGTCGCGCACGAACTGCTTGTCGTAGGAGGGTTGGCTGCGGCCGGGCTGCCATTTCTCGGCTGGCCAGTAGCGCGAGGAGTCTGGCGTCAGAACCTCGTCGATGAGCACGAGCGACCCGTCGTCGGCGCGGCCGAACTCGAATTTGGTGTCGGCGAGGAGGATGCCAGCCTTGGCCGCGCGCTCGGCGCCCATGCGGTAGAGCGCGATGGAGGCGTCGCGCACCGCCTTGAAGTCACGCTCGCCGAGGATCTCGGCGCAGCGCGCCTGTGTGATGGGTTCGTCGTGCCCGGCCGCGGCCTTGGTCGACGGTGTGAAGATGGGCTCGGGTAGCTTGGAGCCGTCGAGCAGGCCCGCGGGCAGGCGGTGGTCGAGGATGGAGCCGGTCGACTTGTATTCTTTCCAGCCGCTGCCGGCGAGGTAGCCGCGCACGACGGCCTCGACGGGCAGGGGCTTGAGTTTCCGCACGATCATCGAGCGCGGGATGAGCGCCTCGTGTCCGCGCAGGACACGTGCGAGGGCGGCATCGTGGTCGAGGGCGAGGTGGATGGGGAAAGCCTTCGCCGCCTGGGCGAACCACCAGAGGCTGACCTGGGTGAGCAGGATGCCTTTGCCGGGAACACCGTTGGGCATGACAACGTCGAAGGCCGAAAGGCGGTCCGTCGCGATGATGAGCAGCTGCTCGCCGAGATCGAAGATCTCGCGCACCTTGCCCGTCGCCACCTTGGGGTAGGGCAGGCCCGAGACGGTCATCAGGGCTTCGGTCGGCAGGGCGGGGGTGCGCATGGCGGAGACTTGGGTTAAGGGACAAGTCCGCGGGACGAAAGCGGAAAGGGCGCAGGCTCGCCTTGGGCGGCGGCTGGTCCCAGAGTCGCCCTGCGTGCACACCATCCTGCGCCATCCGGACGAGAACCTCGCCAAGTGCTCGCTCGAGCCCCTGCGCGGCCGACCGGACCTAACCTTCCTCGCGGCCGAGGGAGGGGCCGCCGTCAACGGCACCGGGCACATCCTGCTCGAGGTCGGCGCTCCGCCGATTGGCCCAGCCGACGCCGGGCTTCCCCTCATCCTGCTTGATGGAAATTGGAAGCACATCCCGAAGCTGCGGGCGCGCATCATCGGCACGCCGATTCCACGCTCACTGCCACCTGTTCCAACCGCCTACCCGCGTCGCAATGCCGACGGGCTCGATCCGTCGGAAGGCCTGGCCTCGGTGGAGGCGCTCTATCTGGCCCTGCGCCTGCTCGGGAACGACGATCGGACGCTGCTGTCACACTATCGCTGGCGCGAGGCATTTCTCCGCTCCGCCGACGACTTTTTGAATCCCGCCTAAACCCATGCGCCATCTCGCCCTTCTCTTCTGTCTGCTTGGGTCCGCCTATGCGGCTGAGCCTGTAGCCGCCGCAACTTCCCGCACGGCTTGGTTTGAGGAGGCGCGATTCGGCATGTTCATCCACTTCGGTCTCTACTCGATTCCCGCCGGGGAGTGGGACGGCAAGCGGATGGGGCGCAACGACTACGCGGAGTGGATTCGCATGCAGCACAACTGGCCGAACACGCCGGTCGGCATCCCGCGCGCCGACTACGATAAGCTCCTTGCGCAGTTCAACCCGGCGCGCTTCGACGCCGACGCCTGGGCTGATGCCATCCACCGCGCGGGCATGCGCTACCTGGTCATCACCGCCAAGCACCATGATGGTTTCGCGCTGTGGAAGTCCAAGGTCTCGCGCTACAACGTGGTCGATGCCACGCCCTTCGGCCGCGACCTCCTCGCCGAGCTCGCCGCCGCCTGTCGCAAGCGCGGCATCCGCTTCGGCGTCTACTACTCGCATTGGCTGGACTGGGACCATCCCGGCGGCGCCCAGCCGCCCTGGCCAGAGATCAAGCCCGACCCCGTGATGGTCCAGCCCTCGCAGGAGGCTTACCAGAGATACTGGGATGAGAAGTGCCTGCCGCAGGTCGCCGAGATCTGCGACCACCTTAAGCCGGACTTCATCTGGTTTGACAGCTGGGGTGGCAAGTCGCGCGGCTTCCTGACCGACGCGCGTCTCGACCGGCTCATCGCGCTCGTGCGCGAGCGCGCGCCAGGTTGCCTGATTAACAGCCGCATTGGGCGCCGCGAAGGCGTCGATTTGCTTTCGATGGGCGACAACCAGTTCCCGAGCCAAGGATTTGACCTGCCGTGGGAGACCTCGGGCACCCTCAACCACTCCTGGGGTTACAACAGGTTCGATCACAAGTGGAAGCCCGTCACGCAGTTGGTTCGCCACTTGGTCGACAACGCCTCGCTCGGCGGCAACTATCAGCTCAACGTCGGTCCGATGGGCGACGGCGCCTTCCAAAAGGAGGCGAGCGAGAGCCTCTCGGCCATCGGGCGCTGGATGGATGTCAATGCCGAGTCCATTCGCGGCACGATGCCGAGCAAGTTGGCCAAGCCCGCCTGGGGCCGTTACACCTTCCGTGCGCCTGGCACGCTTTACCTCCATGTCTATGAGTGGCCCAAGGATCGACGTCTCATCGTCACGGGCTTCAAGGGGCTGCCGCGCGAATCCATCTTGCTGGACGGAAAGGTGCAGGTCGCTGCTTCCTATGAGCCGGGCACGGGTCTGATCATCACCCTGCCTGAGGCTCGCCCTGACACGCCGGTTCCGGTCATCCGGTTGACGGGCATGGATGGTTTGGGTGTGCGCTGAGCGCACTCAGGAGGGATCAGCCAACGCGAGGCGGATGGCTTCGCCCGCCGCGGCGAGTCCGAATGCCCCCGCGACGTGTGCGGCGGTGCCGTAGCCCCATTCGCAGTTGGGACGCAGTTCCTCGTCCTCTGGCAGCTCCGCGCCAGGCAAGCCGGCGCAGTCAGTGGCGACGCGGAGGGGTTCGTCGGACCAGACCGCGGAGATCCCGAGCGAACCCTTGCGGGGTAGGTCGAAGTTCTGCCGCAGTCGCTTGCGCACGAGGCGCAGCAGCGGGTCATCGCGCGTTGCGGATAGGTCGGTCACCTGGATGGCGGTGCCGTCGATGCGACCTGCGCAACCTCCGGTGGTGACGGTGCGCAACTTGGCGGCGTGGGCAGCCGCGAGCAGGCCGCACTTCGCCCCGAGGCTGTCGATGGCGTCCACCAGGACGCCGTCGAAACCCTCGATTGCGGCGGCGGCGCCAGGGCGCGAGACAAAGCGCACGATGGCCTGCGCGTCGATGCCAGGGTGGATGGCGCGGGCGCGCTCCGCGAGCACCTCGGCCTTGGGCCGGCCGATGGCCCCGTCGAGGGCGTGGAGCTGGCGGTTGGCGTTGGAGGCGCAGACGGCGTCGCCGTCGACGAGAATCAGGCCGCCGACGCCGCTGCGTGCGAGCGCCTCCGCCGCCCAGGATCCGACGCCACCGAGGCCGACCACCATGAAGCGCGTGCGACCAAGGCGCTCGAGGCCGGCGCGGCCGTAGAGGCGCGCGACGCCGGCGAATCGCTCAAGGGTGGCGTGGTCCACGACTTGGTTGAAGCAGGAGATGGCCCGGGCGGAAGGAAAAAAGCCACGCTTGCCGCTCGACCCCTCCGCTGGTAGGATTTTCTTTCGTCCTTATGGCCTCTTCCGAACCGAAGAACCCGACCATCCTTCTCGCGCCCTCGACACCGCTCTGGTTTCATTGCCTGCAGTGGATTCTCGTGGGGGCAGGCATCGTCTTCCTCTGGGTTTTCTACCTCGTGCTCCAGGACCACCTGAGCGCACCCGCCCCGGCTGAAGCCTTCCGCAAGGCCGGCATTCCCCTCGTGCAGTACCGTCTCGAGCAGCGCGCTTGGCCGGAGGACTTCGACTTCGCCAAGCCCCCCGAGGCTCTGGCCCGCTATGATTTTGCCAAGATCTGGGAGAAGGCCGCGGCCGACATCACTGTCGCAGGTACCTGGCGCTTCGTGCGCGCGGGCGCCGAGGGCAAGCCCGCCATCCAGTTCGAGCCCAGCGACGTCAGGGATGCGGCAATCTTCTTCTCGGCGGTCGACAAGCGTATCGACGACGGTCGTCCGGACCGGGGTCGCTTCCGCGTCAACGGCCGCGTCGGCTCCTTCACGCTCCCGGGCGAGTGAGTGCCTCGGCGCGGGCGCGGAGGTCGGCCTCGGCCAGCGCCTGCGTGAGCTCGGCGATATCGCCGTCGAGCACCTGCTGCAGTCCGTGCAACGTGAGGTCGACGCGGTGGTCGGTGACGCGGTTCTGGTGGAAGTTGTAGGTGCGCACGCGCTCGGAGCGGTCGCCCGAGCCCACCTGGGTGCGGCGCGCGTCGGATCGGGCGGCGTGGGCCTCGGAGGTGCGTAGCTCGAGCAGGCGTGCCCGCAGGATGCGCAGCGCCTTCTGGCGGTTGCGCAACTGGGAGCGCTCGTCGGCGCAATAGACCATGAGGCCGGTGGGCTTGTGGATGATCTGCACCGCCGACTCGGTCTTGTTGACGTGCTGTCCGCCGGCGCCGCTGGCGCGGGCCACGGAGAGATCGAGGTCCTCCGGTCGCAGGTCGACCTCGGTTTCCTCGGCCTCGGGCAGCACGGCCACGGTGGCGGCCGAGGTGTGGATGCGGCCCGATGTCTCGGTGGCAGGCACGCGCTGCACGCGATGCACGCCGGCCTCGTGTCGGAGCGCGGCATAGGCGCCGGCTCCCTCGATGAGCATGACCGCCTCGCGCACGCCGCCTAGATCCGATCGGGTGAGGCTGAGGGTCTCGTGCTTCCATCCGGAGCGCTCCGCGCAGCGGGTGTACATGCGGGCGAGCTCCCCGGCGAAGAGCGAGGCTTCCTCGCCACCTGTGCCCGCTCTGACTTCTAGGATAACATTACGTCCCTCGGCGGGGTCGGGCGGGACGAGGGCGCGCAGCAGCGCCTCGCCGAGTGCGGGCACAGCGGCCTCGGCCTCCCGCGCCTCGTCCTCGGCTAGCCGCCGCATGCCGGCGTCGGTATTGGAATCATCCAGCAGTGCGCGGGCCTCGGCCAGTTTCCGCTCGGCGGCGGCCAGGCGGTCGTCGGCGGCGAGGGCGTTGCCAAGGAAACGCAGCTCCTGGGCAAGCGCGGCGGCTCGGCGGCCATCGGAGAAGGTCGCGGGGTCGGCGAGAAGCGCTTCCAGCTCCGTCCGCCTGCGTCGCAGTGCGGAAAGGTCGGGTCGGGTGGGCGGCGCGCTCATGGCCAATCGGGGCTTGGAGGCGGACGGTGCCGCGGTTAGGTGAATGGAGTCCGCGCGGGCCCGCCCGCGCAAGCCCGACCTTCCAACCGTGCCCGAATCCCGCCCTCCCGAGCCCTCCCTCCGCCCGAGCCACGTCCTGGCGTGCGTCTGGGATTTCGACAAGACCCTGATCCCGGGCTACATGCAGACGCCGCTTTTCCGAGCCTTTGGCGTCGATGAGGCCGCCTTCTGGCGCGAGACCAACCAGCTGCCAGGGCTCTACGCGCGCAAGGGTATCCGCACTTCCAAGGACACCGTCTACCTCAACCACCTGCTGAGCTACGTGAAGAACGGTCCGCTCCGCGGACTGACCAACCGCCGCTTGCGCGAGCTGGGCGCGGACATCGAGCTTTGCCCGGGCCTGCCCGAATTCCTCCCCGGGATCCAGGAGCATGCCCGGGCGCTCGCCGTCGCCCAAGGTCTCGAGGTGACACTCGAGCACTACATCGTCAGCACCGGGCTCGCTGAGATGATTCGCGGCACCGCAATTGCCAAGCACTGCGCCGGCATCTATGGCTGCGAGTTTCTCGAGGAGCCCCTCCCGCCGCACTTCACGCGCCAACATGAGCTCACGCTCGACGAGCCGACGGAAATCAGCCAAGTCGCCGCAATGGTCGACAACACGGTGAAGACGCGCTTCATCTTCGAGATCAACAAGGGCACGAGCCGCGACCCCTCCATCGATGTCAACGCGGTGGTCCGCTCCGAGGATCGCCGCGTGCCCTTCGAGAGCATGCTCTATGTGGCCGATGGCCCCAGCGATGTCCCTGTCTTCTCGCTCCTGCGCAAGAATGGTGGCAAGACCTTCGCCGTGTACCGGCCTGACAGCGAGGCCGAGTTCGCGCAGTGCGATAGCCTCCTCCAGGTTGGGCGCGTGCACGGCTACGGACCGTGCGACTACACCGAGGGATCGTTCACCACTCGCTGGATTCGCCATGCTGTCGCCGGCATGATCGAGCGCCTTGTGGCTGAGCGTCGCCAAGCGGTCGATGCGCGCGTCTCGCAGCCCCCGCGCCACCTTCATCCGCCCGCCGCCGGCTCCGTGGCCAAGCCTGGCTCGACGCAGCGCGGCCTCTTTGGCGACTGAGACCATGGCTCCTCCCGTTCGCAAGCGTTCCGCAACCCTCGCGCGCCCGACCAGCGAGAGCCGTCCGATCACGGCCGTTATCCTGCTCTTGCTCGGCATCTTCCTGCTTGTCTCGATGGGCTTCCGCGAGTCGGGCCAGTCCTGCTTCCTTCGCGAGTCGCTCGAGCGCGCCTTGAGCATTCCTGCCTCGTCGGAGGCCGAGATCACGGGCGCCAATCCCTGCGGTCCCTTCGGCGCCTTCGTCGCCACGCTCGGCTTCGCCTGCCTCGGCTACGGCGCCTTCCTTGTGCCGGCCGCGCTGCTTGTCGCCGCCTGGTTGGCGCTGAATCGCCGCGCGCACACGCTTTGGCCCGCCAAGACCTTGCTCATGCTCGGCTGCGTCTTCCTCGGCTCGGCCCTGCTCTCACTCTTCCTCGGAGCCACCGCCCCGATCAACAGCCTGACGGCCTTCGATCCGCGCGGCGCGGGGGGCATCATCGGCAGCACGATTTACCTGCACCTTCTCTTCCCCGCTGTCGGTGACATTGGTGCCTGGCTGATCCTCGTCCCTGCCTACGGATTCTGCCTGCTTGGTGTGCTCGCCGACGACCCCAAGGCCACGCTCGGCGCCTGGATTTCCGAGCTGCGCGACAGCTTCCTTGACTGGAATCGGCGTCGTCGCGAGCAAGCCGCGCGTCTCGCCGAGTCGCGCCGCCGCGAGGCCGAGGCCCGTGCGCATGCCTTGCGCATGGCGGAGGCGGCCAAGGGCTCAACGCTGGTCGCCACGCTGCCCGTTGAGCCCGAGCCCGTGCCCCAGCCTGCGCCGTCCGCACCCGAGCCTGTCCGTACCGTCAGCCCTGAGGATCTCTCGGTCGGCAATCCCGACGACGAGGCCGAGGCCGAAGGACTGGGTGGCGTGTTGCCGCCCGCGAAGGCGCCGAAGCTCAAGGTCGATCCGGATCCCAAGCCCCAGGTCACGGGCAAGGTCGCCGTGACCAAGCCCGAGCGTATCGAGCGCGCGACCGCCGCCCAGTTGCGCAAGCCCGCCGGCGACTACGTCTATCCCGGCCTCGACCTCATCACCAAGGCGCCGGCCGAGGCCGCGACCTCCAAGGAGGATTACCGTCGCCGGGCCGGCGAACTCATCCAGACCCTCCGCGAGTTTCGCGTCGAGGTCGTCCCCGTCGATCCCGACAACGGTGTCGACGTCGGCATCCAGCAGGGTCCGTCCATCACGCGCTACGAGATTAAGCCCGCGCCCGGCGTGCGCGTCGAGCGCATCGCCGGCCTGCAGAACAACATCGCGATGAACCTGAAGGCCGAGGCAGTGCGCATCCTCGCCCCTGTGCCAGGCAAGGGCACGGTCGGCATCGAGATACCGAACTCCAAGCGCCAGTTGGTTGCGCTGCGCGAGATTCTCGAGTCGAAGGCCTGGGTCGAGGCCGAGGCCGCCATCCCTGTTGTGCTCGGCGTGGACAGCGTGACGAACAAGCCCGTGGTGCAGGACCTCGCCCGGATGCCCCATGCGCTCATCGCTGGCTCGACCGGCTCCGGCAAGTCCGTCTGCATCAACACGCTGCTCATCTCGATGCTGTACCGGATGTCGCCCGCCGACCTCCGCCTTATCATGGTCGACCCGAAGGTGGTCGAGCTGCAGGTCTACAACGACATACCGCACCTGCTCGTGCCGGTGGTGACCGACCCGCAGAAGGTTCCCGCCGCCCTAAAGTGGCTCATCACGGAGATGGAGCGGCGCTACCAGGTCTTCGCCGCGGTCAATGTCCGCAACCTCGCCGGCTTCAACGCACGCATCAGCCGTGACGCCGAGGAGGCCGCCAAGGCCAAGCAGGAGGAGCTCAACCTCACGCCCGAGGAGCGCGCCGCCGCCGCCGAGGCCGCGGCCGAGGTGCCCGCGGGCGGCATCGAGATACCGAAGGAGAAGATGCCCTTCATCGTCTGCATCATCGATGAGATGGCCGACCTCATGATGGTGGCCGCGAAGGACATCGAGACCTCCGTCGCGCGCATCGCGCAGAAAGCGCGCGCCGCCGGCATCCACATGGTGCTGGCGACGCAGCGTCCGTCCACCGACGTCATCACCGGCCTGATCAAGGCGAACCTCCCGACCCGCATCGGCTTCAAGGTCGCGGCGAACGTCGATTCCCGCACCATCCTTGATCGCAGCGGCGCGGAGACGCTCGTCGGATTCGGCGACATGCTCTTCCTTCCGCCCGGCTCCGCATCGCTCCAGCGCGTGCAGGGCTCGTTCATCTCCGACGAGGATGTCAGCCGCATCGTGGCCTTCATCCGCGAGAAGAACGGCCCGCCTGAGTTCCTCGAGGAGATCAAGCAGGCTCTCGAGCGCGCCAACCAGCCCGACGACGGCGAGGGCGACGGCGAGGGCGGCGGACCGACCTCCGATCCGATGGCCGCCAAGGCCTGGGAGATTATTCGCACCACCCGCCGAGCCTCCGTCTCGATGCTCCAGCGCCGTCTCGCCATCGGTTACAACCGTGCCGCGCGCATCATGGACATCCTTGAGCAGGAGGGCTACGTCGGCCCCGACAACGGTTCCTCCCCGCGGGAAATCCTGCGCGAGGACTGAGCCGGCTCCTCAGGTTCCAGGCGTCCTGTCAGGCCGGAAGATGAAGAAGACCGCGCCGAGTATGCAGAGGAACGCCCAGAGGAAATCCCAGCGCCAGCGTTCCCCGAGGAAGAAAATCATGAAGGGGATGAAGACGGCGAGGGTCACGCATTCCTGCACGATCTTGAGTTGCGCGCCCGTCATGCCTCCCGCGTAGCCGAGGCGATTTGCCGGCACCATAATCGCGTACTCGGCCGAGGCGATGAGCCAGCTGACCCCGGCGGCGAACCACCAGGCCTTGGTCGGCATCTCGCGTAGGTGACCGTACCAGGCGAAGGTCATGAAGACATTGGAGATGGCGAGCAGCGCCGCAGTCGTGAAGACGGTGGAGAGGGAGGGGGACATCGGCGGGAGTCTGGCCGAGGGGAAACGGCTTGCAACGTCACGGTGGCTTTGCGGACTTGTCGAGTATGGCCGACGAATCCCCCGACCTCTTCGCCCGCAATCGCGAGTGGTCGCAGGATATCCGCCGTCGCAAGCCGGACTTTTTCGAGACACTCTCGGCGCAGCAGAGCCCTCGCTACCTTTGGATTGGTTGTTCCGACAGCCGGGTGCCGGCCAATGAGATTGTCGGCCTGCTTCCGGGCGAGCTCTTCGTCCACCGCAACGTCGCCAACGTGGTCGTGCACACCGATCTCAACTGCTTGTCGGTCATCCAGTACGCTGTCGATGTTCTCAAGGTCGAGCATGTCATCGTTTGCGGGCATTACGGCTGCGGTGGCGTTCAAGCCGCCCTCGAGGGGCGCAAGCTGGGGCTGATCGACAACTGGCTCCGGCACATCGCCGATGTCCGCCAACGACACGACCTCGTGGTCAAGTCGCTGCTCGGTCCCGCGCAGCTCGACACGCTCTGCGAGCTGAACGTCATCGAGCAGGCGATGAACGTCAGCGCCACAACGATTGTTCAGGACGCCTGGGCGCGCGGCCAGAAGCTGCAGGTGCACGCATGGATCTACGGCATTCGCGACGGCCTGCTCAAGGACCTCGGGCTCACGGTGGGCAAGGTCGCCGAGATTGATTCTGCCTACCAGGCGGTCCTAGCGCGTTACCGCGGCTGAGGCTTCACCCCTGGGTAATCGCCGCGCTCGTTCCCGTCCCGGCGGCGGGACAGCCTTTGGCATGACCTCCGACGACCTTCCCCGGACGCGGCTTGTCCGGCTCGGACCCCGCGCGCTCCTCGATGCCGAGTTGCTCGCGCTACTCCTTGGCCAGTCCACGCGCGGTCGTCCGCCCGAGTCCGTCGCCGACGCCATCCTCGGCGAGTCTGGTGGCCTGCCCGCGCTCGCCGCCTGGGAGGTGCCCGACTTCTCGCGCGTCCCAGGTCTCGGTCCGGCCAAGGCTGCCGAGCTGGTTGCCGCGCTGGAGATTGCGCGTCGTGTGCGCGAGCGGGCGCATGATCCCGGCGAGCGACTCGATGCGCCGGCCAAGGTCTGGGCGCGGCTTGAGCCGTTGGCGGCCGGTCTCGCGGTCGAAAAGTGCTGGGCCCTCTGCCTCAACCGTCGCAACCGCCTGCTCGCCCTGCATGAGGTCAGCTCGGGCACAGCCACGAGCTCGCTGCTGCATCCGCGCGAGGTCTTCCGCCAGGCGCTCCGACACTCCGCCTCGGCGGTCATCGTCGCGCATAATCATCCCAGCGGCGACCCGGCCCCGAGCCATGCCGACCGTGCCGTGACCCGGCAGCTCGTCGAGGCGGGGCGCATTGTCGGCGTCGAGCTCCTGGATCACGTCGTCGTCGGTCGCCCGGAATCCGATCCGACGAGCAAGGGCTGGTTCAGCTTCGGCGAGGCGGGGCTGATTTGACCGCTTCGCGGAGCGGGAAGCGGGAAGGAGCAAGCAGGATGCGGCCTGCTCTTCCCGCCTGCCCCTTCCCGCTTCCTGCTCAAAAAAGTCCCCGCCTGTGCCGGTTCCGCATTGGAGCCCCAGTGTTTCCCTAGGTTTAGGTGGGTGGCGCAGAGCCCGGCTCAGACGAGGCCGGTCGGGTTGCAGCCTCCCGTATATATGAACGTGGGAGACGGGTGCTGCCGCGGGTGTCGAACACCGCAGGGACTAGTCAGGATGACGTCTTTCCGGCGGCAGGCAAGCCGCTCCGCCAAAAGGGCGGGCCGCACCCCGGTGCGGCCCGCAACCCAACTTGATCCGCGCCCTTACTCGGTGGCGGGGGCCTCGGCACCGGCGCCGAGCGTCGTGCCTCCGACCACCTGGACCTTCTCGAGGATGATTTTCTGGAGCTCGGCGAGCACCTTGGGGTTCTTCTGGAGGTGCTCCTTGGCGGCTTCGCGGCCTTGGCCGATGAGCTGGCCGTTGTAGGCGATCCAAGCGCCCTTCTTCTCGAGAATCTTGTGCTCGATGCCGAGATCGAGGACCGAGCCGGTGCGCGAGATACCCTCGTTGTACATGATGTCGAACTCGCACTCGGTGAAGGGAGGGGCGACCTTGTTCTTCACGACCTTCACTCGGGTGCGGTTGCCGACGATCTTGCCGGTCGGCTCCTTGATTTGGCCAATGCGGCGGATATCAATGCGGATGGACGAGAAGAACTTGAGGGCGCGGCCGCCGGGGGTGGTCTCGGGGTTGCCGAACATCACGCCGATCTTCTCGCGAATCTGGTTGGTGAAGATGCAGATGCAGTTGGTGCGGCTGATGGCGGCGGTGAGGCGGCGCATGGCCTGGCTCATCATGCGGGCCTGGACGCCGACGGTGGCGTCGCCCATCTGGCCCTCGAGCTCGGTCTTGGAGACGAGCGCGGCGACGGAGTCGACGACCACGACGTCGACCGCTCCGGAGCGGATCAGGGTCTCGGTGATGTTGAGGGCGTCCTCGCCGGACTCGGGCTGGGAGACGAGGAGGTTGTCGAGGTCAACGCCGACGACCTTGGCGTAGCGGGGGTCGAGCGCGTGCTCGACGTCGATGAAGACGGCGTTGCCGCCCTGGCGCTGGATCTCGGCGATGACCGAGAGACAGAGGGTGGTCTTGCCGGAGGACTCGGGGCCGTAGATTTCGACGATGCGGCCGCGGGGGAGGCCGCCGACGCCGAGGGCGAGGTCGATGGCGACCGATCCGGTCGAGACGCTGGAGACGGCCATCTTGGAGGCCTCGCCCATGCGCATCAGCGTGCCCTCGCCGTACGTCTTGTTGATGGCAGACAAGGCCAGGTCGATGGTCTTGCGGTCGGCTGCCTGTTCAGCGGCAGAGTGGGAACCAGCGCTTTGATTAGCGCCCTTTTTTTCGGAAGCGTCGGCTTTTGCGGAGGACATGTGTGTCGGGTGGGTTGAGGACACTGAATTTGGAGGAGAAGCGCACGTTGGCAAGTAAAATGAACAAGTGTTCACTATAGGGTCTTTTGCCTAGTAACTATCGGGCTTCCACGGCTTTTATCGACTGGGCTTCGGGTTGAAAAGCGGTGGGGGCGTGGGCTTGGCAGGGGGTGTCGGCGAGGGGGTGGAGCTGGGGCTGGCCGCGGTCTTT
>Ga0129333_10000585_pt1 | contig 30491 bp, 32 predicted proteins | sample CPB6_08_DNA_FD_94474 | JGI IMG/M metagenome (GOLD analysis project Ga0129333, IMG submission 94474) | Freshwater to marine salinity gradient microbial communities from Chesapeake Bay, USA - CPBay_Sum_0.6_0.8_DNA | ecosystem: Environmental > Aquatic > Marine > Coastal | place: USA: Chesapeake... | reverse complement strand
GGAGAACCCCGTGGCCAAACTTCTCGCCAGGGTCAAGGTCGCAAAAAAGAGTTGACTCTGCTCGCCCTGCGGTATATGATGTCCCCGAGGCTTCGCCATCGTCCTGCGGGGAGGAAAAGATGACCGCAAGAAAAACTTGGGTGAGTTTGGCATGCCTTTTGCTCACCGTCTCATCGGCGTTCGCTGAAGATCACTGGTGCATCGGTTGCTGGCAGACTGGCTCGTGGAGCGGCGTGTGCCTCCGGCCTGACGGGCTGGTCACCGAGTCGGACCCCGACGGCAACATGATTGACATCGGTCGGTGGTACGTGATCCACGAGGACTTGGTGGCCTGGGTCTTTCTACGAGCCCCGATCCAGACGCACTACCTCGAGGCGGACGGCACGTACACGCCCCACTACGGCTACGGCTACATCTCGAAGCCGAAGAAGATCAAGAAGTCGTTCGTGCCTGAGGCGTACGATGACCTCTACCTCTACTTTCCAGCGGAGGATGATCTGTGATCACTGCAAGGAAGTGCAACGAGTGCAGCGTGATGAAGACGACCCTCGACTTCGAGAAGGGTCGACGTGTCTGCTACCAGTGTAGGAACGCCAGGAAGACAGCGGTTGCTCGTCGGTCGAAGTGGCAGCGTGAGAGGGTGCGGCGTGATAGAATGCGTGAAAGCACCCAACTCACTGAAACGGAGACCGAATGTCTGTCCACCTCACGAAACTCGGGCTTCTCGTTGCCCGACTTGTGCTCCTAGCCACCACGGTGACTGCGGTCATCATCTTGACGTGGCACGGCGTTCACCGTCCGTACCTCGTTGAGAAGACGCGTAGCACGGACATCATCCTCGCCGAGGCCCGCACGGCCCTCGAGCAGTCCGCGGTGGCCAGCAACCGCCTCGCTGACGAGAACGTCCGCCTGACTCAGAAGGCCGACGCGATCCGCAACCGTCTTGGCGACGTGCTCAAGGGTTACGTTGTCATCCAGGAGCGTCTCGACGCTATTGACAGCCGGCTCTACAGAATGGAACGCCTTCCTGGCGTCCTTGGCAACGGCGAGCAGCCGTAGCATGGTACACTGAGAGTGTCTAGACAACACCTCTCCCTTGCAAGGATTCCATCCCCATGTCCGAAGAACTCAGAGCACTCAGCCGCCCCTCCCGCCCCACGAAACTGCCGGAGCGTGGCTTTCTGGAATGCTATACTCCAGAACCGTTTGGCCTCGTCGTGAAGGAGCACATCAGCACTCCGAAACCGCCCGAGAGGCTCGTCTACGCGGCCAAGGTCGGTGGCGACAAGTCCGTGAACTCCAAGGAGTTCGCTGACACCACTGTGACTATGGAAAAGGCGGCCTCTTCGTGGATCATGTCCGAAGAGTTCTTTGCGGACCTCGTCGCCGATGACGAGGCGGCCTTCATTGAAAAGGCGTTGGCACGTCACCGCAAGGAGATGGTCGCAACCATCAACGACTACTTCATGTCTTCCGTCCGCAGCACCGCAGACAACAACATCACGGGTTTCGCGGACACGGGCACTGTGACAGAGTCGGAGATTCGGCGGGGCTTTGCAACCATCGCATCCGCGTACCACAACGACGTCGAGTTCTTGATCCGCCAAGAGGCTCTCTTCGGGCTGAATGTCGGCACGTACGCCGGCTTCGAGAGCGAGAGAGACCCTCAGAGGATCTCCATGGGGTACAAGGGCTACTACATGGGTGCCCCGGTTCGTCTCCTCGGCGAGTTCACGCTGAACCGCAAGGCGTCGGTGGCTCTCCCCTACAGTTTCTTCGGCATTCCGTGTGCCTATCTCGGCAACCCGCTCCTGATGGGCGAGGTGTGGATTTCGCCATCCACTCACCTCATGGTGCAGCGTGACGGCCCGAATATCGCTAACCAGGGGCTCGTCAGAGTCAACCTCTGGACGCGATACGGGCTGTATATGAAAGACCCGGTGTACACGGTCGCCCAGACCGGCACGGGTGCCCAGGCATACATCTGCTTCCGTCCGTAACCAGCCTTCATCACCCCCGCCGATCATCGTGGTCGGCGGGGGTCTCTTCGTACACGTAGGAAACTTCGATGTCCCCTCCACAAAGACTCTCGATCAGCCCACCGAAGGTTGCGACGACTCCGGATCCAATATTCACGAAGCACTCCCGTGTTATATCGGGCTCCTCGTCATCGGCTCAGGTTGTCAAGGACGCGAACGTGCTGCGGTACACCGACGCTGGCGTGATTGACGAGTGGTCGGCTGAACTGCCTGACGCGTTTGCCAAGGACGACTACAGGCTCTTGCTCGGCCAATGCAAGCACAAGTGGCCAGCAAAGCCGGCTGCGGCGTACTCCAACTTCTCCCTTGAGGGCTGGCACATCCGTGCAGCCGCCCCAGGGACTGGCACGCTCGCTATCTACGATGGCTTTGCCAGGAAGTCGCAGTTGTACTCGTTCGAGTGCAACATGACGTCCCCCGCTTCCGTGGACGCATTCTCATCGTGGGTCAACGGCAGCCTGACCCACGCCCTCAACGGATCGACGACCTCGGCCGCAGCCCTCGTCACTTCAGAGAATCTCTGGACGACCTACAGCCCGTCCACGAACACCTTCGTCTACAACCCGAACAGCATCGCTGGTGCGTCTGGGTACAAGGTGGCGGGGTTCGCAGCGTGGAACAGTAGCACTGGAGGCCGGGCGAAGGGCGGTGTGCTGATCACGCCGGAGCACGTACTCTACACGTTGCACTACAAGCCTTCCCCAGGCAACACTGTGAAGTTCGTCGAGGCCGACGGCACTGTACAGACACGCACGATCCAGTACGTTGACGCCGTGCCGGACGGCTTCGACCAAGTCATCGCAACGCTGTCGGAGCCGATCACGACGATTTCCCCGATACCGATGATCAGCCGTGCTGACGCCGTCTCGAAGATGCCGACGTTCTCGTCGTGGGATACGCCGGTTTCAAGCCCCGAGGGCGACACGCTGGCGTTCGTTCTCGACCAGCGTTCCCGCTGCCGTACGCTGCGGACTGGCCGCGGCGGGGTCGCTACCTCGATGAGACGCATCACGGACGGCTCGGCTCAGTTCCCCGCTCCAGACGCGGTCGCAGGCGACTCTGGCTCGCCTGCGTTCTGGATGCTCGACGGCTTCGTGGTACTTATTGGCACAACCACCTTCACGACGTGGTCCGGTGGTCCTGCCACCCACGCCGCCAGGGGCGACTTCGAGGCGATCACGGCCAACCGCGGCCTGACCCCCACATACCTAAACACTTCCGCCTTCCCCTCGTACTAGCCCGGAGCAGAATAAGCATGGCTTACCAAGACAGGTCAAACGGCCCCGCCGTCATCAACAAGTTCTCCGGCATCCCCGGCGAGGTACTCCCACCTGGCTCCCTGAAGCCTGGAGAGATTGCGTACAACGTCGACGGCACGCTCTACATCGCTGGGCTCGGTGGAGCCGTGGTCGCGGTGAGCGGCCCCGGCTCGACAGGCGGTGCCTACCACCGGGAGTTTGACGGCATTCTTGGTGCAAACTTCATCCCCGCTACAGGCGAGGTTTGCGTCAACTCAGAGTCGGGTGCTATGTACGCGTCTGACAAGTCATCCTCCGGAGGAGCGGCCAGCATTGAGCAGCGTGTCCGCGACGGGCTCTGGTGTCAGCAGACGTTCAATGCCGACGGCACCATGAAGTTGGGGCAAGCCGCGTGGGACGACTACAAGAGCGGCACGATGTACGCGTTCAATCCGCAGAACTCTTCGCTGGTGTCATACGCCCTCGACGAGATCGTGATTCTGTACTACGCACCGTCTGCCGGCGAGTCCCTGAACATCAAGTTCTCCGCTGGAACTGGCGGGACTGAACAAATCTGGACTACGTGGGCACAGAACTGGGTCAACGGTGCCTCCGGGACAATCCCCTCCGTCGGCTATCATATTGTGAAACTCCGTGCCAATCCGATAGGCACTGATGCGTTCTTTGAGGCCGGCACTCCGCAGATAATCACCGGGACGACAGAGGAGTGGACGGTCGCCGTGTTCTCGCTCCCGCCGCGATTCAACTACAACATCGGTCCGCTGTGCAACCGGGACGCGGTCCCCTACTTCCCATCGTGTGCTCCGTCGTGTGCAGCGACTCAGGGCATCACCTCAAAGCACATCATCCCCGGAAACGTCCGCTCTGCCCCATACTTCGTCGACAACTCCACTGTCCGCTTTCGGCCGAACCCGCAAGGGGTGACGTGCGGCAACGTCTTTTACCGCACAGTCCCTCCAGGGTCGCGGGCACCGTACGTTGACGCTTCGGATGGATATCAGTATTCGTTCCCGCTCGCCCAAGAACTCTCACCGTCGTCGCCTCCATGGGGGGCTCCTTTCCGGGACCCTGTCGTGCTGCCGGTGGCTGTGAGCGATTTCTATGCGGTGCTTGCGGATACCACAGTGTGGGGCGACATCGAAGACTACCTCTACGATCTACCAGCCAAGGAACAGATCGCCCACAAGAGGTGGAACGCTCCGAAGTACCAGCGGGAAGTCATCCGACGAGAGTCCTGCCCGCCGCGTCTGCGGACTTGGTTCGAGACCCTTGGGCCTTGGAATGCGTGCGAATATTGCTTTACGAAGACCACCTTCATCAAAGATTGTCTGGCCGCGATCTCGAAGGCGAAGAACATTCCCGAACAGTCTCACCCGACCACCGTCTTCCAACGCGTGTTCGTGGACGACAACCAGGAGCGGGGCTCGCTGAAGTTTGACATCGACGTGACCGGCATGGCGAACGGACGCATGTGCATGCCGTTCCATTCGATCGGCTTCCACGACTGCACGATCCCGGCCGAGGTTATTCAGGAGGTTCGAGGAGTGTCCTCTGCCAACTGGCAGACTACCACCCCAACAGTGCCGCCGGGCACGCCGGCTCAGGGGTACGCCCCAATGAATGTCATTCGCCAGGTTGTGGACGCTCCGAACGCTCCGACGCCGACATACTGGGCTGGTGCAACAACCGAAACCACCTCGTCTCAGGTTGCGATCGAGTCTGTAGACCTCGACGGCAACACGCTGAAGTACGCCCCGTTCAATAGTGCGACGACGGCGTATATGTACTACCGCACTTCGGCGACCACCTTCAACTTCAGCACTCAGGCGTTTCAACTCAGGGTGCCGATCTCCAACGGCCCGTATATGTTCCAGTCTGCGGCCGGCGAGACGCATATCACGTTCTCCGGCGACCCCGAGGGGAAGTTCGTGTTCGACAAGGACTGCCTCGACCTCAGTCAGATCATCCGCTCTGCCGGCACTGGGAAGTTCGATGCTGCCTGCTATGACAAGTGGCTGGCGATGTTTCGCCGTCTCGTTGAGGCCGACCACTTCAGCGGCCCTGTGAACCTTGGCGTGTCGACGAAGACCAAGTACACCGCGGCTGGTGCTGCGGACCGTGCCTACCTTGTGAGCCAGGGCTGGACGATCACCGACGGCGGCCAGGCATAAACTACCATTCAATCCCAGGAACTCCACGATGCCTCACAGTCCAAAGAGACTTTCGATTAGCCCGCCGATTACACCGTCGTCGCCGAAGGTGACATTTACGTCCACGGACAAGCAGTTGTCGGGGACGGCCGGTGGTTCGGCGACGACCGACGACGCGGTCTTCAATACGTTCACTGCCGCGACGACGGTCCCTGAGTACGATGTCGACATCGACGGTGGGCAGGAGGACTATCGCATCCTCGTTGGGCCAGTTCGTCACATATGGCCGTCGACGCCTCCGATCAGGCCGTCCAACATTGAGGTCGTCGGCTCGCATATCAACTGCTACGGTCCTTGCGATGCGGTGGTAGCCATCTACGATCCTGTGTCGAGGTCGAGCCAACTCTACTCGGTCCCGTTCCCTCTCGCCGGAGGCCAGACGACCTCAGTCTTCTCGGGCTGGGCGTCGGGCTCTCTCGCCAAGAGTCTTTCCGACTCAGCGGTCACGACGAACGCATTGGTGGCAACGTCGCTTCTCTCGGCGGAGAATCATGCCACGGGGACTTACACTTACGGCGGGACTAGCATCAACACCGCTGTCTCTGGGAAACTCTCCTGCCTCCCCGTCCTCAACAGTAGCACGGGCTCACGTCGCAAGGGCGGAGTCCTGATCACGCCGCGGCATGTCCTGTACGCTGAACACTACAAGCCGTCGCCGGGGGACACGGTGCGTTTTGCGAAACTAGACGGCACTGTTGTCGAACGAACGATTGCAAGCGTTTCCACTGCCTCCGGCTCGTTCGACGCGTGCATAGCCGCCCTCGCTACTGATGTCACCGACATTGAGCCGATGAAGGTTCTCCGGCAGTCGACGCTGCCAGCGAAGATGCCTACCATCAGGCGTGCCGCCTCAACGACCCAGAATGCGTTCGTGCAGGCTTTCGTTGTCGACCAATACGGCAAGTTGAAGATCCTTGGCCTCCGCCACTCACTCGGGCAGCCAGCGGAATACTCGACGTACCCCACGACCGCGTACTCGAACGCGGCGGGGCTTGCGGTCTCCGGCGACTCTGGCTCAGTTGTTTTCGGAATCTCGGGCTCAGAGCCGGTACTGCTCTCGGTCACCAAGAACACCACGTGGTCTGGAGACGGCCCTTCGTTCGGTGCTGGGGATTTCGACGCGATCCTCTCTCAGACTGGGCACTCGCTCACCTACTTCGACGACTCCTCGTTCAACACCTACTAAGGCAAGAGACATGGCATACCAGAATCCAGCAAGGCACCCCGTCGTCCCTACGGCCAGCACCGTCCACGGCGAAGAGCCAACGCCAGGCGGGCTGGCCAACGGCGAGATCGGCGTGAACTCCTACGATGGCAAGATTTTCATCGGGGCTCCGGATGGTGGCGTACGGGCCATCTCCTCGTCCCCGGTCTTCCCTTCAGCCGAGGGATTCCGGGCCGCGGCTCTGATTCCGACCGAGGGCGAGGCGATTATGAACGGCCTCAGCGGCACGCTTTACGGCTCGGACAGCGTGACCCCCGGTGGCAATCATTCCGATGAACAGCGTATGCGTGACGGCATCCACTGGGCACAGACGTTCTACAGCAACGGCGAGATGAAACTCGGTCAAGATGCCGTGGACGACTGGAGCGACGGGGTGCTGTACGCCTACAATCCAGACTCACAAGCACTCGTCTCCTACAACAGGGGCGAAGCCTGTTTCTTGTACTGGACGGGGGCCGCGAGCCAGACACTCAGCATGAGCGGCACGAACGCCCTGACTGGCGGCACAGTCGAGTTCGACTACGGTGTCGGTGGAGGCTGGGTCGCAACCAAGTCGCAGACATACGCCACCGCCGGCTACTACGTCGTGAAGGTTCGGTGGACCGGCGGCGTCGGTGGTGGGTCGCTCGACCTTGGCAACTCGCCGACGAACAACGAGTCGACCCTCTTCCTGCTCAAGAAGCACGTCGCCGCCGTCTACTCCACTGGCGGCAAGGTCGCAACCCTGACCGTCGGTGGTGCCGTAAACCTCTCGGCGTGCTGTGTCTTCCACCAATACCCAACCGGAGGAGTGTCGAACTCGAACTACACCGAGTTCTACCAGTACGCTCCGTACATGAGGTTCGGGTCGGCCGGGGCAGCGGGCGACGCCCGAATCCGAGGCAGAGCGTACTACCCGCCGCTCCACGGGACGAAGTCCCCGGTCACCACGGCCAACTCGACTGACCGCAGAAGGATGGTGACCACGTATGCCTTGACTACGTGGCTCGTAGACAACTTCGCCGGCAACTTCGAGACCTACAAGCAGGCTCGTCTCCGCTACTTCGCTGCGGGCGACTTTGACTCATCGATCGCTAGCGAGTCCGTTGACGGCGGGACGATGCTGTCTGGCGATAACTTCAACATCGAGACCTTCGACGGGTTCAAGGGGCTGAGTAGTGTGCCGCCCAACCTGAGTGGGTTGCTCGCGTTGGGCACGATTGGCGTGCTGAAGTTCGGTTCTCTAGTCAAGCCGGAGTTCATGCAGGACCTTTACAACAAGGTTACCGGCTTTTTCCAGGTCAGAGCCCTCTGCCTTGACGTCCCGCTGGGGTCACCGCCGGTTACGCTGGACATTAACCAACACGGCCTCCCGAGCCTCGTGTACGCGACGTCAGATTCGTTCCCGTCGAAGGTCACGCTTAAAAGGACGGTCAAGGACACCAACAACCTGAATATGACGATGGCTACGGCAGCCCCGTTTAAGGCCGGCGGCACTCCACCGCTGACTGAGGCTCTCATCACCGTGCCTGGCAAGACTCCGGCCGACGCCGGAACGATCACCGCCGGGGCAGCCGCACAGTTGACGAGGTTGTCTGTCAAGAACGAGTTGGGGCAGCGGCTCAAGGTCGTCGGCCCGTGGAACGCCGGGATCAACAATATGTCCCTGCCCATCGACTTCGACGCGTTTGGCGACGACTCGCCTTTCGACTTCCTGATACCGGCTGGCTCTTCGTTCGGTTCGGGGCAGTTCATGCAGGGGCGAATCTTTGGCAACCTGTACGGCAAGGTCCACCTCGATCCGGCCGGGACGAACTACACCAACCTGTTCGGAGATCCGGCGGTCTCGGTGAACGGCATACTCGAACCGGCGTCATATGATTCGTTTCTCGCGTGGATGCGTCACCAGCATGACTCTGGGTACTTCGCCAATCCGCTGACCATCGGTGCGAAGACTGCCAAGTACACCGCGGCTGGTGCTGTGGACCGTGCCTACCTCGTGAGCCAGGGCTGGACGATCGGCGACGGCGGACAGGCGTGATGAGTGTACTGGTACAATGTCCTCATGGCGTACCAGTGCAAAACTGAAGAGGGGCAGATTTTCTCGGACTTCTGCTCCATGTTGAAGCACGCTCGCGGAGACTTCGCCGGCCAGCCGTTCCACCTGGAAGACTGGCAGGCGAAGTACTTCGACGAGTTGCTCGGCACGAAGAACGACGACGGGCTCAGGCAGTACCGGCGGACGTTCGTTGCCCTGCCCAGAAAGTCTGGAAAGCAGGTCCCCCTTGATACAACGCTGATTACCCCGACGGGCAAGACCACGATGGGCGAGGTGAAGGTCGGCGACGACCTCGTTGGCCTCGACGGCCTGCCTTGCAAGGTGGTCGCGAAGAGCGAGGTCGACCACAACCCTGACTCCTACGAGATCGAGTTGTCGTCCGGTGAGGTCATTGAGTGCGACGGCAACCATGACTGGACGGTGACCAGCCGCTACTGGGGGAAATGGCGGGACGCACCCGAGTACCGCGTGATGTCCACCCGCGAGTTGCACGAGAGCAAACTCCGCTACGGCCAGAACTGGCGGTTCAGGCTGCCGACGGTGATCTACCAGGGCACCGAGCGAGACCTGCCAGTGCCCCCGTACATCCTGGGGTCGTGGCTCGGAGATGGGTTCAGTGACCAGCCAAAGATTTGCGGTCTCCGTGGCGATCTGTCTCCACTCCTTGACGAACTCGGGAAGACTGGATGGGACTGGGATGTCAAGGACAACATGGAGTGCCACAAGAGGGCGGACTTCTGCCTCGTCCGTATTCGCGGCGTCCGTGGCCTATGGCGAAAAGCGGGCTTTCCGGACGGACGAGTGAAACGGATCCCCGATCAGTACATGCACGCCTCGGTCTCGCAGCGAGTCGCTCTGTTGCAGGGTCTCCTTGATACCGACGGTCAGTGCGGCAATCGCGGTAGCATTAGGTTCGACCAGAAGAAGGGCCCGCTGATCGAGGATGTCCGTGCCCTCCTTGCGTCTCTCGGTATCTACGCCAAGGTCCGATATTACGACGCAAAGTTCGACGGTCGCGTCGTTGGCACCGCCGGCTCCATCAAGTTCAAGCCGCCGGCGTGGCTCACCCGTCCGTTTCGGCTCCCGCGGAAGAACGCTCGCGTCAAGCCGGCGTACGAAGACGGCTCACGCAAGATCGTCGCCGTCCGAAGGACTGACCGCAAGGTGCCGATGCAGTGCGTTCAGGTTGTCGGTGGCAACTACCTCTGCGACACATTCGTCCCCACGCACAACTCGGCGATGCTGGCGGCTCTCGGGCTCTACATGCTGCTCATCGACGGCGAGGCTGGTGCCGAGATCATCGTTGCCGCCGGCGACCGTAACCAGGCAGCCCTCCTGCACACAGCCGCCAAGCAGTTCCTAGAGTCGTGCCCGGCTCTCGGGAGAATGTGCAAGGTCTTCCGGAACAGCATCGTGGTCGACGAGACCCACTCTACGTTCATGACTGTGTCGTCCGACGCCGGCTTGAAGCACGGCTTGAACCCCTCGGTCGTGCTGATCGACGAGTACCACGTTTTCCGCGACAGCGAACTGGTGGACGTTCTGGAAACTGGAATGGGGGCCCGGTCGCAGCCGTTGCTGGCGTACATCACGACGGCGGGCAACACGATCGGCGGTCCGTGTCACCGGCTGTGGGAGAGGGCACGGCATGTCCAGGACGGCATCGTGTCGGACCCAGCCTTTTACCCGTGCATCTGGGAGGCGAACGACAAGGACGACCCGTTCGACATCGAGACAGCCAAGAAATGCAACCCGAACTTCGGCATCACGACGAAGCCGGAGTACTTCGAGAACTGGATCAAGCGTGCGAAGGAGTCTCCGAGCGACGAGGTGACCTACAAGACGCTGCACTTGAATCTCTGGTGTACGGGCTCCGACAAGTGGCTCCGGCACGGTGCCTACCGGGACTGCATGGCCCCGCTCGATGAGGACCGCGGCGAGATGGGGGCCTACATTGGCGTCGACTTGTCGTCCACGTCCGACACGACAGCGGTCTCGATCGTCTGGCCCGACTTCTCGGGCGGCTACGATGTCGAGAACCACATTTTCATCCCCGAGGAGGGTGCGGCTCGCCGTGAGCGTCAGGACCGCGTCCCCTACCGAGAGTGGGCGAAAAAGGGCTGGGTGACGATGACTGAGGGCGACGTGATCGACTACGATGTCGTCTACAGGCATATCGTGGACCTCTGCGAGCGGTGGGATGTTCGCGGGATTGCCATCGACCGCTGGAATGCGACCGGCACGATCACGAGGCTCGCGGCGGAGGGGCTGCCCGTAAAGCCGTTCGGCCAGGGCTTTGCGTCGATGTCCGCCCCCATCAAGGCACTCGAAGCCGCTATACTGAAGAAAGCGGTTCGCTTCGGCGACAATCGCAGCCTGGAGTGGCAGTTCAGCAACGCTACGGTAAAGCAAGACCCTGCGGGCAACGTGAAACTCGTCAAGCCGAAGGACCACTCGAGTCCCGTACGCATTGACGCGGCAGTCGCCACCGTGATGGGCGTTGGGCTGGCACTCGCGGAGTTGCCGAACGATATCGACTACAACATAGAGATCATCTGATGGCCGACATCGATCCCGAACTCGAACTCGACATCCGCTCGCTCGCCGGCACCTCGGTGTGGGGGCCGTTCTGGGAATCGATGCGTTGCAACAACGCCTCGAAGATTGCGATCACACCGGAGAACAGTCTCAAGGCTTCCGCCGTCCTGGCTTGCGTTCGCGTGAAGGCCGAGTCGATGGCGTCGTTGCCTCTTCATGTCTATCGCCGTCTCCCTGGGGGCGGGAAGGAGATCGCGGAGGTTCCGCTCGAGCGGATCATAAACCGCGAACCCAACGGGTGGCAGACCTCGTTCGAGTTCGTCGAACTGATGGTCTCGTGGATGATGTTGTACGGGAACGCCTACGCTCTCCAGAAGTCTGGACGAAGCGGTGCCGTGACCGAACTCATCCCGCTCCACCCGACCCGCATAACGGTCGAGCGGCTCCAGAACGGCTCCCTCCGCTACGTCTACAACGACCCCAGCGACGACACGCTGAAGCGGTATCGGCAGTCGCAGGTCTTCCATCTCCGCTGGCTCTCCTCCGACGGTGTCCTCGGCTACGTGCCGTCGTCGCTGTCGCAGGAGACGATCGCTCTCGCTCGAGCGGCTGAGATTTTCTCTGGTGCGTTCTTTGGGAACGGTGCCAGGGCCGGCACTGTGCTCGAGTCGGACAACCCGCTGAAGCCCGAGACGATGAAGCGGCTGCGGGACACGTTCAACGATATCCACCAGGGTGCGAACAACTTCAACAAGACCGCGGTCCTCCCGCATGGCATTCATCTGAAGGAGATGCCCACCGACGCGGCCGCGGCCTCGCAACTGATCGAGACTCGACGCTTTGCCGTCGAGGACATCGCTCGGGCCATGCGAGTCCCACCGTACATGATCGGGCTGCTCGACAAGTCGTCGTTCGGCTCGATGGAGCAACAGGCACGCGACTTCATGACGTTCAGCCTGGTGCCAGAAATCAAGCGGTTTGCAGCCGCGGCTACTCGCGACATCCTGACTCAGGACGACCTTTTCATTGACTTCGACACCACACTCTTCCTGCAAGGCGACTTCGCCAGCCGGTCGGCGTGGGTGCGGGAACTATTCCATATCGGCGTCCTGAGCGTCGACGAGGTGCGAGCAGCCGAAGGTCTCAATCCGCTTCCGGATGGAGAGGGCGACAAGAGGTTCGTTCAGACCTCGATGGCGTTGCTCTCGGCATTTACTGAAGAGAACCCTACAGCACAAGCAAACGTCATGCACGCCAACCCAGACCCTGGTCAGGCTGGCACGCACGACGAGAACCCAGTTGAGAGCGAACAACCAGTCCCAGGCGAGGCAGACGATGAGTGATCTTGACATCCGTATGGTCGAAGCCGCACCGACCCTCGAAGTGCGGTCGGACGAGAACGGCAAGACCGTCATCCGTGGCGTGGCCGCCCTCTACAACAGCGAGAGCCGCGACCTTGGTGGCTTCACGGAGGTCCTCCTCCCCGGTGCCTTCGACCGTGCGATGGCCGACCCGAAACTCGACGTGTTCGCGAAGTTGGACCACGAGCGTGTGCTCGGCCGGTCGATCAGCGGCACGCTAGAACTCAGCCTGACTGAGCGTGGGCTCGAGTACGTGATCCACCCGAAGAAGGCCGACGCCGATGTTGTGGAGGCCCTCGAGCGAGGCGACCTCCGCGGATCGTCCTTCGCCTTCCGTATCGCCAAGGGTGGCGACCAGTGGGAGCGTCGCAGCGACGGCGTGACCGTGCGGACGATCAGCGACATTGAGTTCCTGGGGGACGTGAGCGTGGTACACACGCCGGCATATCCCGAGACCGACAACAAGGTCTACCTCTCGTCCCGCACGCTCGAGGCCGCCAAGGCCGAGTTCGAGCAGCGTGAGCACCCCGTGCTCGCGGACGCCGAGGAGATCGAGGCCGAGGACGCCGCCCTGATCCCCGAGCCACGCTCCGAGGAGCCTGCGGTGGACGAGCGGACCCTCGCCGCCAAGGCCGCGGTAAGGATGCTCGATCGGATCGAGAAAGATCGTCAGGTTCGTGAACTCATTGGGCAGTTGCGTGGCTCCTGAAGCGACGCGGACTTCTCGCACTGTGCTACACTATAGATATCGGCCAGCGGCTCGCTGGTAGTCTTCAACCAGAAGAGGTTTTTGAATGTCTCGTAAACTGAAGTCTCTCCAAGACCGAGCCGCCGCTGTCGCAGCCCGCCTTGGCGAGTTGACCGCGTTGGAAGATCGTTCGTCCGAGCAGGACGCCGACCTGGACCACCTGATCGCTGAAGCCGACGAAGTTCGTGCGGCTATCGTGCGTGAAGAGAAGATCGTCGCCAAGGAAGAGGAACTGCGTGCCGTTGTGGAACCAGCCTCTCCCGCCAAGCCTGACCCAGAAGTGGCTCCCGCCGCTGTCGAAGTACGCCAAGAAAAGGAAGAAGCAAAAGTGGAAATCCGTTCGGCCCTCCCACACCACACTGAACTCCGTGCGTTCAACAAGAGCGACCGCGACGTGGAACTCGCCTACCGTATGGGCAAGTGGCTCGGTGCCACGGTCTACGGTCGCGAAGACGACAAGCGGTGGTGCGTTGATCACGGCGTGATCGAAGCCCGTACGCTGACCGTCGGTGGCGACACCGCCGGCATTGTGCCGGCCGAGTTTGCTGCCAAGATCGTGCGTCTTGTCGACGAGCACGGCGTTGCCCCGAAGGTGTGTGACAACGTGAGCATGGCTCGCGAAGTCTACAACATCCCGAAGCGTACCGGTGGCGTGGTGGCTAACTTCGTTGCCGAGTCGGCTGCGATTGGCCAGAGCGACCCGACCTACGCTCAGGTGCAACTGACGGCTCAGAAGTTGACCGTGGCGACTCGCCTGAGTGCTGAGTACGTTGCGGACAGCATCGTGAACATGGTCGACCAGGTCGCCCTCGAGTTCGCGACTGCGATCGCCAAGAAGACCGACGAGTGTCTGTTCATCGCTGACGGCTCGGCCGGCTTCGGTAGCATGACCGGTGTCATCCCCCTCCTCGGCCTGCCTGCTCATGCTGGCGGCGTCGTGACGGCTGCGGCTGGCAACACCAGCGTCGAGACCCTCGACAACGACGACTTCCTCGCTTGCATCGGCAAGGTGAAGTCCTACGCTCGTGGTGGCTCGGCTTGGTTCGTGTCGCCAGTGGTCTACCACGCTGCTATGCTTCGCCTGAAGTACAGCGGTGGCGGGAACGACAAGGACTCGCTGTCGCAGGGCAGCGTGGGCACGTTCCTCGGCTACCCCGTGTACCTCGTCGAGTGCATGGACGGCACGCTCGGTGCTGACCCCAGCAAGCCCAAGGCTCTGTTCGGCAACTTCAAGCAGGCTGCCATCCTCGGCCGTCGCAGCGAGTTCTCGGCTCGCATGTTCGACCAGGTCTATGCGACCACGGACGAACTGCTCCTCCAGGGCAAGTGCCGCTTCGACATCAAGGTCCACGACGTTGGCTCGGCCAGCGAGAGTGGTGCCGTGGTGGCCCTCGAGACCGCGGCTTCCTAAGGCTGAGTCTCTGTAGTACGAAAAGCGGAAGCCTCCAGGGAAACCTGGGGGCTTCTTGCTTTTTGTGGCATGGGACCGGGTACAATAAAGGCATGGGCGGACAACTACTCTTCTAGGAGCCTGACATGGCGAAGAAACGCAAGGTAGCACCACTGAAGCCGCAGCAACCACCGAAGAAGCAACTCTCGCCAAAGTCACCCAATCAAGCCGCCTATCTCGAAGCCATAACCAAGAACGACATCACGTTCTGTGTCGGCCCCGCTGGCTCGGGCAAGACCTCGCTCGCCGTGGGCATGGCTTGCAAGTACCTGATGGAAGGTAGGGTCGAGAAGATCGTCATCACCCGTCCAGTCGTCGAATCAGGCAAGGGGCTCGGGTTCCTGCCTGGCACGTTGACCGAGAAAGTGATGCCGTATCTCGTCCCCGTCATGGAGGAGATGAAGTTGTACCTCGGGCTCGACAACTTCGGGCTGATGCGAGGTGCAGCCAACATCGAACTGTGCCCGCTGGAGTACATGCGTGGCCGCAACTTCCACAATACCTTCATGCTGCTCGACGAGGCACAGAACGCCACGCTCGAGCAGATCAAGATGTTCCTGACCCGTATCGGCATCGGCTCGACCGCGGTGGTGAACGGTGACGCCTCGCAGACCGACCTCGACTACCGACAGGCCGGCGGGCTCGACTTCTGCCTCCAGCGTCTCTGCGGCATCCCCGGCGTCTCTGTCTGTGAGTTGGCTGGCGAGGACATTGTGCGAAACAAGATCATCGCAGCCGTCCTGGGAGCGTTGCAGGCATAGGCGTGCTAGAATGAGGGTAGGAGACCCTCGCATGCCTGATACCCCCCAGCCAGCACCCGAGCCAACCGTGAGCAGCGGCACCCTCATCGCCACGGCCATCGGCTGGTTCATGAGCAAGCCGCCACTGCGGAAGTTGCAAGACATTGCCATCGCCACGCTCGCCGCTCTTGTGATCGGCGTAGCGTGGACGGCGTACCAGAACCGAGATGAGATCGTCAGAGAGATCGTCAGCGTGAACCGCGGGCCTCACTTGGACGTGCAGAAGGCCGCCGAGGCACTGCCGCGTTTGTGGCACAAGGTCGACCGCCTCGGGTGCATCGCCGTTCAGGTCTACGCGGTCAACCTCGAGGCTAACACGATCGAACTCGTCGCCGTCGACGGTCGGGACCGTGCCCTGATTGACGCTGTCCGCACGGCCGGCGTCAGGACCACGTTCATCTCGACAGCCCTCGGCCACGAGGGGGACGCGATGCGTGTGGCCGCAGCGATCATGCAGGGCGACCCGACCTTCGGCAAGCAGCCGCTCGAGCAGCACCGCGGCGTAGACTTCCCGACCGTGCATGCCCTCTTCGTGCCGCTCCCAGACGAGCCGGGCACGATCCTGCAAGGGGTGGTGGTGTGCAACTGGGACATCACGACAGACGTGGACGAGGACTCGATCGACGTTCGCACCGCCAGGCTCGAAGTAATGGAGTACGCCTCTGAGGTGACGCGATGATTTTTCGGGGGGGGTGTTACGGAACCTATGCCCAAAAATATTTCGGCAGATGGTGGGAGGTGAGGCGATGAAACTTTTCGGCTGGTTTCGCAAGCCCGACCTGTTCGGTGCTCCACGGAGCCCGCAGTGGCGTACCGTGAGGGACGCTCACGTCGAGGAACACCCCCAGTGTTTCGCGTGCGGGTCGTTCCATGACATCGAGGTCCACCATATCGTCCCATTCCACGTCGACCCGTCGCTCGAGTTGGAGCCCGACAACTTACTCTCCATGTGCCACAACTGCCACTTCAGGGTCGGACACCTCGGCAACTGGCGGAAGGTCAACGAGCGTGTGACATACCAGTGTCTCTCTGAGCGTCATGGTAGACTTTCCTAGACACTCTAGGAGGTCAGCATGGACGTGCAAGTTGGGCGAGCAGTTGCCGGTCTGAAGGTCAAGTGCGTGATGTCGGTGTCACGCCTCATGTTCAGCGACAATGTGCTGGCCCTGACGCAAACGCTCACTGCGATGGGCATCCACCCGTCGATTGTCCAGGGGGCCTTCTGGCACCAGTGCATGGAGGGAGGGCTGGAAGACAGCCTGGACTCCGACGTCATCCTGACGGTCGACCACGACAGCGTATTCCGGGCCTCGACGGTGGAGGCACTGATTGCCCTACTGCTCCAGTCCGGCTATGACGCCATCGCCCCGCTCCAGTCGAAGCGGATGTCGAATGCGGTGATGTTCTCGAAGCCTGGCGTGAACCCAGGGGAGACGGTAACCGTCGACGACGGCTGGTTCAAGAAGCCGGTCCAGCCGGCGGACACTGCACACTTCGGGTGTACCGTCATCCGCACCGACGCCCTCAAGCGGACCAAGAAGCCGTGGTTTCTGTCGACCCCCGCGGACGACGGTGGCTGGCGGGGAGACCATATTGACTACGATATTCACTTCTGGCAGCAGTTCCGGAAGGCCGGCAACCGCCTGGGAGTCGCGACAAACATCTCGGTCGGGCACGCTGAGTTGATGGTGACGTGGCCATCCCTGACGTCCGGCACGGGCAAGACGATCCAATACCCGAATGAGTTCTGGGGTGGTGCGGCACCGCCCGAGGCTCACGGCGTGCTACAATAAAGGAGAGGCATGCGATACCGAGTACTGATTCCATTCCACTGGCACCGACGCGGTCAAATCCTGGATGCGGCTGAGATCCGCCGTCTGGACGTGCGGTACTACGTCAAGAAGGGGATGCTCGAGGTCTACGAAGAGGAGCGAGCAGTCGCCCCGCCAGAAAAAGTCGAAACGGCAGTCAGTAAGCCCAAGCGGACGAGGAAAAGCGACTAATGTGTGATTGCTGCGACGACTACTACTGCGGTGGGTGCAACGGCAAAGACGACCCCGTCCTCGGCGGCGGCTCTGACTACCTCTACGGCGTCACGCCGTACGTCAAAGTGACCTCGAGCACTCGAGGGCTCACGACTGACACTAGCCCGATCGTGACCCTAGCAGAGGCGAAGCAGCACTGCCGAGTAGACATCAGCGACGACGACGCTCTCATTCAGGCGTACATCAACGCCGCGGTGGACTACGTCTCGGGGCGAACGGGGAAGAGCCTCGGGCTCACGAAGCACACTGTGTACTACTCGTCATTCCCACCCGGCAAGGATCCGCTCGTCCCTCCGTACCCCAACTCAACGATCTACGGGCTGCCGTCGGAGACCTTCATCTCCTACAACTCCACCAACGGCGGCACGAACATACTCACTCTCGGCACAGGCGGGCTCGGCATCATAACGGACGCCAACCCGTCCCCGTACGTGCCGACGTCTGGTGCGTGGCCGGCTGACTACACGTTCACTGGCTCGGACTCGTCCTACATCAGGTTCACCTACTACACCTCCGCCAACGGCACGTACTTCAGCACCAGCCCGCAGTGCAAACTCGCAGTGCTGATGCTCGTCGCCCACTGGTACACCGCCCGCGAGCCGGTGACCACGGGCCTGTCGTCGCAGAACAACACCGTACCGTACACCCTCGACGTCCTGCTCGCCTCGTCGACAGACATCTCTTTCTAGGAGCCCTTGAATGGCAGTCACGTCCTCAATCACTCAGGCGATCTCGTTCTCGGAGTCAGGTGGCTCTGGCATCGCTACCTCGAACCGCACGACCGCTGTCGCCCCACAGGTCACGATGACGACCTCGGCTACCGGCGTGAACATGGTCTGGTCGACGACGTTCAATCTCACCGGTCCGGCTCTGCTCGACCTCGACCTCTACGATACCAACGCTGGTGGCGGCGACGACGACGATCGAGGGTCGATCCGATTCGCCAACATCCACGGCATCGTCTTCAACTTGACTTCGGGCGAGTGTGATGTTGGCGATCAGGCCGCAACCAACCCGTGGACTTCAGCACCGCAGGGAGCCACCGGGCCGTTCGACCTTGTCGGGCCTGCTTCGCTGACGCTCCTCAACGCTCAGTCCTTCGGCCCAGTGTCCGCCACGAACCGCACCGTGCGGATCTCGTGCCCATTCACGAAGACTGCCGTCGGTAGCATCACGTTTATCGGCGAAGGGACCATTCTCTAATGCTGCACTCCGGCGAGATGCGAGAGCGGATCACCATCCAAGTCCCGTCGTCTACGCGGGCTGCGGGTGGTGCTGCACGCCTCGGCTGGAAGAATGTAGCAACCGTGTGGGCGAAGGTCTCCTCGCTCTCGGGGCGTGAGGTGCTCCAGTCGATGCAGGCGAACGTGATCGTGACTCACCGGCTCTACATGCGTTTTCGCAGCGACGTGAACCCCGAGTCTCGCGTCACCTGGCGTGGCCAGACGCTCGAGGTGGTCGTCGCACTGCCGAAGAACAACAGGTCCGAACTCGAAGTGCTCTGCAAAGAGGTGGAATGATGGCGTCGCCTAAGTTCCCCACCGCAGCGGTCACGACGAACAAGGACCGTGCGAATCAGTTCATCCACATCAACATGGTTGGGTGGGAAGACTGGGTCGATGAGTTGAGGGCGATCTACGATAGCCTGGACCCCCGCGTGCTGAAGAACCTGATGCGTCGGGCCGCGGTCCCTGTCCGCGACGGCTACAAGAACGCCGTGAAGCCACACGACCAGACGGGCAACCTGGCGGCGAGCACGACGATCAAGGTCAAGGCATATGACCGTGCCACCGTGGCGATCGCGGGGCCAGAGAACACGGGCACGCAAGGGGCCTCGGCCGACCGACCCTCCGGCAACCACGCCTGGCTCGTCGAGTTCGGTAGCGACCGCCGCAAGCCTGGCACACAGGGCCGCCGCACCTACATCAACACGCACAAGTCGATCAACAACCGGATGCAGAGTCACCGGGTGATGGACGAGGGCACGTTCGCCAGCCAGTCACGAGGGGTCTACTTCCTGATGGGCTCGAAGAACGAGCCGACTCGCCAGGCACGCATGGGGAAGGGCTACTCGCACGACTTCATGGTTGGCGAGGACGGCGAGATGCACCCGATGACACTCGGCCCTGGGGACACCTACGGGGCGATGCCAGCCCTCGGGCTCATGGCGAACGTGATCGCCGCACAGACATCCAGGTCGCAAGAGATCATCGCCGAGGGGATCGAGAAAATCATCGCTAGTAGAGGGGGCACCCCGTGAGCCATCCAGCCACGCCTGAAATCTTCGTCAACCACCGGCTGAACTCCGACCCGGACATCGTGGCCCTGACGGGCTACCGGCACTACGCCATCTTCGTCCCCAAGGTGGGCGGCGAACTCCCGTTCGTGGTCTACGCTCGCAAGAACTCCTCCGGCGAGGACAACCTACAGCGTGGCCCTGTCGGGCTCCCCCAGACTCACCTCCAAATCTCCTCGTGGTCGGAAGATCCCGAGGAAGCCCGGCGTCTCGGCGACCTGGTCCGCAAGGTGCTCGACGGTCGCCCCGGCGTTGTGGGGGATGCTACAATAGTAGATATACGCCTCGTCTCGGAGGCTGACGATTTCGTGGAACCTCAAGGTGCGGGGGCTCAACTCCCACTCGCCTACGAGGTCCGGCAACTTTACCAAGTACGCTGGCAACAGTAGTAGCCAGACCTTCTAGGAGTTTTCAATGGCAGTTTCCTCACAGGGGCTCACCTTCACCTTCGGTGGCACGACCCTCTCCGTCACGAACGTCTCCGTCAACGAGACGCAAGACCTCATCGACGCCACGGACCTCGGCGTGGCTCAGAACTCCCGCCGCATTTACGTTGGTGGTTTCGCGAGCGACGCGGAAGTGACGATCGAGTACTTCGGCGACTTGCTCACGAGCGGCACGAGCGGTGCTCTCGTCATCGCTGGCCCGATCGCCTACACCGGCACGGCAACGATCTCGAGTTCGTCCGTTTCGGCTTCGGTTGGCGACCTGGTCCGTGGCTCGGCGACCTTCCGAGTCGTCTAGTCTAGCACAGCGAAAGCAACTCAATGGCAGCCTTTACGTCTACCGGCGGCGTGATCAACTGGGGTGGTACCTTCATCACCCCCCGGTCGATCTCGTTCAACTCAGCGTCGGCTGAGACCGTGACGATACCATGGCTCCACAGTCCCAAAAACACTCCACCTGCGGTCGTCCCGACGGGCGACTTTCAGGGAGGGGGGATCTCGGTTGAGTTCACAAGAGACCCCGGCAGCGGGAGTATGACTTCGCTCGTCGGGCAGTCGTCGCCTTGGATCTACACTGACGACAAGGGGTACACGCTCGCCGGCACGAACATGCTTCTCGTGTCATGCACTGAGAATGTGGCGACGGGGGCGGTGGTGACAGGTACACTTGAGTTCGTGCTGACAGCGTTCAGCGGGAACAACTGGTCCTGACCGAGGTTTTTTCATGGGTATGCTTTCAAAGGGTGCGATCCTCGCCGCGGACGACATCAAGATCAAGACCGTAGAGGTGCCCGAGTGGGGCGGCTCGGTCGGCTTGCGTGTCATCAGCGGTTTAGACAGAGACAAGTTCGAGCAGTCGTTCAGCGACAAGGAACTGGGAAACTTCCGCATTCGTTTCCTGGCTGCTTCGTTGTGCGACGAGAACGGCGGACGGCTTTTTACCGACGCGGACGTTGAGGAACTCGGCCGGAAGTCCAGCCTGGTGATCAACCGTCTCTTCGGCATGGCGTTCGCCCACAGTGCATTTACAGGCGAGGCCGTCGAAGAACTGGGAAAAGACTAGAGGACCGGCCCGAGCGAAGATTCTACTTCGTACTAGCGAAGACGCTCGGCATGTCGGTCAAGAGGTTGCTGAGGGAGGTTGACTCGGAGGAACTCGCGGAGTGGTACGCGTACCACCAGCGATGGCCACTCGACGACGGGTGGCAGCAGACGGCTCGGCTCTGTCGCGTTGTCTGTGCTGCCAGCGGCAACTTCAAGCGTGTCCCTCAGGAGAAGGACTTCATCCCAACTGCGATACGCCAGAGCCAGACGGCAGAAGACATGGTTGCCGAGTTGGCGAAACTCGGCGGTGCGAAAGCAGTAAAGGGCCCAGATGGCACGCAACCTCAGTAAAATCTCCGCAGTCATCTCGGTGAACACCCAGGAAGCCCGTCAGCAGTTGGCGGGCTTTGCTGGGGACGCCACGAAGTACGCGAAGTCTCTCGATTCGTCGTTTCAGAACACGTCGAAGCGTATCCAGAGTTCGTTCGAGAACATCTGGACTGCCCAGCAGAAGATTCAGCGGCAACTCCAGGCCGGCATGCAGGCCGGTGTGAAGCCCGAGGTTCTCCGCTCGTTCGCTGACACCAAGGCACTGGAAGCCGAGGCGGCGAAGATCGTCGAACTCCGCAAGCGTGCCATGGGCATGATGACGTCGCAGGGGGAGAACGCCGCCAATGCCGATATCGACAAGATCGCTGCCGCGTTCACGAAACTGAACGACATTCTCGTCCGCACTGGACAGGTCTCCCCCAAGGCTCTCAAGGCTCTCCGAGAGGGCATCGCCGGTGTAGGTGCGTCAGTCGCCGGCATCTCGCAGCAAGACGCACGGCTTGGCACTGCCGCGTCGCTGCGGGACGACTTCAGCCGCAAAAGCACCAACGAGTGGTTCCAGGCACAAGACCTCTCTGTCGCAATCAAGCAGATGGAGGCGTATCGACGCATCCTGCGGCAACTCAAGGCCGAGAACGATAAGCCGCTCAGGTCAGCCTTCGAGAAGATGGCGAAGGCTCAGGCGAAGGCCGCCGCAGTCGACCCGGTCGACACGAAGAAGTTGGCCGCCGCCAGGGCTGAGGTCGAGAAGACTCGCCGAGAGTTCGAGAAACTCGCAGCGACGATGGCACGCACGCAAGGCGGCGGGGCCAGGAACCTTCGGACACCCGGCGGCATCCGCAACATGGTGGACCAGTCCGCCGAGGGTTCAATCAACTCTCAGTGGGGGACGAAGGCCGGTCTCGCGATCCAGCAGTTGACCTTCGCGTTCGACGACTTCCAGTCCGCCACTGGTGGCCTGGACGCGAAGATCCGTGCGATGGGCAATAATATCTCACAGTTCGGCTTGATCGCTGGCGGGACGGCAGGCTTGATCGGCGGCGTGCTCATGGGGGCGATGCTTCAGTTGTACGCCTCGTACATGAAGCATCTGGACGCCCTGAATGACAGTGCTGCGGTGACGAAGGTCGTCGCGGCAGAGGAGCAAAAACTCGTAGCCGCACGCCAGAAGCAACTCGACGTCATCAAGTCAATCAGCGAGGCACTCAGGGGTGCTGGTCTCAGTGAGCAGCAAAAGAAGGAGTTGGCCGCAAACAAAGAAGCGGAAGACTTCCAGGCCGCGGCGGAGCAGGAGGCCAGGGCGAATATCGGCATCGCCGACCCTGAACTCCGCAGGCTGCGAGCCCGCAACGAGCAGATCGAGCAAGAGTTGGCCAAGCCGGAAACGACGCTCGCGAGACGCCGCCAACTCCAGCAAGAGCAGCGTGGGCTCCAGCCACGCATCGCGTCCCGCGAGGAACAGTTGCTCGAGCAGGAGTCGGTCACGGCGACGCAACTTTTCGACGGGTTCGTCAGAGAGTTCAACGACATCATCGCCGCCGGCGGCGAGTTCAGCGGCATGTGGGATCTCAGCGGGCAACTCGACAACATCATCGGACTACGGGACCAAGTCCCGGCTGAAATGTTCGACGAGATGGTCCGTGAGTTCCTGGAGAGGTGGGCCTCACAGAATCAGAACCTCGAAGGCACGTTCACCGCTGGTAGGCTGTTCAACCAAGGGGAGAGAGCCGCCACGATCGGGCAGAACCGAGAAGCACGGGAAGCCTGGCTGAGGTCACAGGGGATCGGTGACATGATCCCGACCTTCCGCGGTGCCGAGGATGATCTGAATCGCGTAAGCGGCATCGTCGGACAGGCGTTCGGTGACATGATCCCCGAGCAGTACCTCGCCACGATCGAGGACATCGGCTTGGAGATGGACCACGTCTGGGAGCAACTCTCCAGCGGTGCTATAAATGCACAGCAAGCCGCCGCGGAGATGGAGCGTCTGAACGGCGAGTTGGAGAACGTCTCAGCGACCGCGAGGCAAGCGGCGGCTGACGCCGCCAACGAGAAGAAGGCTCGCAACCTCCTGGCCGACATGCAGATCGACGCGTTCAATCGCGAGCAGGAGGCCAAGAAGCAGTTCTACGAGCAGTCGGATATGTTCTCCACGGAGCGGGCAATGGAGGGCGTACGGAAGTTCAACCTCGGTGCCAGGCAGACCGACGGCGTCACCGACGACCAGGCTCGCGAAGAGACCCTCTCCATGATGATGAGGGAGTTCGCACCGGCTATACTGCAACTAGCCAACGCACGCGAAAACTCGCTGCTCCAGGGGGCCAATATGTCTCCTTTGCAGATGCAGGACGTCAGCACGTCCGGCGGTGCTGCGGAGTATGCTAGACTGGTGTCGGGCGAAGACTCGGCGAAGAACGCGGACTTGGTTGAACTCCGGAAGCAGTCGGCACTGCTCGGTGAACTGGTACAACAGGCTGAGAACGAGGGGATACTGTAAGCATGGGAACTCTATACGAGTTAGCAACAGGCGGTTCATCTCGGGACGGCCGCTCGGGTGGCGTGGCAGACACGTACATCCGAAAGTTCAAGTACATCAAGAGCAGTCCGAGTGAGGGGTACTCTCTCCCGAACGTCACTGGCATCTACGTCGGTGCCCCGTATCCCGGAGACGCGAACTGCACATGCGTCTCGATTGACGACTCGCCGGAAGGAGAGTCGAGGCTCGTACGCAACTTCACGTACACCTACAAGACCGTTGCGAACACGAGCGGGCCGCAGCAGCAGCAGCAGCCGCCTGACGTGCGACCACCGAACTACTCCTTTCAGTTCGGGCTCGACTACGTTGCGACTCAGTCGTGGATCGCTGACCCGGTCGCAAACGGTGGCTGGGCGACCGCCACAACGCCAAACGGCGAGATCGTCACCGGGCTCGAGAAGCCGCAAGCCACTGCCGTGCTGAGAGTGAAGCAGTTCGTGACCAGCGATCCGGCCGGGTATTGTGAGTACGTGGGGACAGTCAACGACGGTCTCTTCACTGCGGGGTCGTTCTCGGCGATCGCACGCACGCTCCTCTTCCGCGGCATCGACGCACAGCCTGCCGTGGAGACGTACAACTTGCAGACCTACGCCGGCTGGAACGTGACGTACGAGTTCGCGTATCGCGAAAACTTCCAGATGATCAACTCAAACACGACAATCAACAACGACAACCAGTCCCTCGTCAATATCGGCTGGGACAAGGCAGTCCCACTGTCAAGCCGCAACGTTTGGTGCAGCACGGCCGCCGGGAACCAGTTCCTTGAGTTGACGGCGTTCCCGCTCGAGCACAACAAGAACGGAGCCATCAAGAGCGTCAATGATGGCAGCGGGCCGATCAACGGCCAGTACTTCTGGGCAGCCGACCCGAACGGCGGCGGCGGCACGGTGCAGAACACCCTCGCCAGAGCAATGGTCACGATCCCTGCCGTGAAGGGTGGTTTCACACAAGTCCCTGCCTCTGAGCCCAGACCGGTCAACCTCGACGGCTCCCCGCGGAAGAGCACGCTGAGGCCAATCGTACACCGACGTGGTTTCCACAAGGAGATCAACTTCAAAGTCACCCTTGGCTTGAGGAACTAATGAAGTACTCGCTGTCAGAGAAGACTGCTACCGACCTGCGGAGGCTCCTCAACTCCGCGAGCGAGCATGGTGTAGGACCCCAGGCATCCGATGCCGCTGGCCGCGACGTCGATGTCCCCGTCTACTTCCGCATCACGGAGGAGTTGCCCCCATGCGGTAGTGCGAGAGCCCTGGAGGCGGCACTCGTCCACCCGGACTGTGCCGACTTTGCAGACGTCAACGACGGTATCGGCGGCGTCAACATCGGGCAGGACGGGCATGGGACTGAAAAGGTCTATGACGTCGACCAGGCTGTCCGACGCTACAACGTCAGCGTGGGCAACCCGCCTGACACGCCACTCCCCGCCCACACGCACGTGCAGGCGATCCAGGAGAACACGCTCGACCCGATGACTGTCGGCCAGAGCGACTACGGCTTCTGGCGTCTCGTCACCGTGATGGGGTGCTCGTGCGAGTCCTCGTCGGGGGGATCGTCGTCGTCAGGCTCAGAGTCTCAGTCGTCACAGTCGTCTCAGTCGTCTCAGTCGTCCAACCCGCCCTCCTCCGACTCGTACTCCTCCCACTCGACCTCGTACTCGACCTCGCACTCTGCCTCCGACTCGTACTCTACCTCCGAGTCATACTCCGAGTCATACTCCGCCTCCGACTCACGCTCCGGCTCTGGCGGGTCTGATTCCGGTGGCTCCTCTGGTGGGTCTGATTCCGGTGGCTCGCACCCGCCGGGGTCCGACAGTAGCAAGAGCACGGCGATCGTCCCGGCCTCGTGGACCGACACAGGGTACGCGGCCCTCTTCATCGCCGAGATGCCAGACGTTCGGTTCGACGAAGTGATGACCGTCCGCGTGAAGCAGGAGTACGCTTGCATTCCAGTGGACCCCCGCTTCCTCGAAGTCTGCGAGGTCGAGACGATGTCGGTGGTCTCGGCATGCCCGAGCGAGCCGGTTGTGATCGGTGCCCTGTTCGTCGACGACCACGTTGAGTTGAAGTTCGCTGACCCGGACCCGTCCGTTGAGTTGACAGTTACACTGAGACTGTCAGCGATTCGACGCGGATTCCTCGGTGACCGGTTCACGCCGCGTACCGAGAGGCAGTTCATCCAGAACGAGCGGTTCATCAACTCAGCCTACGAAGCCTAATGCCGCCAACATACGGATCATCGAAGTCGTCGAGCAGTTCGTCGTCGAGCAGTTCGTCGTCGAGCAGTTCATCCTCGAGCAGTTCGTCCTCGAGCAGTTCGTCCGCGAGCAGTTCGTCGTCGGACTCAGGGAGCGGCACTGCCCCTGTGCTGTGCAACGAGAACGGCTGCGGGTGGGAGCGAGGACCGTTCGGGCAGTGGACAGAGTGGGTCTTGCTTTTCAACTCATGCAGCCCAGGTTGCTCATGTGCCGAGCCTGACTTCGCTCCAGACCCACCTGGCCCGACGACGTGGTTCACGAACTGCTACGAGATGCCATGATTCACTGCCCCAAGAAAGCATTCGAGGACGTCGTCACCACAAGGGGCTACGATCTGACCGAGTGCATGGCGTGCGTGGTGTCGATCCAAGAGACTGAGAAGAGCGGGACGGTCTACGGCGTCGACGAGACGCACCCCGCCTACCCGAGGTGGAAGACTGAGAAGCCGACGTCCGGAGTGGGCGGGCACCTCAAGGCACTGCTCGCAAAGTTCGGCATCAGGGCGACGCAGCATTGCTCCTGTACGAAGAGGGCCGCGTACCTCGACAGGATGGGTCCACAGTGGGCCGAAGAAAACATCGAAACGGTCGTTGACTGGTTACAGGAGGAAGCGAGAAAGAGACGCCTGCCATTTTTCCGGACTGCCGGAAGGATGCTTGTGCGTCGTGCTATAATGCTTGCGAAAGCGAGGTAGCAATGTTCAACTTCGACCGGGTCGTGTGCGTGTCGCTCGACCGTCGCACGGACAGAGAGCAGTCTTTCAAGCAGCGTATCCCAGCGGACTTCCCGTTCACCCAGCCGGAGATGTACCGGGCGATCGACGGGAAGAAGTGTAAGCACCCAGAGTGGTGGCGGCAGGGCGGCGGGGCGTGGGGCTGCTATCGCTCACACTGTCGGATACTCGAAGACGCCCTTCTCGACGGGATCGATAGCGTCCTGATCTTCGAGGACGACGCCACGTTCACCGACGACTTCTCCGCCAGGGTGGCCGCGTTCATGGAGAACGTCCCGGACGACTGGGAGCAGATCTACTTCGGCGGGCAGCACCTCAGACGCCCCCAGGAAATCACCGAGCATTGGGTGCGGTGCCTCAACATCAACCGCACGCACGCGTACGGTGTCCGCGGGCTGGGCATCAGGAAACTCTACAAGTGGCTCCACACGACGAACGACTGGCACAACAGGCACCACATCGACCACCACATGGGGCGACTGCACGGCAGCGGACGCATCAACGTGTATGCACCCGTCGAGTGGGTCTGCGGCCAGGCCGAGGACGGGCATAGCGACGTGTGCGGCAAGGCCGTCAAGGAAAGATGGTGGACCATGCGGAAGCCTGGCGAGCCCGCCCAAGAACGTCCGTTCGTCGCAGTCATGGGCGTACACCGCTCGGGGTCGTCTGCCACCGCGATGATCCTCCACAAACTCGGCGTCAGCATGGGCGACAAACTCAGCGGGTACGAGGGCCGCAACGGAGGTGGCGGAGAGGCGGTCGGCCTGTCGCGTATCTGCGAAGGGGTCGCCAAGTTCCCTACCGTTGGCATCAAGGACAAGGGGCACGCCCAGAAACGCCTCGGCGAGTGGATACGCGGCCGATGGCGTCGTGCCGGTGACCACATGGTCGGAGGAAAGTACCCGCACCTCTGTGCGATGGGGGACATCCTCAAGAGGACGTGTGGCAAGAGGCTCCGTGTCGTCAACTGTGTTCGCCCGCTCGAGGACTCCATCGACAGCCTGAACCGAAGGTCGGCAGTCTGCAAGGGATGGCTGGACCAGCCGCCTGACAAGTGCCGGGAGGTGCAGGAGTGGCTCCACGAAGAGAAGGAAGCGTTCCTCAGGGACATGGACGAGTCGCACGTGTTCAACGTCGACTTCGACACCCTAATGACAAACCCGAAAGTGATCGTAGACGGGCTCATTGAATGGCTCGGCCTGACGCCGACCGATGAGCAGTACGAAGACGCAATAAACCACGTGCGGAAGGAAGTGAAGCAGTGAAGAAGGCAATCGCAGTTCTGAACATCGGTGGCCGGAGCCTCTCCGTGAAGGCCAAGCACTCATTCCGTACCGCAGCGTACAACTGGGGGTGCGACCTCGTAGAGATTCGCGATCCACTCAAGGAGGGCGTCCACCACTTCTGGCAAAAGACCTTTGTCTGCGACCACCTCGAGAAGTACGATCGCGTCGTGCAACTAGACGCCGACATGATGATTCGCTGGGACTGCCCGAGCCCGTTCGACCTCGTCCCCGTAGACTCCTTCGGGGTGGTGTCGGCCAGGCAGTTCGAGAACGGCCCGATCATCCACCACCGGCAGAAGTGCGTCGGGCACTGGGCCAAGGTCATGGGTATGCAGGCATGCCCCGACGAGAAGCACCTGAACGGCGGGTTCTTCCTGTACTCCCCAAAGCACCACTCGAAGTTGTGGGCAGAGTGCAGGGCGGTCGGAGAGAGCCAGGGATTCACGAGCAAGTTCCTCCCGGAGCAGGCGAGCATGTCGGTGCTGCTCTGGAACAAGAAGTGCCCGCAAACATGGCTCCCACACACATTCAACGCCGTCGGTGCGGCGACGTACTTCAGGCCGCAACTGACAACGTGGAGGATGAACGACTACATCTACCACTTCACGGGGCAGGAGCGTCGGCAGAAGAGGATAAACGGCGTCGACTGGTGGAAGCAGGAGTGCGATGAGTGCTCCTCGCGGATACCGGACGGCGGCACGTTCTGCGAGGTCGGAGTCTGGCGAGGGGACAACGCGTGCAACGTGCTGGCGAGGGCCAACATCGGGACGCTCATCCTCGTCGACACATGGGGCAAGCATCTGCCTTCGTACTCGAAAGAGAACGACCTCTACGGGGGGCTCGCTCAGAGCGTGTACGATGCGAACTACGCGAGGGCCATGCACCTCGTGTCGCAGTACCCTGTAGACGAACTGCGGGTCTTGAACAGCCTGTCCACCGAAGCGGCAAAGAAAGTGGCGGACGAGTCGTGCGACGTCGTATTCATCGACGCTGACCACACGTACGATGCCGTGAAGGCAGACATCGAGGCTTGGATGCCGAAGGTCAAGCCTGGCGGGTGGCTCGGAGGACATGACTACAAGGCACCTCCGAAGTGGGCGGCGAAGTGGGGCGTGAAGCAGGCGGTCGACGAGAGGTTCGGTAAGCGGGCGTCTCCAGGTGAAGGAAAAACATGGTGGGTGAAAATATGAAGTACGCAATATCGGTCCTGAACATCGGTGGGTTCCTGGACCCCGACGCCCGCGACAGTATCCAGGCTGCGGCGGAGCGGTGGGGGTGCGAATACCACGAGATCAACAAGAACTGGATCAAGGCAAGGTGCAAGTGGTTCAACAAGTTCGTCCACGCCGGCACGACGTACAAGGGGTTTGACGGGATACTCCAGTTGGACGCCGACGTGAAGATTCGGCACGACGCACCGAGCCCCTTCCTAGAGTGGGACCACACAAAACTCGGCATGGTGCCCGAGTGGCAGCCTGAGTTCGGTGATTTTCCGGCACGATGGCAGTGGCCACTGTGCGGCAACTGGGGTGGGTTCTGTGTCAACGTCGGATTCTGGGCCGCTCGCATGCAGATGATCCCACCGCGTGTCGAGGACTACGTCAACGGCGGGTTCATGCTCTACAACCCAATGCTCGCAGAGCCATGGTTCAAAGAGGTGCTGAAGTGGGGGAAGACGGTCGGCTTCGAGTTCACCGGCCTGTCCGACCAGACCATCCTCTCGATACTCTGCAACCACGGAGTGATCCCGCTGCAAAAGTTGGACACGAAGTGGAACGCCGTCCACGCGGGGACAGCGGGTGAACTACTCGGGCCTACCATGGACAAAGCCTACGTGTATCACTTCTGTG
>Ga0129333_10000584_pt1 | contig 30497 bp, 25 predicted proteins | sample CPB6_08_DNA_FD_94474 | JGI IMG/M metagenome (GOLD analysis project Ga0129333, IMG submission 94474) | Freshwater to marine salinity gradient microbial communities from Chesapeake Bay, USA - CPBay_Sum_0.6_0.8_DNA | ecosystem: Environmental > Aquatic > Marine > Coastal | place: USA: Chesapeake... | reverse complement strand
TGGCGCCTTTGGGAATTTCATCGAGGATCACGATGCGACGGGGCACCTTGAAGGCGGCAAGCTTCATGGCGGCGAAATCGATGAGTTCACGCTCTCCCGCAGTCATGCCCTCGCGCAGCACGACAGCCGCAGCGACCTCCTCGCCCAGCCGGTCATGCGGCATGGCGAAGGTGACGGCCTGATGCACCGCCGCATGGGCCATGAGCACGTCATCGACCTCCATGGGCGCCACCTTCTCGCCGCCACGGTTGATGATCTCTTTCAGCCGGCCCGTGATCTTGAGGAAGCCGTCCTCGTCCATGAACCCCTGGTCACCGGTGTGGAACCAGCCAAAGGCGAAGCCGGATTCATTGGCTGAGGGATTGTTCTCATAGCCCGGCGTGACATTGGGACCGCGGGTCACGACCTCGCCCTCCTCGCCCGCACCCAGAAGACGGCCGTCCGGCGCCATGACCGCCACGTCCGGCCCGGCCGCGCAACCGACGAAGCCCGGCTTGCGCTGGCCCGGCGGCAACTGGTTCGATGTCATCTGATGGGCATTCTCGGTCATCGCATAGGCCTCGATGACAGGGCAGCCGAAGGCTGCCTCCAGGGCATGGAACACAGGTGCGGGCAGAGAGGCCGAACTCGACCGGATGAAGCGCAGCGGATTGGCGGCGATCACCTCCGCATTGCGCTCGGCACGGGTCAGGATTGCCTGATGCATCGTGGGAACCGCTGTGTACCAGCTGGGTTTCGCCTCGGACATCAGGCCGAAGAACTGCAGCGCGTTGAAGCCGGACGTTGCGAACACCGACCCGCCCGCACACAGGCTGGCGAGAATCGCCGCCACCAGCCCATGGATGTGGAACAGCGGCATGATGTTGAGGCAACGGTCCTGTGCCGTGAGCCGCAGCGTGGCGCGTATGTTGTTGGCGGATGCAAGAAGGTTTGCATGGGTGAGCGGAACGATCTTGGGCCGTGACGTGGTACCCGAGGTGTGCAGCACGAGCGCAATGTCCCCGCCTTCGGCCAGCCCCTGTCGGACGGCGGGGCGCGCCGCATCACCCGACAGCGCGAAGAAGCCCGCCTCACGCCCCGGGATAAGGGTCAGAACCGGAATGCCGAGACGCCGCGCTGCGGCGATGGCGGATGACGTACTGCCCTCCTCGACGAGCAGCGCGCGGGCGCCCAGGTCCTCCATGTAGAAGTGGAACTCGTCCTCGCGGTAGGCAGGATTGAGGGGCGCTGCCGTCACGGCCGAGGCCGCTGCGACGAAGCCCGCCGCCATGTCCGGGCCATTGGGCAGGACCATGGCAAGCCGGTCGTTGCGGGCAAGCCCTGCGGACCGGAGTGCGGCCGCGACATCCTCGACCAGCTCGACGAACAGGCCATAGGAGAGGTCGCCGCGCCCAGGGGCCGAGATCGCACATGCCGTCGCGGGCTGGGCATCGAGAAGGCTCTTGAGGATCATGCCCGACCTTCTCCCGCATCGGCGCCGCGCCGTCAACGCCGCACAATTGATGGACAGCCCCCGTTCCGCTACAAGCGGCGCATGACCGACAAGCTCATCATTGCGCTCGCCCAGGTGAACCCCACGCTCGGCGCCATCGGCGAGAATCTGGCGCGAGCCCGCGAAGTCCTGTGGCAAAGCCCGGACGCGGACCTGATCCTGTTTCCGGAATTGTTCATCTGCGGCTATCCGCCTGAAGATCTGGTGCTGCGGCCGACCTTCGTGGAAGCCTGCCGCGAGGCCGTCGAGTCACTGGCCAGGGACACGGCCAATGGTCCTGCCATGCTGATCGGGCTGCCGTGGCGCGAGAACGGCAAGCTGCACAACTCCGTGGCGCTCCTCGCCAATGGCCGCATCGAGGCGTTGCGCCACAAATTCGACCTCCCCAATTATGGAGTGTTCGACGAGAAGCGCGTGTTCGACCCCGGCCCCGCGCCAGGCCCCATTGCCTTCAAGGGCGTGAGGCTCGGCGTCCCCATCTGCGAGGACATCTGGACAGCCGAGACCTGCGAGACACTGTCCGAGACCGGGGCCGAGATCCTTCTCGTTCCCAATGGCTCTCCCTTCGAGCGCAACAAGGATGACGTGCGCCTCAATCTCGTGGTGTCGCGGGTCACCGAAACCGGGCTGCCCATGGCCTATCTCAATCAGGTGGGCGGGCAGGACGAGCTGGTGTTCGACGGCGCATCCTTCGTGATCAATGCCGACCGCTCGCTGGCCTGGCAGCTGCCCATGTTCCGCGAGGAGATAGCACTGACCGAGTGGCGGCGCGGACCCGACGGCTGGCACTGCGTGCCGGGCGAAGTGGTGGCGCTGCCTGAAAAGGAAGAGGAAACCTGGAACGCCTGCGTGCTGGGCCTGCGCGACTATGTGCTGAAGAACCGTTTTCCGGGCGTCGTGCTGGGTCTCTCCGGCGGCATCGACTCGGCGGTGGTCGCAGCGATGGCGGCGGATGCACTGGGCAGGGAGCGCGTTCATTGCGTCATGCTGCCCTACGCCTACACGAGCCAGGAGAGTCTCACCGACGCCGAGGACTGCGCCAAGCTGCTGGGCGTGCGCTATGATGTTGTGCCGATCGGCCAGCCGGTCGAGGGCTTTCTTGCCGCGCTGCAGCCGATGTTCGAAGGCACGCCCTCGGGCATCACGGAGGAAAACCTGCAGTCGCGCAGCCGCGGCGTGATTCTCATGGCCATATCCAACAAGTTTGGCTCGATGGTGCTGACCACCGGCAACAAGTCTGAGATGTCGGTTGGTTATGCAACCCTCTACGGCGACATGAACGGGGGCTACAACCCGATCAAGGATGTGTACAAGACCGAGGTCTACCGGCTGGCCAGATGGCGCAACAGCCTTGGCCGCGTGATCCCGGAGCGCATCATCACCCGCGCGCCCTCCGCTGAACTGCGGCCCAACCAGACGGATCAGGATTCGCTTCCACCCTATGAGATGCTGGATGTCATCCTCGAGGGGCTGATCGAACATGAAATGCCGGTCGCGGAGATCGTGGCTGGAACCGGTTATGACGAGGCACTGGTGCGGCGCGTTCAGCACATGCTCTATATCGCAGAATACAAGCGCCGACAGGCCGCGCCTGGCGTCAAGATCACGCGGCGCAATTTCGGACGTGACCGGCGCTATCCCATCACCAATGCCTTCCGGGACGGGCGCTGACATGACCATCGTGCGTTTCGCGCCCTCTCCCACCGGGCGCATCCACATCGGCAATGCGCGCACGGCCATTCTCAACTGGCTCTTCGCGCAGAAATCCGGCGGCGATTTTGTGCTGCGCTATGACGACACCGATGTGGCGCGCTCGACCACGGCGTTTGCCGAGGGCATCGCCGCCGATCTCGACTGGCTGGGCATCCGGCCGGCACGCGTCGCATGGCAGTCGAAGCGGTTCGCGCGCTATGACGAGGTGGCGGCGGGGCTGCGCGCATCGGGCCGCCTCTACCCCTGCTATGAAACCGCCGATGAGCTCGACCGCCGCCGCAAGCGCCAGATGGCGCGGGGTGCGCCGCCCGTCTATGATCGTGCCGCGCTCAAGCTTGGCGAGGACGAGCGCCGGAGGCTCGAAGCCGAGGGCCGCAGGCCGCACTGGCGCTTCAGGCTCGACGGGCGCACGGTGTCCTGGGACGATCTGATCCGCGGTCCCCAGCACATCGACACGGCAACCCTCTCCGATCCGGTGCTGGTGCGCGAGGACGGAAGCTATCTCTATACCCTGCCCTCGGTCATCGACGACATCGACTTCAGCATCAGCCATGTGATCCGCGGCGAGGACCACGTGGTCAACACCGCCGTCCAGATCGAGATCACCGAGGCGCTGGGCAGCAAGCCGCCGCTCTATGCCCATCACAGCCTGCTCACAGGGGCTGACGGCAAGGGCCTCTCGAAACGACTCGGCGCGCTGTCCATTTCCGCGATGCGCGAGCGGGGGCTTGAGGCCATGGCGGTGGTGAGCATGGCAGCCCTTCTCGGCACGTCTGACAATATCCATCCGTGTGCAGATTACGAAGAATTGGTCGGTGGCTTTGACCTCGACAAGCTGTCGCGTGCACCCGCCCGCTTCGATGAGGCGGAGCTCCTGCAACTCAATGCCAAGCTGCTGCATCATTTGCCCTGGACTGCCGTGAAGGACCGGATGCGCGGCGGCACGGAGGCCTTCTGGATGGCCGTTCGCGGCAACATAACGACGCTCTCCGACGCGGAGGCCTGGCACGAGGTGGCTTTCGGCGCGGTGACCCCGGTGATCGCTGACGAAAACCGCGCCTTCCTGGCCGAGGCCCGCACACTGCTGCCGCAGGAGCCCTGGGACGGCGCCACATGGAAAGGCTGGACCGAGGCGCTGAAGGCGAAGACGGGCCGCAAGGGCAAGGACCTCTTCATGCCGCTTCGTCTTGCGCTGACCGGCCTTGATCACGGGCCGGAACTTGCCCATCTCCTGCCGCTGATCGGGCGGGCAAGGGCAGTGGAACGGCTGGAGCTCCCGTGAGGCCGTCGTGGTGAACAACATCTCGGTCATCATCCCGACACGCGGGCGGCATCACTTCCTGCGCGAAGCCATCGCCAGCGTGCTGAAGCAGACGGAACAGCCAGGTGAGATCATCGTCGTGGATGATGGCATTGGCGCACGGGAGGCGGTGGGCACGCTTCATCCCTCGATCCGGGTCCTCGACAATCATCAGCGCGGACCCGTGCCGGCGCGGAACCTTGGCGTCGCGGAGGCGCAAGGCGAGCTCATCTGCTTTCTCGACGATGACGACTGGTTCATCGACCAGACCTATTTCGCGGATGTTTCCCGGGTGATTGCGGCGGGCGCGGCATTCTGTTACGCGGACGGGCGCCTGGTGTTCGAGGACGGGCGGCCTGACCTGCCCTTCGCCTTTCACGCCGACGCCGGGACGCTCATGCGCGACAACACCATTCTCATCTCGGGGGTCGTCTACCGGCGCAGCCTGCATGAATCGCTGGGACCGTTCGATGAAACGCTCCCCTACTACTGGGACTGGGACTGGTACCTCCGCGTGGCCCGCGCCGGACATGTGCTGACCCACATCGAACGCCCCGTCGTGGCGATCCGCGTGCATGCGCGCAACATGTCGGGCGAATCACTTGAAGCGCAGCGACAGTCGAACCTCGCAATGTTTTCCACAAAGCACGCGCTGCCGCCGCTGCCCCTGAAGAACCATCTGGACATCGCAACGGGCGCGCCAGGCAAGCAGCCATAGCAAATCGCACCTTCCGTAAGATACTGTATTTGCTGGATTTTTCTATATTTCTGCACACAGCCAAACTGTCGAAGCCGGATTCACAAGGGTTTTTCCAGCAGGGTGGAAAAAAACCCGCGAAAAATAAGGGTTTTCCCGAATCGAAAGTCTTGTTAACGCTCGCCGTCAGCCAAAACCTCAATCAAGGAGACAAACATGGCTGACGACAAGATCCAGACGATCCCCCTCTCCAAGCTCGCGGCAGAACTGGCCGAGAAGCACGAGATGTCGAAGAAGGCAGCGGGCGAGTTCCTGGGCGCCTTCATCGAACTCACCGTGAAGAACCTGAAGAAGGGCCACAAGGTGCGCGTCACCGGCCTCGGCATCTTCCAGGTCAAGAAGCGCCCCGCCCGCATGGGCCGCAACCCGGCCACCGGCGAGCAGATCAAGATCAAGGCGTCGAAGAAGCTGGCCTTCCGCGCCGCCAAGGAAGTCAAGGACGCGATCTGATATCGGTCCGGTGTTGATTTGAGAGGGCCCTGCCTCCCTGAGGCGGGGCCCTTTCCATGTCTGGATGAATTCTTTTCACCGCCATCGCCGATTGCGGGGGTTCGGCGTCCCAGCTAAAACGCCCACAGCTTTGGCCATTTGCAAGGATATGCCATGAAAACCCAGGCGCGTGTCGTGGTGATCGGCGGCGGTGTCGTCGGCTGCTCGGTGCTCTATCATCTCACCAAGGCCGGCTGGAAAGATGTCGTGCTGGTCGAGCGTGACATTCTCACGTCCGGTTCGACTTGGCATGCAGCGGGCGGCTTCCACACCCTGAACGGCGACCCCAATGTCGCAAAGCTCCAGGGCTACACCATCGCCCTCTACAACGAGCTGGAGAAGATCTCGGGCCAGGCCTGCGGACTGCACCGCTCGGGCGGCCTGATCCTGGCCGATACGCCGCAGCGCATGGAGTGGCTGAAGATGGCCCATGCCCGGGCCCGCTATCTGGGGCTCGAGACAGAGATCATCTCCATGGCGGAGGCCAAGAAGATGCATCCGCTGCTCGACGAGAAACAGTTCGTGGGCGCCATGATCGACGCCGCCGACGGCAACCTCGATCCTGAGGGTACCACTCACGCCTACGCCAAGTCGGCCCGCATCAACGGCGCGGAAATCTATCAGGACACCAGGGTCGAAGCCCTCAGGCCACGCAAGGACGGCAGCTGGGACGTGGTCACCGCCAAGGGCACGATCCACGCCGAGCATGTGGTGAACTGCGGTGGCCTCTGGGCCCGCGAGGTGGGCCGCATGGTGGGTCTCGAGCTTCCCGTGCTCGCCATGGAGCACATGTATCTCGTGACCGACGAGATGCCCGAGGTCGTCGCCTACAACAAGGAGCGTGGCCACGAGCTTCCGCACATCATCGACTTCAAGTCGGAAATCTACATGCGCCAGGAACGCTCCGGCCTGGTGCTCGGCACCTATGAGCGGGCCTGCGTTCCGTGGAGTCCGAAGCAGACGCCCTGGACCTTTGGCCGCGAGCTGCTGCAACCGGACCTCGACCGCATCGCGCCCAACCTCGAGCTCGGCTACAAGCATTTCCCGGCGCTGGCCACCGCCGGCATCAAGCGCGTGATCAACGGGCCCTTCACTTTCACGCCCGATGGCAACCCGATCGTCGGGCCGGTGCAGGGCCTCAGCAATTTCTGGCTCGCCTGCGGCGTCATGGCGGGCTTCAGCCAGGGCGGCGGCGTGGGCCTCGCGCTTTCACAATGGATGGTGAATGGCGATCCCGGTTTCGACGTCTGGGCGATGGATTGTGCCCGCTTCGGCGAATGGGCGACCCGCAGCTACACCAACGAGAAAGTGCGCGAGAACTATTCCCGCCGCTTCTCGATCCGCTTCCCCAACGAGGAACTCCCCGCCGCCAGGCCGCAGCAGACAACGGCACTCTATGACATCATGCTCTCGCAAGGTGCTGTCATGGGCGACAGCTGGGGTCTCGAGACGCCCTTGTGGTTCGCGCCCAAGGGCGTGGAGCCGAAGGACATCGTCTCCTTCCGCCGCTCGAATGACTTCCCGCATGTGAAGGCTGAAGTGCTGGCGACCCGCAACGGCGTGGGCGTCACCGAGATTGCCAATTTCGCGAAGTACCGCTTCACCGGCGCGGGCGCGGAAGCATTCCTCTCGCAATTGATGACCAACAAAATGCCGAAGACCGGCCGCCTCATCCTGACGCCCATGCTGAACCCCGCTGGCAGGCTGATCGGCGACTTCACCATCGCCAAGGCGTCCGATGAGTGCTTCTACATGTGGGGCTCCTCCCAGGCGCAGAAATATCACATGCGCTGGTTCGAGCAGCACCTGCCCGCCGACGGCTCGGTGAGCATCCACCGCTATGACATGGGCCTCGTGGGCCTGTCGATTGCCGGGCCGAAGTCGCGCGAGGTTCTGCAGCAGCTGACAGATGAGGATGTGTCCAACGCCGCATTCAAATTCATGGACCACCGCGCCATGGACATCGCCCATTGCCCGGCGCTCATCAACCGCGTCACCTATACGGGCGATCTCGGGTATGAAATCTGGGTGACGCCAGAGTATCAGCGCCGGCTCTATCGGGAAATCATGAGGGCGGGTGCTGCCCACGGCATCGTGAATTTCGGCATGCGCGCCCTGCTCTCGATGCGACTGGAAAAGAACTTCCCCACCTGGTTCCGCGAACTGAGGCCCATCTATGGCGGCTTTGAAGCGGGCCTCGACCGCTTCATCGACCTGACGAAGAATGATTTCGTGGGCCGCGCCGCGGCGATGGAGGAGAAGCGCACCGGCGGCAAGCTGCGCCGCGTGTCCTTCGTCGTTGATGCGGGTGACGCCGACGTGCTGGGCGACGAGCCCATCTGGCACAAGGGCAAGGTGGTGGGCTGGGTCACTTCCGGCGGCTTCGCGCATTATGTGAACAAGTCGATGGCGCAGGGCTATGTGCCGAAGGAACTGGCGGGCGATACCGCTCCCGGCGCCTTCGAGATCGAGATCATCGGCGAGAACCGCAAGGCCACCATCATCACCGAGCCGCCCTTCGACCCCGAAGGCAAGCGCATGCGGGGTTGAGACATGCGGCCCTCAGCCCACCCGCAGGCGCTCCGCGTCCAGCAGGCACTGGGGCCAGGTTTCTCGGTCGTCGAGTTCGACGAAAGCACCCACACCGCACAGGAGGCGGCGGATGCCATTGGCTGCGCCCTGGCGCAGATCGCCAAGTCGATCCTCTTCCGCAGCCCGTCCGGCAAGGCTGTGCTGGTCATCGCCTCCGGTGTCAACCGGGTGGATGAAAAGAAGATCCGCGCGCTTCTGGGCGAGAAGATCGAGCGCGCCAGTCCGGAGTTCGTGAAGGAAACGACGGGCTTCGAGGTGGGCGGCGTCCCGCCGCTCGGGCTCGCGAGTCCCTGCGTCGTCTACATCGATGAAGACCTGAAAGCCCATCCCACGCTATGGGCGGCGGGCGGCACGCCCAATGCGGTTTTCGAAATCGGTTTTGACGAACTCGTATCCCGCGCCGGGGCCGTGGTTGGGGATGTGGCAAAACGTCAGTAGCTGGCCCGCCCGTAGAACCCGACCTGATCCTCGCGCGAGAACACAACTCCCGGCCTGTCGAAATATGAGAATACCGCAATGATGCGCTCGGTGTTTCCCTTCACCGTGCCAACCTTGTGGGCGGTGTTCTTGCCGCGGAAGATGTTGAGCGTTCCAGCGGACAGCTTGAGCATCTTCACTTCCGGATCCTGCCCGCGCAGCAGTCTCGCCACGCCATCGTAGTTGGGGTCGGCCTCGCTGCGGAGATCTGTACGGTAGATGAATTCCCCGCCCTGTTCGGGTGTCTGCAACAGCAATGTGGTGGTGAACTCACTGCGATCGAAATGCCAGTTCAGCGCCTCGCCATCACGGTAGGCCATGACATTCACCCGTGCGAGATCGTCCCGCGCCGGGAACAGCGCATCCTTCCCCATCGTGGCGGCAAGAAAGCTGACGAACTGCGACCATTCATAGACCCACATCAGCAGCGACTGCGCGATCTGGTCGGCGCAGACCGTGTGATTGACCGTCTCGCACAGGGCGAGAGCCGGATGATCCGGCTCAAGCCCCGGAATGCTCTTCATGAAATAGATGTTGTGCTTGCGGCGATGAACAAACGACAGCGTGTCCATCACCGGCCTGATCTCGGCCAGCATCCGCTCGATTGCATCCGCCTTCACGAAACCGGGCAGGTTGAACATGCCGTTTGCGGCGAGATCAGCGCGACAACGCTCGACGAGCGCCCGCCAATCCGGCGTTCCCGGCCTGTCGAGCGGGTAGAGATCGAGGTCCAGAATGTCACGCACGCGCAGATCCTCTCAGCGGCCCGCAAATTCGAGAGCGGCGTCGGTCAGAACGTCCCAGACCGTCATCGCAAATGTACGCATCACATAGATATCAAAGGCCTGCTCGCCCGTGCAGTGCAGCGTGACAGGTGTGTGATGCAATCCGGTCATGGCGACAGAGCCGGCTGTGAACACGCTCTCATGCAGATCGATCGGAATCAGTTTCGCAAGCACGGCGCGCGCAGGGACCCCCTCGATCGCAATGCGCACCCGGCTGTGCGACAGCGGCGTCACCGCGCAGTGCCCCTCCAGGCGAGCGGCTGTGTCGTCATCGGGTGGTCCGATGATCCAGAACTGCGCCGGTGCGATGCGGAACAGGGTCAGGCCTCCGTTGACCTGCGCACGGCCTGATGTCTCAGGCAGCGGGCCAATCAACCGGGCCAGCCGGGCGTCGGTCTCAGCGCCATGGCCAGCCACCTGCGTCAGCGCAAACCCGGAATGCTCGGCGATCCTCAGCTGCTTGCTGCGATAAGGCTGCGCGGCGGCCAGTGCTGATCTCCGCTCAAGCATGGAAGCGTGCTCCATCGTGGTCGATGAAATGCGGCGATACGATCTTGAGGCGCGCCTGCTCGTTCTTCAGCGGATAGGCAGCGATGATCTCCTCGCCCTCATGCTTCAGTCCGCCATTGTAGAGCCCGAGCGCGATGAACCTGTTGAGCTCGGTCGACCACGTTACGGAAGTGATGTAGCCCCGGCCATGACCCTTGATCTCGTCGCCCGCGGAAAACAGGATGGCGCCGCCCCTGAGCTTCTTCTCGGGCTCCAGCAACTCGAGGCCAACGAGGCTCCAGCGCTCGGCGCTCTGGCAGTCCTCGCGGAAACGCAGTGCGCGTCCGACATAGTCCTTCTGGGTCGACGCCATCTTGCCGAGGCCGAGATCATCGAGCGTGTTGCGGTGATCGAGCTCGAGCCCTGCCACATGTCCCTTCTCGATGCGCAGGCTGGCCAGCGCCTCAAGCCCATAGGGCCTGATGCCAAGGGGGGCGGCTGCCTTGAGGATGTGTTCCCACAGGCTGATCGCATAATCCGCAGGCACGTGAACCTCATAGGCAAGCTCGCCCGAAAACGACATGCGCAGGAGGCGCAAGCCTACGCCCTCGAACAGGATGTCGCGGCAGCCCATATGCGGCAGCGCCTCCTGGGAGAGATCGGCGCCAGGAAAAGCCAGTTGCAGGGCCTCCCGTGATTTTGGCCCCGACACTGCCATGCCTGCCCACTCGTCGGTGAGCGAGGCCACCTGCACATCGAGTTCCGTCCAGTGACATTGCAGCAGATATTCGAGCCAGGACATGACCTCGCCCGCCTGCGCGGTGGTGGTCGTCATGTAGAACCGGGTGTCGGAAAGCCGCGCCGTGGTGCCATCGTCGATCACCACGCCGTCATCGTTCAGCATCACGCCATAGCGTACCTTGCCGACGGGCAGCTTCGCGAAACCGTTGACATAGACGCGGTTCAGGAATTCGGCGGCGTCACGTCCCTGCACGTCGATCTTGCCCAGCGTTGAGACATCCGCGAGGCCAACACCTTTGCGAACGAGTTCCATCTCCTTCACATAGGCCGTCTCAGGCGAGGATCCCGCCCAGGCATAATACCAGGCGCGCTTCCACAGCCCGGCGTCGATGAAGGTCGCGCCATTCCTCTCATGCCAGTCATGAAGAGGCGAGCGGCGCACAGGGCGGAAGTGCGGCCCCACGGTGCGGCCCGCAATCGCCCCCATCGTGAGCGGGGCATAGGGTGGCCGGAAGGTCGTGGTTCCCGCCTGCGGAATGCTGATGCCGCGATAGTCGGCCATCAGCGCCAGCGCGTTGATGTTCGAGGTCTTCCCCTGGTCCGTGCCCATGCCAAGCGTCGTGTAGCGCTTCAGGTGCTCGACCGACTGGTAGCCTTCCTCATGCGCGATCTTCACATCGCTCACGGTCACGTCATTCTGGAAATCGACAAAGGCCTTGCCCTTCGACGGCTGCGGCGGTGCCCAGACCGGCTGAATGGCATAGCCGCGATCGACGGTCGATTCGGGCGCATAGACGGGGCGAGTCTTGCCAAAACCAGCCGCTGCGGCCGCCGAGGCTCCGGCATTGGCTCCGTCCGCAACCGCCGCCGAGAGGCCGAAGACGCCCATCATGGCGCCCGCACCGAAATGGGTGGCCGCGAAGCCGCCGGGGACGAAGGCGGCGATCGCCGCGTCGTAGCGGGGCTTGATGCCGCCATGTGAAGAGAGATGCACGGCAGGCGACCAGCCGCCCGACATGCCCACGGCATCGCAGTCCACGCTCACGGCATGGGCGCCGCCGAGGCGCACGCGCTTCACGGCCCTCGTACCTTCGATATCGGCAATGCCGGTGCCGGGGAAAATGGCAATTCCGGCCGCACCCGCGCGCGCCAGAACATCCGGCGCGATGACTGCGCGATGATCCGCCACGGTCACCGCAGTGCCTGCCGCAGCAAGCTCCAGCGCAGCCGCATAGGCGGTGTCGTTGTTGGTCACGATCACCGCGCGCTTCTGCGGAACCACGGCATAACGGTTGGCATAGGTCCGGAGCGCCGAGGCCAGCATGACGCCGGGGCGATCATTGTTGGAGAAGACGAGCGGCCGTTCGATGGCGCCGGTGGCCAGCACTATGGTGCGGGCGCGCAACTGGATCAGCACGGCACGCGGCTGGCCTCTGGCAGGATCCGGCCCGAGATGGTCGCGGCGCTCGGTGAGCACCGCGAGATTGCCGTCATAGAGGCCCTGCACGGTGGTGCGGGTGAGGATCTCGACATTGGCGAGCGCCTGCAATTCGGCAATGCACTGCTGGCGCCAGCGTTCAGCCTCCGGTTCGCTTCCGGAAAGCAGGCTGCCCCCGGCCTCGCTGTCCTGCTCGGCCAGAACGACCCGCGCCCCGCTGCGCGCCGCCGTGAGCGCGGCTGACAGGCCCGCCGGACCCGCACCGGCCACCAGCACATCGGCGAAGGCGTAACGCATGTCATAGCGGGCGGGATCGGCCCGATCGGTCGCCGCGCCCAGCCCCGCAGCCCGCCTTATGAAATGCTCGTAGAACATCCAGGACCCCTTCGACGGGCCCATGAAGGTCTTGTAGTAGAAGCCGGACTGGAAGAGCGGTGCCAGAAGCGAGTTGACCGCCATCACGTCGAGTTCGGGCGACGGCCAGGCATTCTGCGGGCGCGCCACGAGACCATCCGAGAAATCGGTCATGGTGGCAGGGATGTTGGGCTCCTGCGCGGCGCCCTCGCCCAGCGTGAACAGCCCGTTCGGCTCCTCGATCCCTGCGGAGAAGATGCCCCGTGGCCGGTGATACTTGAAGCTGCGTCCGATGAGCAGCGGACCTGAGGCCAGAAGTGCCGAGGCCAGCGTATCGCCGGCAAAGCCCGGAAGCGGCTTGTCCGCGAAGCGGGCCGTGAGCGGCCGGCTGCGGTCAATGCGACCACCAGATGCGAGCCTGCGGAAGTGACTCATGTGCGTTCACCCGCGATGACATTGGTGGCGGTATCGCGGGTCAACGTGAACCAGCGGCGACAGCCCAGAACATGCTGCCAGTATTCCGTGTGCGGACCTTTCGGATTGTCGAACAGGAAGTAATAGTCATGCCAGTCCTTGAGATCACCGGAGCCATGCGCGGGACGCCGTTTCCCGGCGTCACCGCCATAGCGGAACTCGGACACGTCGCGGCCGCCGCAATGGGGGCATGGAATGATCATTGCTTGTACGTCCAGTTGCCGATGCCGAATTCGTCCAGTTCACGGCCTTTCTCGAAGCGATCGAGGCCAAAATCGCGGTTCAACTCATGCTCCGCGTCATGAGCGATGGTGTGGGCGAAGGTCCAGCCCGAGGCCGGTGTGGCCTTGAAGCCCTGGTAGCACCAGCCGCCGTTGAGATAGAGATTGCCAATGCCGGTCCTGCAAATGAAGGGGCTGCCGTCGGGCGTCATGTCCTGAATGCCGCCCCAGTGACGCAGGAGCCGGAGGCGCGAAACGAAGGGCATGAGCGAGACGGCGCATTCCGCCACGGTCTGGATACGGTTGAACTGGCCGCGCTGGGTGTAGGTGTTGAAGCCGTCGATATGGCCGCCGAAGACCAGCCCGCCCTTGTCCGACTGGGAGAGATAGAAGAGTTCCGCGCCCCAGGACACCACGTGATGCACGATGGGCTTGATCGGCTCGGTCACGAAGGCCTGCAGGATGTGACTCTCGACGGGAAGCCTGAGACCTGCCATGCGCGCCACATGCGATGTGTGGCCAGCGACCGCGATGCCGGTCTTTCCGGCGCTGATGCGGCCACGCGAGGTTTCAACGCCGGTGACCCGTCCCTGCTCCATCACGAAGCCTGTGACTTCGCAATTCTCGATGATGTCGACGCCAAGCGCCGAGGCAGCCCGGGCATAGCCCCAGACAACGGCATCATGCCGGGCGGTGCCCGCCCGCGGCTGGAGAATGGCGCCATGAATGGGCCAGCGCGCCTCCTTCGAATAGTCGAGATAGGGCAGCAGCTTCTCGACCTCGGCGCGGTCGAGCAATTCGGCGTCGATGCCGTTGAGACGCATGATGTTGCCGCGCCGGGCAAACACGTCGATCTGGGAGGGACTGACTGCCAGCACCACCTGGCCGCGCTGGGACACCATGCAGTTGAAATTCAACTCGTGGCTGAGGCCTTCCCACAGCTTCAGCGAGTGTTCGAAGAAGGCGGTGTTGCCGCCCATCATGTAGTTCGACCGGATGATGGTGGTGTTGCGGCCCATGTTGCCGGAGCCGATGTAACTGCGCTCCAGCACAGCCACGTTGCGGATGCCATGGTTCTTGGCAAGATAATAGGCCGTGGCAAGGCCGTGGCCGCCACCGCCGACAATGACGACGTCATAGGACCGCTTTGGCTCGGGCGAGGCCCAGGCGCGCGGCCAGGGGAGGTCCGGCTGCAGGGCGTGGCGGGCGAGGGCAAGGGCTGAATAATGCTTGTTCACGGAGCGTTGCTATCAGAACTGACGCGGGTCGGGCAAGGCGCGGAAATTTCACCTGCGGCGGGCATCGGCCCAGAGCGTTGCAAGCAGTGCGAGAAGCCCCAGCCCCGCAAAACCCGCGACGATGGGAATGACGGTACCATCGTAGAACTGGCCGATCACGCCACCCGTGATGATCGCGATGAGAGAGGAGAGCGAGCCGGAAATCGCGGCCGCCATGCCCGCGATGCGGCCCATCGGCTCCATGGCGATGGCGTTGAAATTGCCGAACAGCAACCCACTGCAGAAGAAGCTCGCGAGCAGAAACATGGCCAGTGACCAGAGTGGTGGGTGACCGTCCAGCAAGAGGCTGATGGCGAGGAACACGACCGAGATCAGCACCAGGCTGCGCAGGGCCAGAGTCGAAAGCCGTCGCATGCCGTAGCGCATCACCAACCGGACATTGACCAGCATCGCAACCGCTATTCCCGATGCGAAGAAGGCAAACCAGAGCGCGAAATAGGCGCCCTGGCCATATTGCTCGGCAAAGATCTGCTGCGAGGTTCCGAGATAGACGATGAAGCTGCCGAACACGAAGCCGGATGCCATTGTGTAGCCCATGGCAACCGGATGGCGCAGGACCTCGGTTGCCGCGCCGACAAGCGCTGCGGGTGAGAGCGAGATGCGCTTTTCGGGCGGCAGGGTCTCATCCTGCCGGAACCACATCCACAAACCCGCCACGATGCCAAAGACGAGGAAACCCAGGAAAATCATCCGCCAGCCAGCAACCATCAGAACCAGCTGACCGATGCTGGGCGCCAGCATCGGCACGAGCATGAACACCATCATCACCAGCGACATCACCCGCGCCATGGCCGCTCCCGCCTGACCGTCACGCACCATGGCGATGGACACGATGCGTGGGGCGGCAGCGCCAAACCCCTGCACCAGGCGGCCAGCGATGATCATGGGAAAGTTCACTGAAAACAGGCAGATGAGCGAGCCCAGCGCATAGAAGCAGAGGCCGATCACAATGGTGGGCTTGCGACCCAGCGAATCGGACCACGGCCCGTAGATCAGCGTTCCGATGGTGATGCCCGCAAACAGGGCGGTGACGATGAACTGGCGGCTGTTGGGATCCGCCGCTCCCAGCTCGGTGGCGATGGCGCCAATCGCCGGCAGCATGGTATCGATTGACATCGCCACCATGGCATTGAGCAGCGCCACGAGCACGATGAATTCGGCCGAGGGAAGCGGTTTGGCCTGCATCATGGCTCCGGTGCCCGGTCGCGCGGGCGGCTGGCGGCATGGCCGGTCTGGGTCGTGATTCCGCCGAAACTCACAATCTGCCTCTCCCCCGCAGCCCTGTCTGGCCAGAGCGTTGGACCATACGCGACGCCCGGGGGTGAGGACAGCCAACTCAGGGATGCAACTGCAGCAACCCGGTCCAGCGCCATCCGGAGCGTCGTTTCCCGGCCATGGCCTGACGTTTCCTTCCACGCCGGACCCGACCGTTGAGCCTAAACCCGGCTCAGTTGAAAACTTCTCAACAGGCTGGCCCATGACCGACGTTCAGACCGCTTCCGCCTCCCCCGCCGGACGCCGTGCGCGTGGCGGTGGCGCAGATGCCCGCCGTGCTGCCCGCACCTCCACGACCGTCCGGCAGGCGGGCTTCATCCGGCGCGCCATCCGGACCTATGAACCCTTCACCGACGAGCAACTCGAACTGATCGAGCACAATGCCGAAACCGTGCTCCAGGAAGTGGGCCTCAACTTCTACGAGGATGACGAAGCCGTCGCCATGTGGAAGGCAGCGGGCGCCGATGCAACCGGCACCCGGGTGCGCTTTCCACGGGGACTGGTGCGTTCGCTCATCAAGACGGCGCCGCGCGAATATGTGCAACATGCGAGAAATCCGGCCAACAATGTGACCATCGGCGGCAACAGCACGGTCTTCGCGCCGGTCTACGGCCCACCCTTCATCCGCAACCTGGATGAAGGCCGCCGCTACGCCACCATCGAGGATTTCCGCAACTTCGCCAAGCTCGTCTACATGCTGCCGAGCCTGCATCATGCCGGCGGCACACTGTGCGAGCCGGTCGACATTCCGGTGGCCAAGCGCCATCTCGACATGGTCTACAGCCACATCAAATATTCCGACAAGCCGTTCATGGGGTCGGTGACGGCGGGCGAACGCGCAGCTGACTCGGTGGCCATGGCCGAAATGGTTTTCGGCAAGGAATTCGTCGACCAGAACTGCGTGATGACCAGCCTGATCAACGCCAATTCACCCATGGTCTGGGATGGCGTGATGCTCGGCGCACTCAAGGTCTATGCCCGCGCCAACCAGGCGACCGTGATCTCGCCCTTCATCGTGGCGGGGGCGATGTCGCCCACGACTGCGGTCGGAACCCTCACGCAGATCCTGGCCGAGGCCTCCGTCGGTATCGCCTTCACCCAGCTCTGCCGGCCCGGCGCTCCCGTGGTGTTCGGCACCTTCGCTGCCTCGATGTCGATGCAGTCTGGCGCTCCCACCTTCGGAACACCGGAACCTGCGCACATCACGCTGGGTGCCGCCCAGCTCGCCCGCCGGATGGGCGTTCCCTTCCGCTCGGGCGGCAGCCTGTGCGGTTCCAAGATCCCCGATGCCCAGGCCGCCTATGAGAGTGCCAACACCATGTGGCCAACGCTGCTCGCGGGGGTCAACTTCTGCCTGCATGCCGCAGGCTGGCTCGAAGGCGGACTGTCCTCCGGCTACGAGAAGCTGATCATGGATGCCGACCAGCTCGCCATGTTCCAGAAATTCGCCACCGGCGTGGATTTCTCCGAGAACGGCCAAGCCATGGACGCCATCCGGGAAGTGGGACCAGGCGCGCATTTCCTCGGCTGCGCACATACCCAGGCCAATTTCGAAACTGCCTTCTGGCGCTCACAGCTGGCTGACAACAACTCCTTCGAGCAGTGGCGCGACGATGGCGGCAAGGACATCGTGCAGCGGGCCAATGTCCGATGGAAGCAGATGCTCAGCGACTATCAGGCGCCTGCCCTTGATGAAGGCATCGACGAGGCCCTCCAGGATTTCATGGCGCGCCGCAAGGCGGTCCTGCCTGATACGGTGAGCTGACGGCCAGGCTCAGGCCGCCCTGTCCATTGCCCTCAGGAGCCAGCGGTGGAAGCGGTGGATTTCATATTCCTCCGGCATCAACCGTCCGCGCGTGAAGGCCGGTGACGCCAGACCGCGCTGGTTCATCTCGGCGGCCTCGCCATCCTGCGTCAACACCGTCCGCGCAAAGCTCGCAACTTGCGCGGCATCAAAACCCGGCTGTGCCAGCGTAGCGTCTGGGAAGTACCATTCGGCAACGAGCCGGGTGCGCTGCGGTGCGAGAGGCTGGATGCGGACCGCGCGCACATAGTCGACATGCGCCACCACATAGAGCGATGGCCAGATGGTCACGAAACTGTAGCCCCGCGCGCGCTCTTCGGCCGTGAGTCCCGAAAACGCCGGGCCGCAGGGCTTGCCATCGGGCGTCCAGCTTTCAGCGCCCTCCCGGAGATTGCGGCGGGCGGGCTGCTCCGGTGTCCAGCCCAGGGCCTCGGACGGGCCCATGATGCCCTCGCCATAGACCGGCACCATCTCGCACAATTCCGGGTGAATGCCCGGGCAATGCAGGCACTCGGAATAATTCTCCCAGAACACCTTCCAGTTGCAGGCAAGTTCCTTTTCCCAGCGGTGACCGGTTGTGAGGTCTGCGATGGGCCAGTTGTCCAGCGTCGACAGCGGTACATCAGCGGCAAGCGGGCGCGGTGCGGCGCTGGCGTTGAGGAAGACAAAGCCCTGCCAGACCTGCAGGGCCAGTGGCAACAGGCCATGGTCCGTCCGGTCGAAGTCTTCCGTGGGCTGTGCCGGCCCCGTGGCGACAAGTGCGCCATCGGCTGCCCGGTAGGACCAGGCATGATAGGGACAGGTGATGAGCTTGCCCACCAGACGGTCCAGCGCACAGAGCTCTGCACCGCGGTGTCGACAAACATTGTGAAAAGCAGAAAGCCCGGCTTCACCGTGGCTCACCAGAACAGAAGCGGAGCCAAGCTGCACCCGGCGCAGCATGCCGCGCGGGAAATCGGCAAGTCGCCCGGCGCAAACCCACTCGGCGGCAAACACAGCGCCCATTTCGCGCGTGAACCAGTCCGGATCGAGGTAGGCCTCGCGCGGCAGGCTGGCCGGGCAGTGATCGAGTCGGGGAGACAAGGGATGGAGGGTCATGCGATGGCAGGAAATCAGAAAACATGACGAATGTGAAGGGATGCGAGCCCTAGACTGCCGCCGGTCTCTTCAATTCACGCCAGGTGTGATAGCCGACACCACCCACCACGAGCGCCGTGCCCACGGCATGGGCGAAGGTGAAATCCTCTCCCAGCAGCAGCACTGCGAAATAGATTGTCAGCAACGGCGAGACATTGGAGATGATGGCGGTCGAAGCAGCGCCGATACGGGCCATTCCGGCATTGACGAAATAGGATGGGATCACCGTGGCCAGAATCCCGATCCCCGCCGCCAGCAGGAAGTAATGCGCCGACATTGACGTATCGATGTGGCCGCGTACCAGATAGACATGAAGCAGGGTTGTAACCGAGGCGGCAGAGAGTGCCACGGATGTAAACAACGCAACGCCCATTTCACCGATATAGCGCTTGGCGACCAATTGATAGACGGCGAAGGCAACTGCCGAACCGAGCACCAGCGCCGTTCCCAGCAGGACATTGGAACCGCCGACGGCGAAGTCCGACACAAACACCGTGGCCAGCCCCAGATAGGTTATAAAGGCCGCGATGACGGACGAGGCGGTCAGCCGCATGCCGAACAGCGCCGCACCGATGAAGATGAGAAAGATCGGGTAAGTGAACAACGCCAGCCGCTCCAACTGTGCTGTGACATAGAGCAGCCCGCTGAAGTCAAGGATCATGGCAAGATAGTAGCCGACAAGTCCAATTCCGATGGCCCACAGAAAGGCTGCACGCCGGGGCATGGGCCGTCCATGCCGCCTGCGGCGGAGGATCTCGAAGACGCCGACAGCAAGGAACAGGGGCAACGCAAACAGCATGCGCCAGGCCAGGATCAGCAGGGCGTCATGGCGCTCGAGATAGGCGAGCTTCGCAAAGATCGCCTTGGAGGAAAACAGCGCCGAGCCCACGGCAACAAGCAGATAACCGATGATGAGGCTGCGGCGGTCCATGGCAACTGTCTATACGCTGGGGAACGGCCCGTCAGCAGGGGGTTTGCAGTTCTGGCATGCAGGTTTAGTCTGGCCCACAGGATAGGGGGTATCCGATGCCGGGTCTTGCACTGCATTTTCGTTCCGCCACTGAACTGGGCCGCCTCCTGCGCGCCCGCAAGGTCGGGGCGGTGGAGCTTCTGAACGTCTGCCTTGCCCAGCATGAACGGCACAATGGCGCCATCAACGCCGTTGTGGTGAGCGATATCGCGCGCGCGCGCAAGGCAGCTGCCGCAGCGGACCGGCGGCTCAGGGCCGGGACACCCAGGGGCCCCTTCGACGGCGTGCCGATGACCGCAAAGGAGAGTTTCGACTGGGCCGGAACGCCATCCACCTGGGGCGAGCCGCGCTTCCGTGACAATATCGCCTCAACCGATGCCGAGGCGATCAGTCGGCTGACGGGTGCCGGGGCGGTCATCTATGGCAAGACCAACGTGCCGCTCATGCTGGCCGACTGGCAGAGTTACAACGCCATCTATGGCACCACCAACAACCCCTGGGACCTGTCGCGCGCGCCGGGAGGCTCATCAGGTGGTTCGGCAGCAGCGCTGGCCACCGGTATGACTGCACTCGAGATCGGATCCGACATCGGCGCATCGATCCGCAATCCGGCGCATTACTGCGGCGTGTATGGCCACAAGCCAACCTATGGCGTGGTCCCCTACAAGGGACATCTCCTGCCCGGCATGGTCCAACCAGGCGACATCTCGGTTGCCGGACCTCTCGCCCGCTCGGCCCGCGACCTTGCCACGATGATGCGGATTCTTGCCGGGCCCGTTGGTCCGGAGGCGCGTGGTTTCCGTCTTGCACTTCCTTCTGCCGCGCAGAAATCCCTCAGCGAGTTCCGCGTTGCCGTGATGATGACGGATGCGCAGTCCGAAGTGGACCTCCCGGTTCAGGATCTCCTTGGCCGGCTTACCCAGTTTCTCGGCAAGCGCGTGAAGAAGCTGTCCACCACAGCACGGCCCGCCTTCTCGACGAAGGAAGCCATGGATGTCTACATCGCGCTGTTGCGCTCAGCCACCAGCCGCCGCCAGTCGGATGCAGAGTTTTCCGTCAATTGCGCGAAGGTCGCCGCCGCGGATCCGCGCGACGACAGCTATCTCACCAAGATGCTGCGCGCCTATGTGCTCTCGCATCGGGACTGGCTCAAATTCAACGAGCGCCGCCACCAGATGCGGCTTCTCTGGGACCAGTTCTTCGACGATTGGGACGTGATGATCTGCCCGCCGGCTGCCTCGGCGGCCTTCCCGCATGATCATCAGGGAGAGCGGCATGAGCGCAAGATCTCGGTCAACGGCAAGCGCGTCGCCACCACCGACCAGCTGTTCTGGGCGGGCTACTCCGGCTGCTTCTATCTGCCGTCCACCGTCGCACCGATGGGCCTGACGCCGGACGGGCTTCCGGCGGGCGTGCAGATCATCGCGCGTCAATACGGCGATTTCACCTCGATCCGTTTTGCGGAGCTTCTGGAGAAGGAATATGGCGGCTTCATCCCGCCTCCCGGCTACTGATCACCCCACATCCAATGACACCAACGCCCCATCGCTGAGGAACAGACAATGACGATCAGACTCGACCTGCAATCCGTCCAGTTCGGCGACAAGGAGCGCTGCATCGCCGAGGGTGCGGGGTTCCACGTCTCGGCATTTCGCTATGACAGCGGCATTGCCGCACTCCGGGTGAAGAGCCGCCGCGGCGAGATCGTCGTGCTGCCCTTCGTAGGACACCAGATCTGGTCCTGCGTGTTCGATGGCCGCGACCTGACCATGAAGTCGATGTTCACGGAACCTGTGCCCACACGAGCCTATCTTGAAACATATGGCGCCTTCTTCATTCACTGCGGCGCCACGGCGATCGGCGCGCCCGGCCCCACGGATCGGCACCCTCTGCATGGTGAGCTTCCGCTTGCTCCGTTCCAGAAGGGCTTTGTCGAGCTGGACGAGGCGCGGCAGACCTGTGCGGTCATCGGCACCTATGAGCACACCGTGGCGTTCTCCTACCACTACCTTGCCACATCCAGCTACGTGATGCAGGCAGACTCCTCCTTGCTCGACGTGTCGCTGCAGGTGGACAATCTGAAGAAGACGCCGATGGATCTCATGTATCTCGCCCACGCCAATTTCCGTCCCGTGGACGATGGCGAACTCATCTATTCCGCACCCTACACGCCGCAGGGCGTGCGGGTGCGCAAATCGATCCCCGCGCATATCACGCCCAAACCCGGCTATCGCGAGTTCCTGGAGGAGCTCGGGGTCAACCCGGCCATCCACCATGTGCTGCGCCCCGATCTCGCCTTTGACCCGGAAGTGGCCATGATGATCGACATGCAGGCCGGCAAGGACGGCTTTGCCCATGCGCTGATGAAGCACCCCGGCGGTGCAAGTGACTACATGCGATATCGCCCGGACCAGTGCGGCCAGTGCTGCCGCTGGATCTGCCGCACCCCGGACCAGGACGCGATCGGCATTGCCTTTCCCTGCACATCCGAGGTCGAAGGCTATACCGCCGAGAAGAAGAAAGGGCTCTATGCAGTCGTCGAGGGAGGCAAGTCCTGGCGGGTCGACATGCGCATGGGCGCGCTCTCGCCATCCGAAACAGTAGCCGTCCTCAAGGAAATCAGGGCAATCACAGCCTGACCTGATCTTCCCGGCCTGCTCAGGCGTAACAGAGCAAAACAGGAGGATGTTTCATGAATAGACTTATGATTGCTGCCGTAACGTCAGTTTTTGCCCTGACTGGGTCCGCGTGGGCTGGCGGAATGGCCACAGGCGACCAGATCTCGGCGGCCATATCCGGCAATACCGTTCAGGGCAGCATGATCGCCTCCGGCGCCTACACCGAGTTCTACGGTGCGGATGGAGTGATCAAGGGCAAGGACTATTCCGGAAAGTGGCGCGTCAATGCGGATACCATGTGCTTCCAATATGGCACCGATCCGGAGGCGTGCTGGCAGGTCAAGATCGACGGCGATCAGGTGACCTGGGTCAAGGGCGGCAAGGACGACGGCACAGGCACGATTGTCAAGGGCAACCCTAACAACTTCTGACCTGCCAGCCTTATCCGGGGGGCACGTCCTGAGGGACGTGCATCACCCTCCGGAAAAATCCAATCTCCCGCTCCCACACCCCTGCATCTGAAATGATGTCGTGGCCAGCCCCGTCGATGATGACCAGTTGCTTCGGATCATTGGCCATCGCAAAGAGGTCGTGTCCCTGCGCCACCGGAACAATGCGGTCCTGATCACCGTGCTGGATGAGAAGCGGGACTCTCACCGAGGCGATGTGATCGCGCGAGCGGAACTGGTCCTTCATGAGAAGACGCACCGGAAGCCACCAGTAACGCCCAGCGCCAACGTCCACGGCTGCCGTGAAGGGCGCCTCGAGCGCCACCGCCGCCACGGGGCGGCGGGCGGCAAGCTGGACGGCAACACCCGTTCCCAGTGACTCGCCCACCAGCGCGATTTCACGCGCCGGAATGCCGCGCGCAATCAGGCTGTCATAGGCCGCAATCGCATCGGCGAGGAGGCCCTGCTCGGTGGGCGTTCCCGTACTTGCGCCGAAGCCCCGGTAGGAGACAAACACTGCGCCAAAGCCCTGCGCACGATAATAGGCCATGCGATGAGCGCGGTCCGCCAGCTCGCCGGCATTGCCATGAAAGAACAGGATTGTGGGCTGGCCGGGGCGGGCCATGGCGGACCACAGCACGATGGTTTCGCCATCCGCCGTCACCAGGCGCTCCTCCACAACTCCGTCGAGCCCCACGTCGCCGGGTGGTATCCCGGCACGGGCCGGAAGATATTGCAGGCTGCGCTGCTGCACATACATGAACAGCACGATTGCGAGATAGGCAGTACCGGCAAACAACAACAGGCGCACGAGCGTCATGGACCGGCCAGCTTCGCGGGTGTAGCCGTATCGCCAGTCCAGCTCCACACTGCGAGAAGGGGCGATGCGCGCGTGCGCGTGGCATGCATGGTCATCGGCGGATGCCAGATCGTGACGCCCTGCGGTTTCTCGACGAGGGGACCGCTGTTGACGCTCCACTCACTTGCGGAGGTCAGCGGCCAATAGAGCTCCGGCGCCGGGTGATAGTGATCGCGGTAATGCCGTCCGGGGCCCAGCATGAGAACCCCGAGGAGAAAATCATCGCCGGGATAGAAACCGTTGGGTCCGATGATCTCGGCCCAGCCATAATTCTGGGTGAAACCCTCACCCAGCAGCGCATCGGTGTAGGAGGCAGACTGACGCCACTGCAAGGCCTCCTCGATGGCGGCCAGGGCGGCGGCAAGATCGGGATCAACGAGCATGGCCTCGCCGATGCATTGTGGCAGATGGCGGAGCACTGGAAGCAGTCTCGGTTCAGGTTCCCGGAAGACATCCGCGCTCAGATCCTGCGCACCCAGCCGCGCCAGCACCTCGCTCACACCTTCGCCCGGCCTCTGGTTCAGGCCACGGGCCACGGCGCCGATCAGCCAGCGCGCAGTATCGTGGAGTTCATCATTCACGGAAACATGTCATAGCAACATCTGGCTCGATTGGAACAGTGCCGTTCACATGATCTGAGGCCCACTGATCTCGCGCAGCAGCTTGCGCAGGATCGCCTCGCCATAGGCGTCATAGTCCGGGGCTGGGATGACGAAATGATCGGGCCCGCCGGCCACGTTGGCCTCGAAATAGCTGTCGAGCGTCGGCCACTCGTTGAGAATGACCAGCCCGTTGATGGTGACTCCCTGGGCCACCAGAAGGTCGCGGACCGGCGCCACGGCTGGACCGCTGTTGTTGCGCCCATCGGCAGAGACGTCGATGACCCGGCGCTCGGCTGACGGCGCCCGGTCCAGAAGCGCGGCCGAATAGCCGAGCGCTGCTGAAATCGAGGTGCCACCCTCCGAAAGGCTGCGCCTTGTCGCCATGAGCGCCAGCCCCAGCCGATCGGCATCCGCGCCGCTGGAAATCACGGTCCAGGGTATGGCGGTGATCTGATTGCGGTCATCCGACCACAGAACCGCTGCCACCGCGATGCGCCGACGCGTGCCCTGCGCGATCGCGGCCTTCACCTCCTCATTCATGAAGGCACGGCTGATCCCCTGCATCTGCAAGGCAAACTCACGCGAGTCGACGCTGAAGGAGCAGTCGATGGCGAGCACCAGCGCAAGGTCGACTTCGTGATCCTGAGCCTGACCCGCCGGCAAGGGCCACAGCAGGACGCCGCACAACGTCAGGGTGGCAAGCCAGCGCGCGAGAGGCCTCAACCCGCGGCTGGCCGTCATGGGCTCACCTCAGTGACGGAACTCGGCAAAGTCGAGCGCGCGGCAATCGGCGACCTTCCAGCCGACACGTACTTCGCGCCCCTGGGCCACATCGCTGGTCGCGCCCTTGTTGGGCACCTTGACGATGAAGTTGTCGTGGCCGGCCACTTCGAGCCGGGCGCGGATATGGTCGCCGAGATAGATCAGTTCCGCGATGCGTCCGTGAAGGACGACATCGGCAGCCGTTGGATTGATTTCCACGCGCTCGGGCCGGACGGACAGCAGCGTACGGCCGCCCTTCTCGCGTGCGCCAATGGCCAGCGCCTTGACGACTTCGCCGGTTTCGAGCTTCACGGACGCAAGATTGTCAGCGCCGATCTCGGCCACAGTGCCCTTGAGCTTGTTGTTCTCGCCGATGAACTGCGCGACGAAGGAATTGACGGGCCGCTCATAGAGATCGGCAGGCGTCGACAGCTGCTGCACCACGCCGTCATTGAACACCGCGATGCGGTTCGACATGGTGAGGGCTTCCGACTGGTCATGCGTGACATAGACGACGGTCACGCCGAGCCGCTCGTGAATGTGCTTGATCTCGTATTGCATCTGCTCGCGCAGCTGCTTGTCCAGAGCGCCCAGCGGCTCATCCATCAGCACGAGATCTGGCTCGAAGACCAGCGCGCGCGCCACCGCAATGCGCTGCTGCTGGCCACCTGATAGCTGGCCGGGCCGGCGACTGCCCATCTGCGGCAGCTCGACCATCTTCAGAACCTTGGCTACGCGATCCTCGATCTCGGCCTTTGGCACATTGCGCACCTGCAGCGGAAAGGCGAGATTCTCATTGATGGTCATGTGCGGGAACAGCGCGTAGTTCTGGAACACCATGCCAATCCCGCGCTTGTGCGGCGGCACGTTGTTGATCGGCTGGTTCTTGAGAAAGATCTCGCCGTGCGTGGCGGGTTCGAAGCCCGCCAGCATCATGAGCGTGGTCGTCTTGCCTGAGCCCGACGGGCCCAGCATGGTCAGGAACTCACCCTTGGCGATGTCCAGATTGAGATTCTTCACGACGAGGGTCTCGCCGTCGTAGCTCTTCTGAACATTGACGAAGCGCACCATCGCCTCGCCTGCCGGAACCTCCGTCGCCATCCTCTGCTTCCCCGACCTTGTTGACCCTGGCTGCTTGAAAAAAGATCATAGGCCGCGCGCCTGAGGATGCAAGTCCCCCCTTGCACGCGGCCCGAACCTGTCGGCCCGGCGCCCGGCGGATGCCGTCTCAGCGCGTCTTGCGGGCCGTCTTGCGCGCAGCCTTGCGCGCAGTCTTTCTGGCAGCCGGCTTCTTGCGGGCGGCGCCACCGCCAGCCTTCACGATCAGATGCTCGGGACCATAGGGGAAGCCCGTGATGTTGCGGTTGCCCTTCTCGGTGATGACCAGAATGTCATGCTCGCGATAGCCGCCGGCGCCCTTCTGGCCTTCCGGGATCATGATCATCGGCTCCATCGAGACGACCATCCCGGGCTGGAGCACGGTGTCGCAATCCTCGCGCAGCTCGAGCCCGCCCTCGCGGCCGTAGTAATGGCAAAGCACGCCGAAGGAGTGGCCGTAGCCGAATGTGCGGTATTTCAGGAGGTCATGACTGGCGTAGATCTCGTTCAGCGCCTTGGCGACGTCGGAGCACTTGTTGCCGGGAACCAGAAGCTTCTTGCCTTCGTCGTGGACGTGGCAGTTGATCTCCCAGAGGCGGATGTGCTCCTTCGAGGCCGTTTCGGCGAACAGCGTGCGCTCGAGCGCCACATAATAGCCGGCCACCATCGGGAAGCAGTTGAGGCTCAGGATGTCGCCGCGCCGGATCTTGCGCGAGGTGACGGGATTGTGCGCGCCGTCGGTGTTCACGCCCGACTGGAACCATGTCCAGGTGTCGAGCAGCTCGCCGTCGGGCCACACGCGGGCAATCTCGCGCACCATGGCCTGTGTCGAGTGCAGCGCCACCTCGTGCTCGGGGACGCCGACCGCCGTGGCTTCCACCACCGCCGCGCCGCCGAGATCGGCAATCCGGGTCATCTTGCTGATATGCTTGATTTCTTCCGCGCTCTTGATCATGCGCAGGCGCATCGAGGGGGCAGCGGCATCAACGAATTCGACGCCGGGGAAGGCATCCGCCAGCTGCGCCCGGAAGTCGAGATTCACATGATCAAACTCGATGCCCACGCGCTTGGCGCCCTTGAGCAGGCCACGCAGCGCCACGAAGTAGTTCTCCTTCGACCAGTCGGTGTAGGTGACGTTGTCGCCGAAGGTGCGGCGTGCCGGCTGGCCGCCGTCGATGGCGGCCGTCACCGAGGTTGCCTTGTCGTGGGTGATCACGAGACCATACTTGCGGCCGAAGTAGCAGTAGAGAAAATCGGAGAGGTAGTTGATGTTGTGGTAGCTGGTGAAGACACAGGCATCAACCTTGGCCTTCGACATCCAGCCGCGGATCGCATCCTGGCGGCGCTTCATTTCGGAAGCGGAAAATGTAGGTTTCGGCTTCTTGCCATTGTTGCGGTAATCAACAAGCGCGGGACGTTCCAGGCGGGCCATGGGCAATCTCTCCGTGATGAGGTGGACGAAGCGATAAGTTCCCCGGACAGGGGCTTGTGTCAAAGGACGATCCCTCACATACTGCATGAGAAATTCTCATGGAGCGCCGCCGGTGACCCGCCTGCCCTCTCTCAATGCCCTGCGCTGCTTCGAGGCCGCCGCCCGGTCGGGCAGCTTCTCGCGTGCAGCCGAGGAACTGAACGTCACCCAGTCCGCCGTCAGCCATCAGGTGCGCCAGCTGGAGGAATGGTTCGGCATCAGCCTGTTCGACCGGCTGGGCCGCCAGACCATGCCCACGGCCAAGGCGCAGGACCTCGCCCGCTCGCTGGCCGAGGCGTTCGACATCATGGCGGCGGCCTGCCGCCGCCTGCAGCAGTCCGATGCCGGCCCGGCGCTGACCATCGCGGCGCTCCCGTCCTTCGCGACGATCTGGCTGATCCCCCGCCTGTCGCAGTTCTTCCAGGACTACGCCCATGTCTCCGTGAAGGTGGTCTATGCCTTCGCCGACCAGAAGCTCGACTTCGAGGAGATCGACATCGCCGTGCTGTGGGGCGTGGGGGAGTGGGAGGGCTGCCGCAGCACCCGGCTTCTGCCCGGCAGCACCGTTCCGATCTGCAACCCCATCTATCTCGAACGGGAAGGGCCGTTCGACCAGCCGGAGGCCATTCTCGGCAAGCCGCTGCTCCATGACACCGACCGGCTCGACTGGCAGAACTGGATGCGTCACGCCGGACTGAAACATGCCGGACCCTCGCCCGGACCGATTTTCCAGGACTTCAACCTCCTGCGCGCCGCAGCCCTGGCCGGACAGGGCATCGCCCTCTGCCCCAAGAGCCTGATCGCCGACGACCTCGCCAGCGGACGGCTGGTGCAGCTCTTCGACATCGCCATCAAGCAGGACTACGCCTACTGCATCATCGAGCCGGGCGGCGGACGCCGCTCCGAGGCGATAGACACCTTCAAGGAGTGGTTGCTGGCGGCGGCCCGGGCAAAATAGACCGCGCCATCCCCGGTTTGGACATGGCTTGTGTTCCGGACCGGCATAGGCGGTTTGAGGCTTCCTGACCTATTCTCCCGACATGGCCACCGCCCATCCCTATGCCAGTGTCCGCGCCGAGGGTGCTGCCTCTGCCGTGCTCTTCGCGGTCACGGCGGGACATCTCTTCAACGACACGCTGCAGGCGCTTCTCCTGTCGATCTATCCCATGCTGCGCGACCTGCACCAGCTGAGCTTCGCCCAGGTGGGCTTCATCACCCTGGCATTCCAGGCCACCGCGTCGGTGCTGCAACCGCTTGTCGGGCTGATGACGGACCGGCGACCCCTGCCCTTCTCGCTGCCCATGGCACCGGTCCTGACCATGATCGGACTGGTCGTCCTCGGACTGGCCGGAAGCTACGCGATGATCCTCACCGGCGCTGCGCTCATCGGCCTTGGATCGTCGATCTTCCATCCCGAGGCCTCGAGGCTTGCAAGGCTGTCCTCCGGCGGACGCTTCGGCTTCGCGCAGTCGCTATTCCAGCTCGGCGGCAACATCGGCACCGCGATCGGCCCCCTGCTGGCGGCCTTCATCGTGATTCCGCACGGTCAGGCCAGCATCAGCTGGTTCGCGACCATCGCTGTCCTGTCCGCCGTCATTCTCGCCTATGCGGCGAACTGGTATGCCCATCACCTGTCGCTCACCAGCGGCAAGCGGCGAGCCGCTGCCCCCGCCTATACATTGCCGCGCCGGACCGTCGCCCTCTCGCTCGTGATCCTGCTGTGCCTGATGTTCTCGAAATTCATCTACACGACGAGCATGAGCAGCTTCTACACCTTCTATCTGATCGACACTTTCGGACTGTCGGCGGAGGAGGCCCAGATCGACCTGTTCGTCTATCTCGCGGCCTTCGCAGCCGGAACATTGCTCGGAGGCCCGATCGGCGACCGGATCGGGCGCAAGGCGGTGATCTGGTTCTCGGTGCTGGGCGCGCTGCCATTCACCCTGCTGCTGCCCTATGCCAACCATGTCTGGACGGTCGTGCTGTCCGTTCCCATCGGCTTCATTCTGGCCTCGGCCTTCTCGGCCATGCTGGTCTATGCCCAGGAACTGATGCCGGGCCGGGTCGGACTGATTTCGGGCCTGTTCTTCGGCCTCGCCTTCGGTATCGGCGCCACCGGGGCGGCGGGCCTCGGAATCATCGCCGACCACACCTCCATCGACTTCGTCTATCACCTGTGCTCGTTCCTGCCGGCCATCGGGCTGCTGGCCATGTTTCTACCCGGCACCCGTGAACTGACCCGCGGCCAAGCGACCGGTTGACCTTTTCGATATCTATGATCAGATATAACGCCATGACGGCAGACCCAGCACTCATCGACCCCTTCGGACGGCATGTGACCTATCTGCGCGTGTCGGTGACCGACCGCTGCGATTTCCGCTGCGTCTATTGCATGGCGGAAGACATGACCTTCCTGCCCAAGAAGGACCTCCTGTCGCTTGAGGAGCTGGACCGCGTCTGCTCGGCCTTCATAACGCGCGGCGTGCGCAAGATCAGGCTGACCGGCGGCGAGCCGCTGGTGCGTAAGGGCATCATGACCCTGATCGAAAGCCTCGGCCGCCATCTGAAGACCGGCGCGCTCGAGGAACTGACTCTCACAACCAACGGCTCGCAGCTCGCGAAATATGCCGGCGAACTCGCTGCTCACGGCGTGCGCCGCATCAATATCTCGGTTGACACGCTCGACGAGGCGAAATTCCGCCAGATCACCCGCTGGGGCGAACTCGCGAAGGTCCGGGAGGGCATCCGTGCCGCCCAGGCCGCCGGACTTGCAATCAAGATCAATGCCGTGGCCCTCAAGGGTGTGAATGACGCGGAGATCCCAGAGATGAT
>Ga0129333_10000583_pt1 | contig 30502 bp, 32 predicted proteins | sample CPB6_08_DNA_FD_94474 | JGI IMG/M metagenome (GOLD analysis project Ga0129333, IMG submission 94474) | Freshwater to marine salinity gradient microbial communities from Chesapeake Bay, USA - CPBay_Sum_0.6_0.8_DNA | ecosystem: Environmental > Aquatic > Marine > Coastal | place: USA: Chesapeake... | reverse complement strand
TTGGAACGCGAAGTAGATCAGGAATGCGAAGAGTGTCAGCACACCGATCACCCCGAGCAGACCCATCTCCTCGGCGAGAATCGAGAAGATGAAGTCGCTGTGGGCCAGCGGCACGTATCCCCACTTGCCGGTGCCGGCGCCGATCCCGGTGCCCGTGAGACCACCATTCGAGATACTGATCCACGCTTGGTACACCTGATAGCCGTCGGCCTCGCGGGTTCCCCGAATGTCGAGGAACGACGTGAAGCGCGCCATCTTGTCGCTGTCGGTCAATAGGTAGAGGAAACCGAGGAGACCACCGACCACCGAGAGACCGAGCAGCGGTTTCACCGGCGCTCCGGCGAGAAACAACACCGACAAGCCGATGGCACCGATCACGACACACGTGCCGATGTCGCTCTGCACCACGGCGATGAACACCGCTGCGCCCACCCATTTGAGGTACGGCAGAAGTCCGACCTTCCAGTCGGTCAGGTTCTTCTCCCGGCGCGTCAGAAGATCGGCGCCGTAAATGATGAGGAACAACTTCATGAACTCGGCCGGCTGAACGTTGAACGGACCGACGACGAGCCACGCCTTGGCGCCGTTCACCGACCGACCGATACCCGGAACGAAAGGCATCAGCATCATGGCGATGCCGATACCCGGCAGCACGCGCGCGATGGTCGAGAGATACGACAGGCGGAGTCGGTAGGCGACGAACATGACCACCGAGCCGATGGTCGCCCACATGAGTTGCTTGCCGAAGTACCGCCAAGGTGAACGACCGTTGTGGAACGACACGATCGACGACGCCGAGAGAACCATGACGATGCCGAGGAGAACCAAGGTGACGGTGACGGCGGCGATCACGTAGAGACCGAGTGGCTTGGGCGCACGACTCACGTCCTCGCGGAGACGAGTGCGGCGTGACGAACCACTGCGACGACGACGTTGGGCCTGGACGAGCGCCTGACGCCGACGGTCAGCGATGGAGTTTCCACTGCGGCGGGCTCGGGAGACGGCAGCGGTCATGAACTTGCTCCGATCAACTCGCGGACGCAGCGGGCGAAATCGTCGCCCCGACGGGCGTACCCGTCGTACCAGTCGAAACTCGTGCAACCGGGCGACAAGAGAACAGTGTCGCCGGTTCCGGCCAGCGAACGGGCGATGGTCACGGCCTCCGACATCGACGTCGCTCGCTGAACGGGTCGAATTCCGCTGAACGCCGCCACCACTTCGTCACTGGCATCACCGATGGCGACGACCGCGCGCAGGCGTGGCGCCTCGGTGGCGATCTCGCCGAGATCGAGTCCCTTGTTCCGACCGCCGGCGATCAGGACGACATCCTCGAAACCGCGGAGGGCGGTCTTCACGGCGTGGGGTGTGGTCGCCTTCGAGTCGTCGAACCAACGGATGCCGTCGGCCTCGGCCACGAACTCGATGCGGTGGTGCGGCGCGGCGAACGACCCCAGCGCGTTCACGACACCATGCATCTCACCCAGACCACTCTCGAGCACGAGCGCCGAAGCGCAGAGCGCGTTGGTCACGTCGTGCGGGAGACAGCGCGACATGCTCGACACCGGAGCAATGGGACCCCGCGGTCCGTGCAGCGTTGCGTCGACCACCGAATAATCGGCTCGCTCGCGACCGAAGGTCACCCGACGACACGCGGCCCGCCCCAGGTGTCGCATCACGACCGGGTCGCCCACCCAACCGATCGCGGTGTCGGTGGCCCGTACCGCCGACCAGATTCGCGCTTTGGCCAACTCGTACGTGGCCAGCGACGTGTGCCAATCGAGATGATCAGGCGCGAGATTCAGCCAGGCCGACGCCTCGGCACGGAAGGTCGTACAGAAGGCCAACCGAAAACTCGTCGCCTCCACCACGAAACTGTCGACGTCGAGATCGAGGGCCGCAACCATCGGCACCTCGGTGTTGCCACAGGCCACCGTGCGGCGACCCGACGCCTGCAACATCGCGGCGGCAAGGAGGGTGGTCGTGGTCTTGCCGTCGGTACCGGTCACAGCGATGATCGGTCGCGGTCCCCCGGGCCGATCGGCTTCCCACTCGTAGGCGAGGTCGAGTTCGGTGACGACCCGACGGTCGAGTGAACGCGCGAGTTCGATCACGGCGTGCGATTCGGGTACTCCAGGAGCGGGCGCGATCGTGCCCGAACTCCGGACGAGCTCTTCGAGGCGGGCCGCCGAGGGGGCGAACTCGATGTCGAGACCGAGCGACGATCCGAATTGCCGGAGTTCGGAACTCTCGCGGTCATCCACGGCGACGACGTCGATTCCACGATCGATCAAAGCCTTGACCATCGCCTGACCGGCGACGGCCAGTCCGTACACGAGCACGCGCTCGCTCATCGCCCCACCTGTTCGGAAATCCGGGTGAAGTCACCGATGAACATGGCGAGCGACCCGGCCACGCAGACTCCGCCGATGATCCAGAAGCGGATGATCACAGTGGTCTCGGGCCAACCGATCAGTTCGAAATGATGATGAATGGGCGTCATCTTGAAGAAACGACGCCGACGGCCGCTCGCTCGGAAGATCGCCATCTGAATCGCCACCGAACCGGCCTCCATCACGTTGACTCCGCAGATGAAGGGCAGGAGGAAGTGGGTATTGGTCGCCACCGCGAGAAGTCCGAGGGCGGCACCGATTCCGAGAGCACCGACGTCACCCATGAAGATGCGCGCCGGGGCCGCGTTCCACCACAGGAATCCCCCACACGCACCGGCGAAGGCCGCCGCGAGCACGGCGAGATCGAGGGGGTTCACGGTTCCGCCGGACAGGACTCCGTAGATCTCGGGATTTCGGAACGACCAGTAGCCGATGATCGTGAAGGCGAGAAAACCGAACAACGCCGAGCCACCGGCGAGGCCATCGAGACCGTCGGTGACGTTGACCGCGTTGGTCGTGGCCCACATCATGAGACCGGTCCAAACGACCCACAGCCACCACGGGATCTCCCAACCCGGCCAGTCGTAACGGGTGAAGGAAATCGTCTCCGAGATGTCGGTGGCGCTCACCAGCACCCAGGTGATCACGCACGCGAGCGCCAGGGTGATGAGTCCCTTCTTCTTCCAGAAGATGCCCCTGTTGTGTCCCTTGTTGACCTTGATGACGTCGTCGAGCAACCCCATGCCGGCCATCACCACGATGCCGGCCCAGATGATGAGCGCTTGATTCGAGAACGCGAGGCCGTCTCGGATGTGGGCAACCACCCACCCGACGAAGGCCGCCCCGAGAATGGCCAAACCACCCATGGTCGGAGTGCCGGATTTCTTCTGGTGATGTTCGGGCCCGTGGTCTTCCTTGCCGAGAATCGGCTGACCCTTGCCACGCCCGCGGAAGAAGCCGATCAGGAAACGGGTCGCGAAGAGCGACACCGCCATTCCAACCAAACCGGCGATCATCACGGCGATCATGCGCGCCCTCTCAGTGCTTCACGGGCGACGACCCGATCGTCGAACGGCTCCACCGTAGTCCCGAAGGTCTGGGTGATTTCGTGACCCTTGCCGGCGATCACGACCACATCCCCCTCCGCAGCCCGACCGATACCGAGTTGGATCGCTTCGGTTCGATCGACGTTGACACCGACTAGACGATGGCGAAGATGATCGGGGATTCCGGCGACGATCGCCGCATTGATCGACTTCGGGTCTTCCGATCGCGGGTTGTCGGAGGTGACTACCACCTCATCGGCCAGTGTCGCGGCGATCTCACCCATCAGTGGTCGCTTGGCCTTGTCGCGATCGCCGCCACAACCGAAGACCACGATCACTCGACCATTCGGATTGGAGTCCCGCGCCGAGCGAAGGACGGCGGCGAGCCCATCGGGTGTGTGCGCGTAGTCGACGAGGACCGAGAAGTCCTGACCCTCGTCGACGCTCTCGAACCGACCCGGCACGGGCGGCACCGAAGCGAGGCCCTCCACGACCGCGGCCGGGTCGATACCGATCTCGCGGGCGACCGTGGCCGCGGCGAGTGAATTCGACACGTTGAACGAACCCCCGAGGGGCACCCGAATCGACAGACCGCGCCACGCATACGAATGCGACTCCGCCGTGATCGAAAGTTCGGTCAGATCGGCCCGCCCGTAGGGCACCGCTTTGACCTTGCAGCCGGCGGCGAGTCGCTCTCCGTAGACGTCGTCGACGTTGACGACCGCGATGTCGGTGAAGTTCGAGTCGAAGAGTCGGGCCTTGGCCTCGAAGTAGGCATCCATCGTTCCGTGCAGGTCGAGGTGATCGCGCGAGAGGTTGGTGAAGACGCCGGCGGCGAACCTGGTTCCGTCGACCCGATGCAACTGCAGCGCGTGCGACGAGACCTCCATGGCCACGCCCTTCACACCTCGCGCGACGCAATCGGCGAGCGACTCTTGCAGCACCGGCGCTTCGGGGGTGGTGAAACGTCCCGTGAGCGTGCCCATGACTTCGGTCGCCCAGCCGGCGGCGCGCATGATCGAGCCGATGAGAGCCGTGGTCGTGGTCTTGCCGTTCGTTCCGGTTACCCCGACCAACTGGAGGCGCGTGGACGGCGTTCCCCAGATCGCCGCCGCCAGTCGGCCCATGGCCAGCCGGACGTCGCGCACGACGATCTGGGGAACGCGTGCATCGACCGCTGGCAGGTGACGGTCGACGAGAAGAGCCACGGCTCCGGCGGCCACGGCCCCGACCGCGAAGTCGTGGCCGTCGTACCGCGAACCGGGGACGCAACAGAACAAGTCACCGGTCCGAACGTCGCGGGAATCGCACGAAACGCCGGTGACCGCTGCAGTCGTGCCTTCGATACCGACCAGGAGATCGGAACATTCGAGCGCGAGTCGGTCGACCGCCGTGGCCGTCGCCGAACGTGACATCGCCGCCATCACCGACGTCAGCTCGCGGCCGGCGGGCAGCCGTTGTCTCCGGGCGGTGGAACGATGCCGCGTTCTTGGATGGCGACCTGCGCGAGTTTGGCGAACACCGGCGCGGCCGCGGTTCCGCCGAAGCGGTCGCGACTCGACGGGTTCGGTTCGTCGATCGAGACGAGAATCGTCACTTTGGGATCGGCGGCGGGAAGGAAGCCCACGAACGTCGCGAAGTAGGCGCGGGTGCCGTCTTCAGTCACGTACGTGCCGTTGTCCTGAACCTTGTAACCGGTGCCGGTCTTGCCGGCCACCGAGATTCCCTTCACCTGTGCTCGAGTACCGGTACCCGAGCACACGACGTCGGCGAGGATCTTGGCCATGGTGTCGGCCGTGGATTCGGCGATCACCCGATGGGTGTCGCCGATGGGCGTCCCCCAGATCACTCCCTTGTCGTCGATGGTCGAGCGAATGAGTCGCGGCGCCACGTAGACACCACCGTTGGCCACGGCGTTCACTGCCGAAACGAGTTGGAGCGACGTGGTCGAGAATCCGTACCCGTAGGTGATCGTCGCTTTCTCCGAACCACGGAACTGATCGGCGTCCCGAAGTGAGCCGGCGCTCTCCCCCGGGTACTCGAGACCGGTCATGTGGCCGAATCCGAACTCGTCGAGGTAATCGTGCAGTCCATCGACACCGATCGACTCGGCGGCCATCATGGTTCCGATGTTCGACGAGTGCACGAGGATGTCGTGCAGGGTCATCGGCTCGACGTCGTGCGGATAGGCGTCCTTGATCGTGTATTCGTAATCGGTTCCCTTGTCGAACACGAAGAAGCCGGGCACCTGATAGGTGGTCGACGGTGTCGCCTTCCCGGAGTCGATCGTGGCCGCCACGCTGAAGATCTTGGCCACCGAACCGGGTTCGTGAGCCTCGACGGCGGCGAGGTTGCCGCTCGTGACCTCGACGACGCCCTCATCGTTACGGCGCACACTCGAGATCGCCAGGACTTCGCCACTCGCCGTGTCGAGGACGATGGCGTTGCCACCCTTGGCGACGAGCTCGTCCACTCGCTGCACGAGGGCCTGCTCCACTTGGAACTGCATCGAACGGTCGATCGTCAGAACGAGATCGGTTCCGGGCCGAGCCGCCTCGACGACCTTGGTGCCACCGGGCATCGTGCGTCCCGAGTGATTCGTCTCGCGCACCATGGTTCCGTCGAGTCCACGTAGGACCTTCTCGTACTGCAATTCGAGACCGGCCGCGCCCACACCGAACGGATCAGTACGTCCGATGACGTTGCGCGCGAGACCACCCGCTACCTGTTCGCGCTTGGGCTCGGTCACACCTTCGACACCGGCGAGATTGAGCGACAGGATCGCCTGGGCGACGCCGTCGTCGACGAATCGCTGGACGTACACGAATGTCTTGGAACGATCGGAGATCGAGTCGACGAGTTCGGCTTCGGCGACGGCGTCGATGCCGAGCATCTGGGCCAGAACGTGGGCGGTGGCGACCGGATCGGCGATGGCCTGTGGGTTCGCGTAGATCGAGGTCGAAGGAACCGTGATCGCCATCTCGTTGCCGTCACGATCGAAGATCGTGCCGCGATCCGCCGCCACCGTGAGGTAGATCTCGCGCTGGGCCGTGCCCTCGGCGCGAAGTCGCGTGCCACTGAAGAATTGGAGATTCACGAGTTGGGCCACGAAGGCGATGAACACCGCCATCACGACCACGAAGGCCGCCTGAACTCGGCGACGGGACGAGCCCGACTTCCATCCACCGAGGGGCCGGCGACTCGCCGTTCGGCGGGCCGTGGAAGTCCGTGAACGATCGACCCCCGTGCGCGTGCGGGATGACGTCGAACGTGGGCGACTCGACGTAGAGCGTGACGATGACGAACGGGACGTCGAGCGCGAGGTGCTCGCGCGAGACGCGGTCGCACCAGCGCGGCCGGAAGACTTGCTCGAAGACGAACGCGTCTTACTCGACGATGAACGCGTCCGGCTCGACGACGAACGACCGGACGGAGTCGAACGACTGGGACGACGACTCACGGCTTGCCTCCGACGATCGACTTGAACTCTCCGTAGGCCGCGAACGGATCGACCGACGTCTCGAGCAGATCGGGATCGAGGCCACCCGTCGAGACGAGTACTTGGGCCACGGTGATCGGGTCGACCGAGGTGAAATCGGCGCCTTTACCCGGCTCCATCCCGAGCGACATCGCATTGGCCTCGAGTCGGCCCGGCTCACGAAGGCGCGAGCGCTCGACCCGCAATGCGTTGTAACGATCGCGTTCGGCCCGGATCTGCGATTCGATGCGGTCGATACGCATCTGTCGTTCGGCGATACGTGTCTGGAAGGAAACGACGGCGAGCATGACGAGGACCAGGCCGATCACCACCGTCAGGACCACGAGAATGACCCGACGACTTCCCCGACTCGCCGACTTCTCGGCCACGGCCTTGGCGATCTTGGAGGTCGGGTGCTTCTTGGTCGAGACCTTCTTGGGAACCGGGCGGAGTCGGGTGGACTGACGCTGCTCAGCCCCCCGGGTCGTGACACGGCGCGGGGTGACCGGCCGAGTCGACGGCGTACGCGGCGCGGTCTTCAATGCGCGGGCCATCAGATCGCCTCCACCACTCGCAGGCGAGCCGATGTGCTGCGCGGATTACGACGCTGTTCGACATCGGACGGCTTGCGCGCGGCACGAACGAGCTTCACCGCCGGACGGGCTCCGCAGACACAGGGAAGATCGGTCGGGCACGAGCACCCACCGGTCGAGTGGAAACGAAAGCGTTCCTTGACGATCCGGTCCTCACCCGAGTGGTACGACAACACCGCCACCCGACCGCCCCGCATCGTGTGGGCGATGGCCTGATCGAGTGCCGTGGGCAGGATCTCGAGTTCGCTGTTCACGGCGATCCGCAGGGCTTGAAAGGTCCGCTTGGCCGGGTGACCACCGCGCCGACGGGCCGGGGCCGGGATGGCGCTGGAGATCACCGAAGCGAGTTCGGTCGTGGTCTCGATCGGGCGGGACGCACAGATCGCGCGGGCGATCCGACCGGCGAAGCGCTCATCGGCGAAGTCGCGGATCAAGTCGGCGAGTTCACGCTCGGTCGACTCGTTGACCAGATCATGTGCGCTCCGACCTTCGCGCCGGTCCATGCGCATGTCGAGGGGCGCTTCGGTGCGGTACGAGAAGCCGCGCTCACCAGCATCGAACTGATGCGACGAAACGCCGAGATCGAACAGCGCGCCGGCCAGAACCGACACACCGTTGTCGGACATGGCCCGGTCGAGTTCGTCGAAGCGCACGTGCGCGAACATCACGCGCCCACCGAATTCGGCCAGACGCTGGCGAGCGGCTTCGATCGCCGATGCGTCGCGATCGACTCCGAGAACCGACAAGTCGGAGCGGGATTCGAGGAGCGCACGCGTGTGGCCACCTCCGCCGAGAGTTGCGTCGAGAACACAGCCCGCGGGCACGGATGCGAATGCATCGACGATCTCGTGGAGCATTACGGGCTCGTGCTCGAAGATGGCCGCCGACATCACAGCTCGACTCCGGCGATGGCCTCGGTTCCGAGGGCGATCACCCGCTCGTTGCGCGTCGGTTCCCAGATCTCGACGCGGTCGAACGCGCCGGCGACGATCACTCTGCTGTTCGGAGTGAGACCCGCATAGCTGCGGAGGCTCTCGTCGATCGTCACCCTGCCCTGGGCGTCCACGGCGACCTCGACCATGCTGGCCGCGAGTGCACGGCGCTCCTGCTCGCTCTTGTCGCCCCGCTTGACGGCGGCGGTGATCTCTTCGGCGATGGTCTCGGCGACCTCGGCCGTGACCACGGCGATGCACTTGTCCTGGCCGAGCACCAGGTAGCAGCGGGGCTCGAGACGGCTGCGAAAGGTCGCCGGAAGCGCGAGTCGACCCTTCGGGTCGAGCTGTCGCTCGTGCCTGCCGACGAATACCTGCACTTCCTGCCCCTCGCTGCCTCGATGTGGTCCTCCTACTCTGCTCCCCACTTCCCCCCTCTGTCAACCACTTTCCTCCACTTCGCGCCACTTTCTGCCCCCGGCCCCCCACCGGGCCCCCAACCTGCTCAAGTCAGGCCCACCGCCGGCCGATACCTGGCCGTGTTTCGACGTCTGGCCGCCGGGGTGACCTTGGGAGTTCTGTCCCTGGCTGCCCCTTTGAGTTCCACGGGGCTCGGGCACTCCGAGGTCGCCCACGCCGCGCCGTCGAGCCCGTCGTTGCCCCGTCTCGGCGACCGCGGGGATTCGGTCCGTTCGTTGCAGCAAGCGCTGATCGCCGCCGGAGTGAAGGTTCCGGGAGGAGCCGACGGGGTCTTTGGCCGTGGCACCCAGGGCGCGATCCGAACTTTTCAGGAATCACAGGGTCTGCCGGCAACGGGTGAGGTCGACGAGCTCACCGGTCACCTGCTCGGCCTGGCTCCCGCGCCGGCGCTGCCGACTCTCGGCCAACGTGGCGATGCGGTTCGTTCGTTGCAACAGGCGCTGATCGATGCCGGAGTGAACGTTCGCGGTGGCGCCGACGGCATCTTCGGTAATGCCACCACCACCGCCGTCAAGACTTTCCAGACTGCTCGGAAACTTTCGTCGACGGGAATCGTCGACGTCCGCACCGCGATCGCCTTGCGCATCCTTCCGGCCGCGAAAAGTTCGACGACACCGCAAACTCCGCCGAACACGTCGGGTGGTACGACGAGTACTCCAACCGCAGGCTCTTGGGCCAAAGTCGGCGATCGTGGCGAGAAGGTCGTCGTTCTGCAGAAGGCCCTCATCGCCGCCGGCGTGAACGTTCGCGGCGGAGCCGACGGCATCTTCGGTAACGCCACCACGTCTGCCCTGCGCACTTATCAGGAGACCGTCGGCCTGGCCGCCAGTGGCCGACTCGACGACGCGACCGCTCAGTTGCTCGGACTCGTGGCCGCACCCGATCGTCCGCGTCGAGGCGACTCGGGCGATGCCGTGCGATCGGTGCAGAAGAAGTTGATCGATCTCGGCTTCCGCATCGCCGGTGGGGCCGATGGTGATTTCGGTTCGGCCACGACTCGTGCCATTTCGTCGTTCCAACGTGAGCGCGGTTTCGAGGAGACCGGCAAACTCGATCTGCGCACGTATGTGGTGCTCATGGCGAGCAAGCCGAGTACGTCCGACACCGGTTCTTCGCCCACGCCGACCACCGACGCGCCGGCCACTGATGGTCCGGCCACACCCGTGGCGATCTTCCCCGCCCAGGGTCCGTGTTGGTTCACCGACACCTGGCATGCTCCGCGGTCCGGTGGCCGAACCCACCAGGGTGTCGACATCATCGCCGCGACCGGTCGCGCCGTGTACGCCGTGGCCGATGGAACGATCACCCGGGTCTTCTTCGACCGTCCCGGATCACTCGGTGGCAACGCGGTGCGCCTGACCGCGGCCGACGGGACCTACTTCCACTACGCACACTTCTCGAAGTTCGGCGAAGGAATCGAGGTGGGCACCAAGGTCAAGGTCGGCCAAGTGATCGGTTACGTCGGCAGCACCGGCAGCAGTTCGACGCCTCACCTGCACTTCGAATACCACCCGAAGGGTGACGCGGCCGTGAACCCCTACCCGATCGTCAAGGCCATCAATGGTTGCCAGAACACCGAGCTCTGGGCACCGCCGGCGTCGTCGTCAACCACCGATTGATTCGCTGATCGCGGCACCGACGGTCCGACGCACTTCTTCGAATCCGAGCCCGGTCGAGGCCGCGCAGGTGGCGACCTCACGCGAATCGAATCCGTCGACCGTGATCACCTCGTCCAGAATCCGCGGATCCCAGAGGACCGAGAGCGCGCACTGAAAGCGCGCCCAGTCGCGAGTCCGTCGCTGACTCACCCCCACCACCTTCGCATCACCGGCGAAAAGCTCGCCCGGTCCACGCCCGTCGAAACACACGAGCGACGACCACCGAGTGCGCACCATCGCCCCGTCGTGGCGATCGAGTCCGGTCACACCCAATTCGGAGAGTCCGCGAACCCAAGCGTCGGCGAGCCAACGACCGGCCGTGGAAACGTCGTCGTTCCAGAGCGCATGACGACGCGGGATCAGGACGTCGAGCCACACGACCCGACCCGAACCCACGATCACCAGCCCTCCCCCGCTACGCCGGCGGGCGATGTCGATTCCACGTTCGCGACAGGCCGGTTCATCGATCAGTGCGTCGGACTGAGTGGACCCGAGAACCAGTGACGTGCGTTCGCATTCGAACCACCAGAGTTGGGGCTCGGATGATTCAGGGAGCGGGCGACCGTGCAGTTCCTGCGCGCTGCCCGACCAGCAACCCTCGACGACCGTCATCGGACCAACGCGATCGATTACGACGCGCGGGCCAGATCGAGATACGGCTTCCAGGCGTCGGGAACCCGACCCACCGAAACCGTGACCCACGCCAGTTCACGCGGGGCCTTGGGCGGACGGGCCAACTTCATACCCGCTTCGTCCGGAGTGCGATCGCGCTTGTCGAGATTGCACCGACGACACGCCGCGGCGACGTTCTCCCAGATGTGCAGACCCCCACGCGACCTCGGCATCACGTGATCGATCGAATCCGCCAGACCACCGCAGTACTGACACCGATGTTCATCGCGTGCGAAGACCGCGCGACGCGAGAGCGACGTGCGTCGGTGATAGGGAACCTTCACGACGTAGCGAAGCCTGATCACGACCGGATTGGGCAACGACGTCGAGGCCGATCGCAGGAAGGTTCCATCGTGCTCGACGACGTCGGCCTTGTCGGACAGAACCAAGCAAGCGGCCCGGCGGGCTGGAACGACGCTCAGCGGCTCGTAGGTCGCATTGAGAACGAGCGCGCTCCTCATGGGTCACCTCACCCGTCGCCGGGTGTACCTCGATCCCACGAACGAATCCACTGCAGGTATTTCAGCACATCTTGCGGAGCGAACGACGCCGTTTCGGAGCCGTAGTAAGCCTCTTTGCGAAACCGTAGGTAGTCGGCCGACGGCACCGGCAGGAAAGGGCGACGACTCCACCATCGGCTCGGAACGAGCCGGACGTAGGCCACGATCGCCGCCCGCCAGAGCACGGGATGGGCGATGACGGCGAGCACCACGGCCACCCCCGACCGGAGACGAAGTATCAACGGGGTTCCTTGGGCAGCCCGAGCACCATCTCGCCGATGATGTTCGACTGGATCTGCGACGAACCGGCATAGATGGTCCCGGCCCGGGCATTCAGGAACGAACCCACCCAACTGGCCGAACTGTTGGGGGCCGAACGGTCGTCGGGTTGGAACGCGTTGTTCGGAAGACGACCGGTCGGGCAGAGTGCCGCCGCACCGAGGATCTCCAGCGACAGTTCGGTGACGTCCTTGTGGTACTCGCTCCAGTAACGCTTGAAGATGCCGCCGTCGGGACCCGGGTGATGTCCGGCGAGGAACTTGGTCAACGTCCGCAGACCGAGGAATCGCATCACCTGGACCTTGCTGTACGCCCACGCGAGACGTTGGCGGATGCGCGGATCGTCGGCCACCCCGCACTCCTTGGCCAACATCAGCAAGCGATCGATCTCGGCCTGGAAACGAACCGGCACGGTGGCCGCACCCTCACCTCGTTCGTAACCGAGCAGCGTCATCGCCACCGCCCAGCCGTTGTTCACGCCGCCCACGACGTTCTCCTTCGGGCAGACGGCATCGGTGTAGAAGACCTCGTTGAACTCGCTCTCGCCACTGATCATCCTGATCGGCCGAACTTCGATACCGGGCTGGCGCATGTCGACCAGCAGGAACGAAATGCCTTTGTGCTTGGGCGCATCGGGATCGGTGCGAGCCAAGGTGAAGATGTGGTCGGCGAGGTGTCCGGCCGAGGTCCAGATCTTCTGACCGTTCAGAACCCATTGGTCTCCGTCGAGACCGGCCCGCAGTCCGAGGCTGCCGAGATCGCTTCCGGCATTGGGTTCGCTGTAGCCCTGACACCAGACGTCGTCGTTGGCGAGGATGCGCGGCAGGTAGTACTTCTTCTGCTCTTCGGTGCCCCAACGCAACAGTGTGTTGCCGAGCATCGTGATACCGAATCCATCGTTGGGCCCACCCGTGGGCACACCGGCCCGGGCGAACTCCTCGGCGAGGATCACTTGTTCGAGGGCCGACAGACCACCACCGCCGTACTCGGCCGGCCATCCGGGGGCGAGGAATCGTTCGGCGTGCAGAACCTTGCGCCACTCCATCACCCACGCGCGGACTTCGTCACCCTCGAGTCGACCGATCCCCGGGAAGTCCTTGGGCAGAGCGCGAGCGAGGAAGTCCTTGACCTGGCGACGAAACGCCTCGGCCTCTTCGGTGTAGGTGGGATTCACGAGGACGAACCTAGTCGCCGAGAACCACGCCGATCCCCGACCAGGCGAGGGCGGCCGCGCCGACCAGACCCGATCGATCTCCCAACGCGGCCGGAACGATCGTGAAACCTTTCGTGAACGAGAGGCGCGAACGTTCCGCGAACTCCCGCCGGGCGGCTTCGTAGAAATCGTCACCCCAACCGAGCCCGATTCCCCCACCGACCACGGCCAACTCGACACTCGTCAGTGCGACGACCGAAGCGAGTGCACGTCCGAGGTAGGCCCCGTTGCGAACGATGAGCGTGCTCTTGGTGTAGCGGGCCTCTTGTCCGGTCTCTTCGAGCAAGGCCACTCCCGACGCGTACGCCTCGAGACAACCACGAGCCCCACAACGACACGGACGCCCCTCGGGCTCGACGATCACGTGACCGATGTGTCCGGCGTTGGTGGAGTCGCCTTGCAACAAGCGGCCGTCGATCACCAGACCGCCACCCACTCCCGTCCCGATGATCACTCCCACGAAATCGCCGCGTCCGCGCGCGGCTCCGAGCCAGCCTTCGCCGAGTGCGAAGGCCTTCGCGTCGTTGTCGACGAAGGCATCGACTCCGAGGAGATCACCGAGCGCGGTGGTGAGCGGAAAATCACGCCAGGCCGGAATGTGAAGTGGCGAGACGGTCGCGCCGCCCGGGGCCATCGGCCCACCACATCCGGCACCACACGCAACGATCTCGATATCGGGCGCCGCAGCGCGAATGCGATTCAGAAGGCTGGCCAGAGCCGACCACGGGTCGCGACTCGGAGTCGCGATGCGATCACGGACGACGATGGATCCGTTCTCGAGAACGACCGCCGCGGCCAACTTGGTGCCGCCGATGTCGACGGCGACGACTCCTCGTTGACGCGGAAGATCAGTCGGGACGACGGGCGACACCCGCGCGCGCCTTGCGAATCGCCCCGGCGACGTCCTGGATACCGGCCCGTCCGATGGCCCGAGCGTTGCGCTCGATGATCGCGAGAAGGATCAACATGCCGATGAACACCCCGAAGGCCGCGACGAAGTGCAACTGCAGCGCGACGACGAGCAGAGCGATACCGGCGACGAGGCCGAGGATCGACCAGCGAACCGTGCGCACCGAGTGCTGATACAAACCCGACGGCGACACCGCCTTGGCGAAGTCGGAGTCGTTCTGCAGCTCGGCTTCGATCTGCCGCAGGATTCTCTGTTCGTCATCGGAAAGACTCATCGACCTCACTCCTCACTCGCCATTGTCCCAGAGAACGGGCCCGGGGGCAACGCGTCGTCGAACGACTATTCGTCGGACTCGGGCGCGGACTCCGCATTCGGGCCCCAGGGACTCGAGCGGGTCCGACGAACCGAGCCGGCCGGGGCGATGGCATCGTGCCCGAAACGATCGCGAATCGCGTCCACGGCCCGACTGGCCGGCGACCACTTCCGGTCCACGGAAGAGACATCCGGTCCGGCGTCGTCGGACGATTCGAAAAGTGACATCTGCTCGACCGGTGGCACGAAGTTCGCGACACTCACCCCCACGAGACGGACACCGATGGCGGGATCGAACGAAGCCATCGCCGAAGTGAGCGCGGCCACCAGCGCCGGTGCCGTGGTCATCGGTGCCTCCGGCGTCACCGACCGAGTGATCGTCTCGAAGGACGAGAAGCGGATCTTCAACGTCACCGTGCGCGCCGCCCAGCCGTGACGACGAAGCCGTGAGGCGACGAGGTCACTCAGGCGCACCACCTCGGCTCGAATTTCGTCCTCCGAGTGGATGTCGCGCGAGAACGTCTCCTCCTGCCCGATCGACTTGGCTTCACGTTCGGGCACCACAGTTCGATCGTCGTGACCACGTGAGAGTTCGAGCAGATGTGATCAATAGGCCCGGCCGATGGATCGAAGGACCACATCGTCGGGCAGCGCGGCCAAGTCCCCCACTGTTCGAACCGCGAGTCGTTCGAGTTTGCGGAGCGTCGCCGGCCCGACTCCCCAGAGCGCCGAGACCGGAAGTGGGTGGAGGAACTCCAACTCGTGACCGGGCTCCACCACGAGAACGCCATGTCCGTCGACCACACCTCGCGGGGTCAGTCGCGGCTTGGCGGCTTTGGATGCCAACTTGGCGATGAATTTCGTGGCGGCGACACCCACCGAACACGGCAGGTCGAGTCGTTCGCGAACCTCGTTCCGAATGCGGGCACCGATGTCGGATCCGTCACCGAACAGCCGCACCGCCCCGGTGACATCCAGAAAAGCCTCGTCGAGGGCGATCGGTTCGACCAATGGGGTGATCGTCGCGAAGATCTCGTGCACGTCGCGACTGACTTCGGCGTAGTGGGCGTGATCGCCGGGAAGAAAGACCGCCTGCGGGCACAGTCGTTTGGCTTGTGACGAAGCCATGGCCGAGAACACTCCGTAGCGACGAGCCTCGTAGTTCGCCGCCGCGACGACTCCCCGAGCACCCGAACCGCCGACCACCACCGGGCGACCCACGAGTTCCGGATGCCGCCGCATCTCGACCGACACGTAGAACGCATCCATGTCGACATGAAGGATGGTTCTGGTCATGACTGCCGCCGACGACCCCTTCGCCAGTCCTTCCACGCCAACGCAGTGACGAGCCGGAAGGCCTCGCCGATGATGTGGTGGCTGAGCTTCGACTCTCCGCGAACTCGATCGGCGAAGACGATGGGAATCTCCACGATGCGTCCCCCGCACCGGACGAGCCGGTGTGTCATCTCCACCTGAAAGCCGTAGCCCTCGGCGGCCACCCCTTCGAAATCCATGCGCCGCAGAGCATCCGACGAGTACGCACGAAAGCCGCTGGTCGAGTCGTTGACCGCGAGGCCGAGCATTCCCGCCGCGTATCGATTGCCCCAGCGCGAGAGGAATCGCCGCACATACGGCCAATCGACGCAGCCGCCACCGGGCACGTAGCGACTGCCGATCGACGCATCGGCGCCGAGGACGACCGCGGAGACGAGTTCACGGAGATACACCGGATCGTGCGAGAGGTCGGCGTCCATCTGCACGCAGATCGCGGCCCCCTCGTCCATGGCCCGTCTGAATCCGGCTCGATAGGCGGCCCCGAGACCTTGCTTGCCGGCGCGTCGCAACACCGAGACCCGCGCATCACGCTCGGAGATCTCGTCGACGACGGCCGCGGTTCCGTCAGGACTCGCGTCATCCACGACGAGCACGCGCGCCGCCGAGTACTCGCGCCGCACGCGGGAAATGAGTTCGGCGATGTTGTCGGCCTCTTGGTAGGTCGGCACGACGACGCACACGCCGTCTCCGTCCGTGCCGACCTCTCCCACTCCCACGTTGCGAGCCTACGATGATCCCGTGTCCAGCGAGCGTCCCCTCTCGGCTCTGCCCTCACCCCTGGCACGCGCCCTCGCTTTCGTCTCGATCCTCGTCGGCGGCCTCGCCGGCGGACTCATCGGTTACGCGTTGGTCGACATTCAGTACGACGGATCGGCATCGTGGCCACTCGGCCTCGGGATTCTCTTCGGTTCGATCGCGTCGGCCGCCGGCACCGCCGTCGTCGCCATTCTCGTCCTACGAGCCATCGGCGAGTGGCGCAGCATCGACGACCGATGACCATCGACGCCATCGGGCTCATGAACCTCGCGGCGCGAGTGGCGCGTCGAGCGGGTGATCTCGTGATCGAAGGCCGGCGACACGGAGACCTCACGGTCGACACGAAGTCCTCGGCGACCGACATGGTGACCGAATGGGACCGAATCAGCGAACGGACGATCGTCGATGCCATTCGCGCGGCTCGCCCCGACGACGGGATCGTCGGCGAAGAGGGAACCGACGTCGAGTCGCGGTCGGGAGTGTCGTGGCTGATCGATCCCATCGACGGAACGACCAACTTCATGTACGGACTGAGCGGCTACGCGGTCTCGATCGCGGCCGTCGACGGCGTCGGCTCTCTCGCCGGCGCGGTGTTCCTGCCGGCCACACGCGAACTCTTCGTCGCCGCGCGCGGTCGTGGGGCCTGGCTCGGTGGACGTCGACTGACGTGCTCGCGCCTCGACTATCCGACGACGGCACTCATCGGAACCGGCTTCTCGTACTCGACCACGAGTCGTGCCGCACAAGGTGAACGGATCGGTCGCATGCTGCCCCGAGTGCGCGACATCCGCCGCTTGGGTGCGGCCGCCCCCGATCTCTGCTTCGTCGCCGACGGGCGCATCGACGCCTACTTCGAGGAAAACCTCTCCCCGTGGGATCTCGCGGCCGGAATCCTCGTGGCCACCGAGGCGGGGGCCATCGCTTCCGACTTCGCCGGCGGACCACCCCGACCGGCCGAGATTCTCGTGGCCCCGCCGGCCTTGCATCCACACCTCGTTCGACTCCTTGCCGACTGAACACCGGCGAGCGAGCCGATTATCGGGCAACATGGAGGTGTGGGCACGCGGATCCTGACCGTCGAGGACGACGAGCGCATTCGTTCGGCCGTGAAGTTGGCCCTGGAGGACGAAGGCTGGACCGTCGACGAGGCCGCGAGCGGCGAGGAAGCCGTCATCCTCTTCCTGCGACAGCCATCCGATGTCGTGCTGATCGACATCATGCTCCCCGGGATCGACGGTTTCGAACTGTGCCGGACGATTCGCCGCACGAGTGACGTGCCGATCGTGATGGTCACCGCCCGGGCCGACACGCACGACGTCGTGGCCGGACTCGAAGCCGGCGCCGACGACTACCTCACCAAACCCTTCGCTCCGAAAGAACTCTCGGCGCGCATTCGCGCGCTGTTGCGTCGAGCCCGACCGGCGACACCGGGCAATGCCCGACTGGTGTTCGGCGACCTCGAGATCGTTCCCGATGAAGGCAAGGTTCTGCGCGCCGGAGAAGAACTTCATCTCACCAAGACCGAATTCCGACTCTTGTGCGAGTTGGCTCAGGTCCCCGGACGGGTCTACAGCCGCGAGCACCTCCTCGACCACGTGTGGGGTTACGACTACTTCGGCGACGGCCGACTGGTCGACGTTCACGTTCGGCGTCTGCGCACCAAGGTCGAGAGCGACCCGGCCAATCCCCGACACGTGGTGACGGTTCGCGGACTCGGCTACCGGCTCCAGTCCTGAACTTGGCCGACGTGTCGACTCCGAGGAGCCGCTTCCGATTCTGGATCGGACTGCGTGCCCGCATCCTCTTGACGTTCGGTCTCGGGAGTCTCGCGCTCTCGGCCTTCCTCGCGTTCACCACCTACAACTTCACCCGTACGAACGTCGTCGACGACCGCGAATCGAGCGCGATCGACCGGGCCTACGACAGCGCGGTGCGCGTCTCGGGAGATCTCCGCTCCAATCCGGCCAACGTGCAGTCGGTCGTCGACCGCTTGGGCGTCGATCGACCACTCGTTCATTTCCGCGGAACCTGGACCGCCGGCGACGCGCGCTTCTCGTCCGCCGAGGTTCCGACGAGTCTTCTCACTGCGGTACTCGAAGATAGGCGCCCCTCGACGATGCGCCTCGACGTCGGCGGTGAACTCGTGCTCGCCGTCGGCATCCCGCTCGAGGAAGTCGACGGTTCGTACTTCGAGTTCGCCTCGCTCGAGGAAGCACAGAGCACTCTGCGCAGCGTCGGTTTCGCGCTCATCTTCGCGGCCGGCATCACGACACTTTTGGGGGTCGTGCTCGGTGCGATTTCGGCCTCGCGTTCGGTTCGGCCACTGACGGCGGCGAGTCAGGCCGCCCAAGCGCTGGCGAGTGGTCGCCTCGACACCCGACTCGAGGCGACCGATGACCCGGATCTCGCGGTTCTCACCCAGTCGTTCAACGACATGGCGGCCGCGCTACAGACGCGCGTCGAGCGCGACGCGCGCTTCACGTCCGATGTGAGCCACGAGCTGCGGTCACCACTCATGACCCTCTCGGCGAGTGTCGAGGTCATGAAAGCCCGCCGGGACGAGATGCCCGAACGCGCTCAGGCCGCGCTCGACCTCCTCGTGGCCGACGTGGCCCGTTTCCAAGGAATGGTCGAGGATCTGCTCGAGATCTCGCGCTTCGATGCCGGCGTCGTCCGCCTCAACGTGGACGAACTGCTGGTCGGAGAATTCGTCCGGCAAGCGGTGGCGGCGAGCAGCCTCCCCCGTTGCCCGGTACTGGTATCGGCTCAAGCCGAGAACATGATGATCCGCGGCGACAAACGTCGGCTCGCTCGCGTCGTCGCCAACCTCATCGACAACGGTCGCATCCACGGCGGTGGCGAGGTGGAGATCTCGGTCTTCGTGCCCGACGACGAAGTTCCAGCGAGCACCGTGTGGATCACGGTCGAAGACCACGGCACGGGCGTCCCCGTGGAGGAACGTGATCTCGTCTTCGAGCGCTTCGCCCGCGGTGGCGTGGCCGGACGACGAAGCAGTTCGGAAGGAGCCGGACTCGGCCTCGCGCTCGTCGACGAGCACGTGAAACTCCACCGGGGTCGGGTGTGGGTCGAGGACCGCCACGACGGAACGGAGGGTTCGTGCTTCATCATCGAACTCCCCGCCGAGGCCGTATGAAGCGCCTCACCCTCGTCGTGCTCGCGGCCCTGCTCGTCGGGTGCGGACTCTCGCCCGACTCGACACCCCGAGACATCCCGAACGCCGATCAGAAGGACCTCGTCGAAGTCGTTGCCGGTGCGGCCGGAGCAGCCGGAACCGGACGTGTGTATCTGGAACGCACCGACGAAACCGGGCGCAGTCTGCTCTCGGCCGTGCCGCGACAGTTCGACCAGGACCCGACGTCGATCCTGCGTTCACTCGTGACCGGCCCGACCGAGGAAGAACAGAGGACCGGCCTTCGCAGCGCGATTCCGCAAGGGACCAAGATCATCAGTGCGCGTTACGTGGCCAATGATCTGGTGAAGGTCGACGTGTCATCACGGATATTCGACGCCACCGGCGACGACCTCGTGGCGGCCATCGCTCAGATCGTGCTGACCCTCGCCGAGATCGACGGCGTCGAACGCGTCGTGATCGTGGTCGAAGGTCAACCACAGGAATGGCCCCGTGGCGATGGAAGCCTCACCGCCGATCCGCTCACCGAGTTCGATTACCCCGGACGCGCGGCCTCGAGTCAGCCTCCGTATCCGGGAATCATCGTCGACCCGTCGAGCACTGCCTGAGGATCAGCCGAAGAAGACGTCGGCCACGCCGTGAAGAAGTGACATGTCGAGTGTCCGCGTTCTTCCGACCACTTCGCTCAACGGCACGCGTGTCATGGCTCCGCCGCGAACGGCCACCATGTGACCCCACGATCCTTCGTGGGCCGCGTCGATGGCCTCGAGACCGAATCGAGTCGAGAGCACACGATCGAAGGCGGTCGGCGTGCCTCCACGTTGAACGTGCCCGATCTGCACGACGCGAGCCTCGATCCCCGTTCGCCGCTCGATCTCGGCGGCGACGTTCACGCAGATCCCGCCGAGCCTCGGGCGACCGAGTTCGTCCTTCGAGTACTCGGGAACGTCCATCGTCCCCGGAACGGGTAGGGCGCCTTCGGCCACGACGACGAGCGATGCGTAGCGACCTCGTGAATGCCGGCGCTCGATCGTTGCACAGACTTCGACGATGTCGAAAGGCTCCTCGGGAACGAGGATGACCGTCGCGCCGCCGGCCAGTCCGGCATGGGTGGCGATCCATCCGGTGTCGCGACCCATGACCTCCACCACGACCACGCGATTGTGACTCTCAGCCGTGGTGTGCAGACGGTCGATCGCATCGGTTGCCACTTGAACCGCGGTGTTGAAGCCGAAGGTCGTGTCGGTTCCGACGACGTCGTTGTCGATCGTCTTGGGAACGCCGATCACGGGTAGTCCGATTTGCTCGTGAAGCATCGACGCCACGGTGAGTGAGCCGTTGCCACCGACCACGATCAGTCCATCGAGACGTTCGGCCTCGAAGCAGCTGCGAACTCGTGCGAGACCGTCGGCATGGTCGAACGGGCTTCCGCGACGTGTGCCGAGGATCGTTCCGCCCCGCGGGAGAAGTCCGCGCACACCGGCCACGTCGAGGCGGATGAACCGGCGTTCCATCACGCCGTCCCACGAGTCGATGAAGCCCAGAACCTCGTCGTCGTGGTGCGTCACGCCTTTGCGGACGATCGCCCGGATCACCGCGTTGAGACCCGGACAGTCACCGCCTCCGGTGAGGACTCCGATACGCACGTGAACAGGTTACGGGTGGAACAATGTCGGCGTGGCTTGGGATTCGAACCGTGTAGTGCCCTGGGGACGCCTGTCTCGCGAATGGCTCGTGTACGCCGTGGTCATGATCGTCGCCTTCGTGGTCTTCCTACGCGACAGCGTGAACGGCGGATCCGTTCTCGGTCTGGCCGCCTCGTATCCCTTGTACATGTTGTTCGGCGGTTTCCTCGCCAAGATGGGTTACCAGCGCAAGACGCTTCGCGACATCCGATCGCAGGCACGAGACGTACGAACTCCCCCACCCACGGCGACTCCCACATCGCGCCGGCCCGCGCCGACCAAGCGCACATCCACTGGTCCGTCGCAGCACCGTAAGAAGAATCGCTGACGTGCCGGCCGACTTCGTGCTCGCCATCGATGCCGGCACGACCGGCGTGAGAAGTCGGGCGGTCTTCGCCGACGGCCGCCCGAGTGTCTCGAGTTACCGGGAGTTCACACAGCACTTCCCGATCCCCGGACTGGTCGAACACGATGCGCTCGAGATCTGGGCGGCGGTCGTGACGACGATGGGTGAAGTGATCGAGCGTTGCGGCACCCCGACCGCCATCGGGATCACCAATCAGCGCGAGACGGTGGTGGCGTGGAGTCGCTCGACCGGACGTCCGCACGGACGAGCGATCGTGTGGCAGGACCGGCGCACCGCTGATACCTGCGACCGCCTCGCCGCCGATGGTCACCTGCCCACGGTGCGCCGGATCACCGGTCTCGTACTCGACCCGTATTTCTCGGGCACCAAGATGGCCTGGATGCTCGCCAACGGCATCGTGGCCGATGACGACCTCGCGTTCGGGACGATCGACACATGGTTGATCTGGCAGCTGACCGGAGGGCGCACCTTCGCGACCGATCCGTCGAACGCGAGTCGCACGATGATCTTCGACATCGGCACACTCGAGTGGAGTTCGACGATGGGCGAGATCCTCGGGGTTCCCCTCGGGGCACTGCCGGAGGTCCGACCTTCGAGTGGTCGATTCGGAACCACCGACTGTGCGGGCATTCCATCGGGCATCCCGATCTCGGGCGTGGCCGGCGACCAACAGAGCGCGCTCTTCGGTCAGGCCTGCTTCACGACCGGTATGGCCAAGAACACCTACGGCACCGGCAGTTTCGTGCTCATGAACATCGGCACGACGTGCCCCGAACCATCCGAAGGTCTTCTCACCACGGTCGCCTGGACCCTCGACAGCGGCGATGGCACGCGTTCGACCACCTACGCAATTGTCGGAGCGATCTTCGTCACCGGCGCCGCGGTTCAGTGGCTCCGCGACGGACTGGGGATCATCTCGTCATCGGCCGACATCGGTCCGCTCGCCGCATCGACTCCCGACAGCGGGGGCCTGTTCGTGGTCCCGGCGTTCACCGGACTCGGCAGTCCGTGGTGGGACCCTTATGCCCGCGGCACGATCGTGGGTATCACTCGCGGCACCACCCGCGCTCACTTCGCACGCGCGGTCGTCGAAGCGATGGCCCTCCAGACCCGAGATGCGGTCGAGGCCATGGAGCGCGCCGGCGGCGTTCACCTCTCGGAACTCCGCGTCGATGGCGGCGCGTCGGTCATGGATCTCCTGATGCAGATCCAGGCCGATCAATTGGGTATTCCCGTTCGGCGGCCGGTCGACCAAGAGACCACCGCACTCGGGGCGGCCTTCCTCGCCGGACTCGCCGAAGGCGTTTGGCCGTCGCTCGACTCGATCAGTCAGCGCTGGCAGACCGATCGACTTTTCGAACCGGCACCGGACGATTCACCGAACCGACGAGCCGCCCACGAACTCCACACAACGTGGCTTCGTGCGGTCGAACGCTCACGCAGTTGGGCTCACGACTGAACGACGGCTCCCACGACCCGGCCGATGAGGTCGAGTTGCTGCCGTTCACGTTCACGAAAGGCCCGCCCACGCCGCTCCCCCGCCAACGCCAAACCCGAATCGCCCAGCCGACACCAGATCACGTCGGAGGGTGTGTGTTCCGATCGCGCATCAGCAGGTAGGTGCGACGTTCCGGCCAGGAAGGCCACGAGCCACGCCGTGTCGGGAATTGATCCGTGCGTCGCTTTCACATCGGAAGTCGCCAGATCCACCACGGCCACCCAGTCGGTCTCGAGAAGTTCGGACGTCTCGTCGCACAGGGTTCGCAATCGATGATCCGGATCCGATTCGAGGACGGCGGCCACGACGGCCAGCGCCATCACTCCGTGGTCGGGACGTTCGGCGTCGATCTCGTGCAGATCTTCCACCGCCACACCATCGACCGTGTTGAGCGCGGCCACGACATCGTCGGGAGAACACCCTTCCGGCAAGCTGACCGTCAGTTCGTCGATCGCCATGCCCGCCCCACGTTCGAGAATCTCGATTCCGATCACGTCGGCCCGGGCCGAACCGATGGCCGCCGCCACCCGCCCGAGCGTTCCCGGCCGATCCGGCAACCAGAGACGAACGACGTAATGCGGCACGGGTGAGTGAGTCGGAAAGCCGGGACCTGGCTCAGCCGAGTTTGGTGAGGCCGCGCTTCAGGTTGCGGAGGCCCTGCGCGATGCGCTGCTCGTTCTCGATCAATGCGAAACGTGCGAAGCCTTCACCGCCCGGGCCGAAGCCGACTCCCGGCGACAGGGCGACTTCGCACTCACGCACGACGAGCGAACAGAACTCCACCGACGTGAGGTCGGCGTAGGGCTCGGGGATCGGCGCCCAGACGAACATCGAGCCCTTGGGAGCCGGAATGTCCCAGCCGATACGCGCGAGACCGTCGATCAATGCATCGCGACGACTCTGGTAGATCGCGCACACTTCCTCGGGGTAGTCGCCTGCTTCGTTCATGGTCACCGTCGCGGCGATCTGGATCGGCTGGAACGTGCCGTAGTCGAGGTAGCTCTTCAATTTCACCAGGGCCTGCACCACGTCGCGGTTGCCGAGGAGGAAGGCCACGCGCCAGCCGGCCATCGAGAAGCTCTTGGTCATCGAGTAGAGCTCGACCGCGCACTCCTTGGCGCCCTCGGCCTGGAGGATCGACGGCGGCTGGTAACCGTCGAATCCGACGTCGGCGTAGGCGAAGTCGTGCACCACGATCATGTTGCGCTCGCGACAGAAGTCGACGACGCGCTGCATGAAGGGCAGATCGACACACGAACCCGTGGGGTTGTGCGGGAACGAGATGACGAGAACTCGCGGCTTGGGCCAGCCGACGTCGTAAGCCGTCGTGAGACTGTCGAAGAAGTCACCCTCGAAGTCGGTCTGCACTCGCGGATCCGAGAGGCTGCGCATCGGCACCTGCCGGAGGTCGGCCCCGGCGAAGAGCGGCCCGTAGATGTGAATCGGATAACTCGGGCTCGGAACGATGGCGGCATCGCCGCGATCGAGCAACACCCACATCAGGTGGCTGAAACCTTCCTTGGACCCGATCGTGTTGGTGATCTCGGTTTCGACGTCGAGATCGACGTTCCACTTGCGCTTGTAGAGATCGGCGATCGCCTCACGAAGCTTGGGCAAGCCTTTCGACATCGAGTAGCGATGGTTGCGGGCGATCTTGGCCGCCTCGCCGAGCTTTTCGACGGCGATCGAAGGTGACGGAATGTCCGGGTTGCCGAATCCGAGGTCGACGACGTCGACACCTTGACGCCGAGCCTCGATCTTCAGATTGTTGATGATCGTGAAGACATAGGGCGGAAGGTTCGTGATCCGGCGGAACTCCATGCGACGACCCTAGTTGGCACGCTTCACCGTCAGGCGGTTGTATTCGCCTCAGTGACCGCCGTCCGCTTCGACCTCGGCGAGATGGGCCGCCCCGATGGCTCCGGCCAATTCACGATGTCGGGCCAACTCGATCGTGGGGTGCGGCCGGAGCTCGGGGGCGTAGAGCATCCGACCGAACCACTTCCGGATGGACGGCAGATACGCGTCACCGGTGCTCGCCAGTCCGCCGCCGATGACGAAGAGTTCGGGGTCGAGGGCGTTGGCGAGATTGGCGAGCCCCATGGCCACCCACCGACAGAACTCGTCGATCACCGCGAGAGCTTCGGCATCACCGTCCCTCGCCGCCGACTCCACGTGTTCACCCCGCACGCCGGTTTCGCTGCCCGCCCGCGCCAGAATCGCACGACCACCGCCGGCCGACACGAGATCCCGGGCGCGCGCGGCGAGTGCCGAACCCGACGCGAAGCGTTCCCAGCAACCGTGAAGGCCACACGGACACCGCGGTCCACTCGGATCAACGATCATGTGGCCGATCTCGCCGGCGAAGCCGTTCCGACCGCGCACCACGCGACCATCGGCCACGATGCCACCGCCGATCCCGGTCCCGAGGGTGACCACCACGACGTCGGAACGTCCCATGGCCACACCCGACTTCCATTCGGCGATCGCCGCACAGGTGGCGTCGTTCTCCACGAAGACATGTCGAGCGAGTCGTTCGGAGAGACGAGAGCCGACGGGGAGGTCGCGCACGTCGAAGAGATTCGGCGACGCGCGAATGACTCCTTCGCGGGTGACGAGGCCGGGCACCCCGACCCCGATCGCATCGACGTCCCCGAAGCCCCCGATCATGGTCGCCAGGGCCTCGATGAGCCCATCGGGGTCACGGGGCGTGGGCTGACGCTCGACCTGGAGCACTTCCCCATCCGAGTCGATCACGACTCCGAGACACTTGGTACCGCCGACATCGATGCCGGCTCGACGTCGACCCGACGACGTCACGATTCGGCGCGGACCTTCAGTTCCTTCACGGTGTTCAGAATTCGGACCTCGGCTCGCCGCTTCACGAAACCGGGTAGAGGAACGATCAGATCGATCGAGAGGTTGTAGGTCAACACCACACCACCCGATGAATCGGGCGCGAACATGTAGGCGCCGTCCACGGCCCGCATGATGTCGCCTTTCACCATGTGCCACGCCAGACGATGCGGGGCGGCCGAATAGTCGTACGACAACGTGTAGTGCGTACTGCGTCCGAGAGCCGACGTGCGGTATTCGACTTCGGTCGCGCGACCTTCGGAATCACGGGCCAGAACCACGGCCGACTTCACATCGGTCGCCCAACGCGGATAGGCCTCGAAATCGGTGGCGATCGACCAGCAGCGTTCGAGCGGAGCCGCGATGGAAATGGTGAGTGACGCGGTGTCGGCCATGCAGTAGTTCTAGCCGATCGGCCCCAGCGTCAGGTGTCCTCGGCGCGGCGCCGGGGCGGGAACCGACCCGAACGCGCTGCCCACAGACCATTGAGACCCAGACCGAGTACGGGTACGAGAACACCGAAGGCCAACGTCGATCCGGCCGTGGATCCACCGTCCGCGGCCGGCGTCGACGGTCGGGCGATCGCCGTGACGAGCGCGGCCACGACCTGCACCGACAGACATCCGAGCATGACTTGCTTGATCCGCTTCGGTATGGCCGCCCCCATCAAGAAGTACAACTCGGCCACCGACATCTCGACCTCGCGACTTCTCTGCACCGCGGCCCAGTAGCCCCACAGGAAGGCCGCCACCCCGACCGCGAAGAGGACGAGCGCGACGACCACTCCCTGGACCTTCCACGGACCGTCGAAGATCAACGCGGCGAGTCCGCTCGATACCACGAACACACCGGTCGCGAACAGGTTCGCGCGCACGATCACGTCGGACTCGGTCATGAATAGACCCCCAGTGCGTCACCGAGACGGCGGGTGAGGACGTCGTAGGAGAACTGTTCGACCGCTCGTTCGCGCGACGCGATGCTCATTCGGGAACGGAGTGAATCATCGGCGAGGAGGGTGCGTAGCCGAGCGGCGACCTCGGTGACATCGGTCGGTCGGCGCACCACGAAACCGGTGACCGAGTCGTCCACCGCCTCGGCGGCACCTCCGGAATCACCGGCGATCTGGGGCACTCCGCACGCCGCAGCCTCCACGAACACGATGCCGAAGCCCTCCTGTTCGAGACCACCCCAGCGATTTCGACACAACATCATCGAGACATCAGCGCATCCGTACAGCAAGGGCAGATCGTCGTTGGGCACACGTCCGAAGAAACGAACCGGGGCCCGCAGTTCCCGCGCCATCTTTTCCAGTCGATCCCGATCGCGTCCCGAACCGCCGATGGCGAGCACGAGGCGCGGGTGATCGGGCGCCAATTCGGCCACCGCGCGAATGGCGGTGTCGAAACCCTTACGCGGCACCAAACGGCTGATACCGACCACGAGTTGTGCGTCGGGTTCGATACCGAGCGAACGACGGGCATCGAGGCGCTCGGCTGGTGATAGAGGTCGGAATCGCTCGATGTCGACCCCCGGGGGAACGACGGTGATGTCGAGCGGTCGGCCGGCCGCGTGCCGCGCCTCGGCCGCCGGATACCCGCCGGCCGCGATCACGTGGCGGGCTCGACGCAACACGTTGCCGAGAACCTGACGTGACACCGGAAGACGGCCCGGAACGGTGACCTCGGCACCGTGTACGACGACGTCGTACGGAAGATCGAGATACGGCCCGATGATGCCGAGCGGAACGGCGGGATCGAGCACAACGAGATCGGCCCCGAATTCACGAGCCAACGAGTTGACGCGCTTGACCATCCACGGATGCGGCAGCAGGACGGGTTCGCGGGTCCGCTCGATACGAAAAGGTTGTTCGGCATCGAATTCGGCGGTGCCGGCGTAAGGGCTCGTCAGAACGGCGAACGATTCCGGAGGCAACCGACGCCACCACTCCCAGAGCAACGACTGGATACCACCGATCTTGGGCGGGAAGTCGTTGGTGACGAGGAGATGTTTCATCGTTCGGATCCGAGAGCGGCTAACTCGTCGCGCACGAGTGGGTCGGCATCGTGGTGTACGAGCGCCACGAGATCCGAACGTCCGATTCGGGAAGCGGCCCAGAGTGCATGGGCCCGGAGCAACGGATCATCTCCTTCAAGGTACTGGCGCAGCACCCGTCCGACCCGTTCATCGCGGACACCCACGCCGGTATTGCCGAGGATCACGAGCGCGTTGCGGCGAAGCCACCGGGGATTTCGCTCGGCGAGATACCACCGACCGAAACGTTCGAGAAGAACGTCGTCCGACGAGGTCAGCATCTCGAGAAGGTCGACGTGCGCGCCGGTTCCCTTCACATCGATGCGACCGGTGATTCGATCGGCCAGACGAACCGTGGGCGGACACGACTCCTGACAGTCGTCGCAGCCGTAGATACGGTCGCCGAGCGCGACGCGGAATTCGCGCGGGAACACCCCCGGCTTCTGGACGAGCCAGGCCAGACACCGTCGGGCGTCGACCACACCCGGTTCGACGATCGCTCCCGTGGGGCAATCGTCGAGGCACGCCCGACACGAACCACAGCCGTCGGCCACGGGTTTGGCGGCTGGCTGGAGTTGCGCATCGGTGACCACGGAGCCGAGAACGAACCAGCTGCCGGCCCCGGGGAGCAGAAGATTCGCGTTCTTGCCGAACCACCCGAGTCCGGCGCGCCAAGCGACCTCGCGGTCGACGAGGTCGTTCTCGTCGGCGAACACGACGGCCCGGAAGCCGTCGGCTCGTAGGCGCAGCGCGACCTTCTGCAGGGCCGTGCGCAGCGGCGTGTAGAAGTCGTGGCGGGCGTACCGGGCGACGCGCGCGGCGAGAGCCGGGACCTCTGCGGTCTCGGTCGACTCGTCGAGGTGATAACTCAAGCCGGCGACGATGATGGATCGCGCACCCTCGACCGCGCGGCCGGGATCGGTGGAGCGGACCGGATCACGGAACGTGAACCCCATGGTGTCGGACAGGCCTTCCCGCCGACGACGCTCGAGTTCGGGACGCGCCCGTTCGAGCACCGATGCATCAGTGACACCGACGCGGTGGAGTCCGAGTTCGCGCGCAAAGTCGACCAACCCGGCGAGGTACTCGGGCCGAGTGGAGTCAGGAGGCGTTGGCTTGGCCGGGCGCACGATGCCGAAGCGTAGGCACCAAACCAGCCTCGGCGAGTATGCGCACGGCCCGCATTTCGTCCAGATCGAAGATCACGGCCATCTGTGTGTCGTCCCGGCACAGGTACGACATCATGCAGTCGGAGCACGCTTCGGTGTCGCGAGCCACACAGGTGTCGCAGTCGATCAGGATGGACTCGTCGGGGTTCGTTTGCGGATCGGTTCCCATGTGCACACTCGACCAAAGGGGTGTGGCAGGGTTCGCCCCCGGTTCTTCGGAACTCAGCCGACCAGCGACTCGACCAGCGGGCGGCTCATCCGCTCGGCGACCATGCACGTGGGTAGGTGCGTGTTGGCACGCGGGAGGCGGGGCATCACCGAGGCGTCGATGACCCACAGATTCCCGACGTCCCACGACCGTCCGAAAGTGTCGACCACGGACTCACCGCGTCGCCCCATCGCACATCCCCCCGATACATGGACGTAGTCGCCCGTTCGGTTCCGTAACCAGGCCATGACCGAATCGGGATCTTCACCCAGTGCATCGAGCGGAGTTCCGACATCGTCGATGAACACTCCGGCGACCACCCGCCGTAGGGCCGGAGTTTCGAGGAGTCGCCGCAACGCCGAGAGCCCGATCGTGAGTGCTTCGATGTCGCGCTCGTCGCTCAACATGCGGAAGTCGAGATCGCCGGCCACCGACGTTCCACGCGAGTGAACCTCCATGAGCGCCACGCTCAGGAGTCCAAAGCCCGGGGCGGCCGCACCGAGATGATCGATCGGGAGCAGTTGCAGATCGGCCGTCGATCCGCCGGACGAGAAACGCGCCACGGCATCGACCGCGAGCGAATCGGTCGGCGCCGGTTCGGTCAGGGCGATCGTGAGGGGCGCCGATGCATGATCCTGGACGCCCCGACCCACCATCGGATTGTCGACCGCCGATCGCTGCAGGAGCCACGGCGAATGAACTGCACCACAGCACACCGCCACCGCCCCGGACTCGATCACCGATCCGTCGACGAGGCGCACACCGCGCGCGATCCCGTGGTCGATGACCAACGACTCGACTTCGGTGTGGACGCGGATCTCCAGTCGCCGATCGTCGAGGATCGGCAAGAGATGCACGTCGAAAGCCGAGGCTCGCCGTCCGTCGGCGAACTGGGTGAGGGCCGCTGCACCGGCATCGCTCCCGGTCGAACCGAGGGGCCTGGGTCCGAGGTGATCGGCCCAACCGCGTTCACGGCACGCGGC